>Ga0209536_100000884_pt1 | contig 49653 bp, 71 predicted proteins | sample DeeMarSeWOR28_12_FD_187461 | JGI IMG/M metagenome (GOLD analysis project Ga0209536, IMG submission 187461) | Marine sediment microbial communities from White Oak River estuary, North Carolina - WOR-2-8_12 (SPAdes) (version 2) | ecosystem: Environmental > Aquatic > Marine > Intertidal zone >...
GATTGAGAAAAAGAAAAAGAGCTTGAGGACGAAGAATAACTATAGCTACTTGACGAAGAGCTTAGAGAACTAGAGCTTGACGATGAGGAGCTTGAACAGCTAACAGCATCATAAGTTACAAAGTCATCCCTCATGCTCAACATTGAAGTTTTTAGAAAACCAGATCCCTTATAATCTCTATGATATCTTACCTCATCTATATATCCCTTAAATGGTCTACCAGCAAGATATCCATATTGGCCTATAAGCCCACCATCTCCACGTCTTCCGATTGTTCCTGATCTTAATTGTCCTTCCGTAATAAGTAAATTCTCAGCACGATTCTGATATGAACGTACTCTACCTCCACTTCCCCAAGCCATTGCTACATATGTCCATTCTTTTCCGTTTGCTCCAGACGGAACTAGAGGTATTTGTTCTCCTGTAGCTCTGTACCATGACCCACCACTATAAATACCTCCTTGAACACCACCATTAGAAAGCCCAAGGAATACAGATGACTCACTAGGTATACCAGCGTGATTTACTTTTGCTATATAAGAAGTATTTTGTCCTATAGGTCTTCTGGCTTCACACCTTACCCATGCTTCTACACTAACTTGAGTATGACCAAGATAATCCATTCCATCAGAAGAACCAATACCAACATATCCAGGACTATTAGGCCAGCCGTAAACACTAGTTGATAGAACACCAGTCATGTAAAGACCCTTGCCTGTAAATTGCCATCCCTGACCAGCACTAACACACCAGTTATCTTGATATCTCACACCTGGAGATATAAACCCACCACAACCAGATGGGCCGAAGTCCATATTTACAGCACTACCTTCCAGATTAGAATATTTAGTACTTTGATATGTTCTATTAATAAGAGCATTAGGATCATCATGGATCTCTTCCATATGCATAACACAAGCATATGACTCATCCCAAACATTCATTCCAGCACTTGCTACGATTCCTATATTAGAGAAATCACGTCCATCTCCGCTGACTGGTATTCCAAGAGAACCTACGTAGTCAAAGTTATCTTCTTGATCATTTCCAAAATGTAAAGTGAAATATCTCGTTCCTCCAGAAATCACTATTGATGGGCCTATATACAGAGTGGCTTCTCCAGCGGAAGGAATCCACCTAGTTATTTCTACATTAAGCTGGCTTCCAATTTCGTCTGTCACCTTTAGCTTATATCTTTTCTCTCCAAGCTCCGTAAATATATGCGTAAGGTCTGCTCCTGTACTTCCAGAATTATTACTGATCTTTAATGGGAATGAGAATGAAGCAGAATCACACTCAATCTTGGAACCACTTACAGAAAATGGTATAGTACATTTCCAAGGTATTCCAGAAGAGCTTGAGGAGCTTGTGCTTGAAGACGAAGATGATTGAGATGAAGAACTTGACGATGAGGAACTGCTTGAGGAAGAAGACGATGACGAAGAAGAACTGGACGAAGATGACGATGATAAACTACTAGATGAGATTGACGATGAGGAAGAGCTAAAAGATGAAGAAGAAAAACTAGCACCAGAAGGAGTAAAAGTAATTATATTATCACGAAGAGTAGCATTTGTATGTTTCAACCAGTTAACACTTCTTTCAATGCTTGAAATTCTAACCTCATCTATAGTATGGTATTGTGCTTCACGACCACTAACTACCCTCCAGTTACCAATTCCATATCTATCAGCTACACCACGACCTATAACACCGCTAACATTAGCAGATTGACCGTCTAATATACCATTCAAAAAAACTTCTACTGGCCCACCAGAAGCCCATCTACCGACCATATAATATTGAGTGTCTATCTGTAAAGTTGTTGCTCCGTTTGCTGTTCCGCTGCCAGTAGGAGTATATTGAAAAAATCTAGGAGTTCCATTAATATTGACTAAGTTAAAAGAAGAACTGGTAACACTTTCTGGATTCATTACTATTGATCCGTTGTTAGTAGGCATAGAACCACTAGGAGTTTTAAAGAAAGCTTCAACTGTATTAGCATCCCTACCATCTGGATCAAGTCCTTTGGTTCTTATATATTGACCATCTGGAGAACTACCAAATCTTTGCCCCTTACCTAGTAAAGAATCAACCTGAGTAGGATATCCTACTGTTCCTCCACCAAAACCGTGATTTTCATTTTGAGTTGAATCTTTAAATTCATCTGCCGTTCCGTCACTTGACTCCTTTAGATGGAATACATGAGTAAATCCAGAATCCCAAACGGCTTGAGCCGCACTAGTTCCTACAGTACCTACATATTGAGTATTATCTGGTTCACTAGAGTCATAATATAAAGTGAAATCTGCTCCGCTGGCTGGAAGATTAGGAATCTTGGTAAACACCCAAGCCCTTTCATTAATATCATCCCATACATCTACTTCTATATAAAGTTGATTGAGATTTTTATCTTCTATTTTCATCTTTAAAGAAGACGAACCAATCTTAGTGAAGATATCTGTAAGGTCTTCTGATGTAAGTCCAGATGCAGAAGCAAGAGGAATCATAACAGGGAAATCTGTTAAGTCTATTCCTGCTCCTGAGACATTAAATGTTATGTAATTATTCCAAGCCATATTATTAATATTTATCTAAATTTAGATTACATCTATCTCAAATGTCATTTCTGTTGCTCTACTCCAACGGATTCTCAACGCTCCTGAAGTTCCATAGAAAGGAAGTACATTTGGATCAGGATTAGCATTAGTAAAGTCATATGTTTCTCTAAACATAAATTTAGCATATCCAGTTGGTAGAGACTGTCCTATAATTGATTGTAAGTATGATATTCCAGCCCCTCCAAAATCAAAAGTAAACGCAGCGGCCCCATCTGGAAACTGACCAGAATTATCTATTTGAATTCCTGTTCCTGCATCCCAATCTGCTATCGTAGGTGGAACGGCATGATTTGATATCTCCATATACATCCCCTCTGTATATGGTGGACTTATTGAATCATCAGGGAAAAAGGCAACCGATGCACCAACAATTATCATCCTTGCGGCTACTACCGTACTAGCTGACGGTATACCAGATACATTATAAGTAACAACCGATCTCTCTAGTTCCCAATCAGAAGAATCTCTGCCTATATATCCTGTAATATATGTAGGAGAAAGAAATATACCTCCTGCTGTGGGAGAGTTCCTAACACCATCCCACGTTGCCGCACTAAAACCTAGCGCTGCGCTTGATCCTGCTATTGGTGCGCTAAATGAAAATGTTGTAGCACTAGCAGAAGAACTTGACTCTGACGAAGAGCTTAGTGAACTGGAACTTGAATAACTGGAGCTTGACGAATTAGAAGAACTAGATGAGGAGCTACTAAAACAGCTTAAACAAGCAGAAGTAGGTGGAGTCAAAAATCTAAAATTATAAAAAGCCATATCCAAGTCTGTTCCATTTGGATGCAATGTTGATGCTCTAAGCATTACTCTTATATCTTCACTAAACGGTAATGTAGTCATCCATCCACTTGTGCTTCCAGCCCATTCCCATCTTAATTGTGAAAAATCAAAATGGTAGAAGTATAAAGTATTACCAGTTCCAGGCTTCACAATTCTGAATCTACCATTGACAGGATAGTTATTCGGAGAAGTTGAGCCATAATCAAAAACAGTTTCAGATCCACCAAGAGTTGTTCTTACTTGAAGTTGATTTCTATTTGTACCGACATTATACGTATTCCTTACTGTAATAGGATTATCATTAGCGGCTGGTAAAACAGGATGCAAACCAAATTCAAAATATGCTCCTGCTCCAACTACAGAGTAAGTTTCAATTGTCCAATCAATAGATATATCGAAAGGACAATTATTAGGAATAGTCCATTCACTTTGAATTTCAGAGCTACGTGTTACTCCTGCTACGGCTCCGAAATTATCATATCTGTAGAAGTTAAGCTGACCAAATCCACTAGGAGCCGTAGGTGGTGGTGAATCAAAGTATGTAGCTGGTGAACCTCCCATATAATTATTTTGATTAAGAATTACTCCCCAACGATGATAGTCTGGATCGCCACCTGATATATCTAGTAAATCTTCCGCACAATTAGAACTGTAAGAGCTTGAGATACTTGAGCTTGAACTTGAGGAAGATGAAGTAGAGCTTGAACTTGACGATGGACAAGGAATCCCACCAGACACATTTACACAAAGGTCTGTAATTGTAGATATATGTCCTCTTACTGAATAGTTTCCTACATCTGTACCGACATTTCCAGCGGCAAATCCAAAATGTATATACAATGGATTCAATGATACTCCAAGATTATGTAATTCAGGAACACCAACAAAACCAGAGGGCCAAAATTCTACCCAATCATCGTCATGTCCTAGAAGAGGAGAATTATAATTTTTGTAGTAAAAATGTTCTTCTAATTGAAAATTCCCACCACCAAGATCACGTATAATTCCTTTAAGTCTCAACCATCCTTGCCATGCCGCTCCTAAAGTACTAGGCATATAACAAGCAAATACTTCTCCATATCTATCTGGTGCTACTGGATGTTTTCTCCTATATTGTAAAACTTGTTGTGTATATGCTCCTCCACAATTATCACTAGGAGGAGGATATCCATCAAGACCGAGTTGTGCATAGAAAGAATTATGTACTCCCCACATTGATTTATGATTAGTAAAGTCATATGGACTTTCAGATAGAGCTAAGAAAGCCACCCAACTAAACGAACCACTATTAGGTGAATATTCATAAGTGTTAATCCATTTAAGAGATACATCTACTATATTTCCATCAACTATAGGTATTGCTGTATGATAACTCCATCTATCCCAAAGTTGTCCATGACCAGCAAATTTCAAATAGGGCCATAAATAATTAGCATGAGGAATTTGTTCTTCTACTGGAAGAATCCCTCCATATTGATCCCATTCATTTATTCTTACTTTCGTATAGTCAAGAACATCTCCCTGTAGAACTCCGTTTATAGTTCCAGCAGATGGTACATATCCAGAAGGATATAATATCCCTGCACTTGGCCCTGCACTAGTTATATACCCACCAGATGGATAATTAGAAAAAGTAAAACAGTTAGTAGTCTCACATCCTAAAGCCAAATTATAGGAAGATGAAGAAGATTTACTACTACTTGAAACTGATATTGAGCTACTTGAGGAAGATAAACTACTTGAGGAAGATAAACTACTTGAGGAACTTGAAGAACTTGAATATGAAGAGCTTGACTGACTACTACTACTAGAACTTGACGAAGATGGATGTAACCAGAAATTGACTAGCGGCCCAACTCCACTTGGATATCCAACCAATCCACCAGACGGAGTATCTTCAAAGTCATGGAATATAGTCCAAATACTATCTGGACACCCACATTCTCTATGTAGATAAGTCAACGCCCATGCTTCTCCAGCCAATGTAGCCCATCCATTTACTGGTTGAGCAAATTTCAATTCAATGGTATCGTCATCTATAATACATACATTCTTAGGTTCTATACGTCTTGCTAATGCCGTAGGATTTTTACCACAACCAGCACCTTCTAGTGATTCCCATGCCTGAATTACTACATATCTTCCAAGACCATGATTAATAGTCCATGTCTTTGTTGAAGTTTTCTGTATATGCAGATAGGTAGCAATACCAGCCGATGGAGTAGGCCCACCAGCCGACAGGAACCTACTTCCTGTAAAGAACGTATTAAAATATCCATTTGAGTCCAGAGGATATAGAGGAACAGAAGTAGCAATTCGCTCTTCCTTTGCAGGAGGAGCTAAAAATTCGTGATACAGAACATGCTTGTTAACTGGTCTTACATATTCCCAGTTTCGTATTAACTCATCTGCTAAAAATTTATTAATGATAAAATCGTCACCAGCAAATAACTCATTAAAAGGCTCAACATCAATCAGCGGCTCCGTATTCAGATCCAATTCTACTATGTAATGAGGAGTTATTACTGGATGTCCAGTAGGCCCGACTCCTGTAGTCAAACGTGAAAAATCAACATGCTGTCTGAAAACAGTTCCGAAGAACTGACCATCCAATCCGTTAGTGAATGAGTTCATTGCATGGAGTACAGTATAGTCAGGACACGCTTGTAATGTATGAGTAATTATCTCCGTTAGTTTCTCTTCTCTTCTCTTACCGTCATAAATATAAACTTCTAAAGTAGGAGAACCAGCGGAAGGACATGTCCTGTCTACTCCTATTCTATACCGTTTGCTGACTTCATAATCAGTCTTGGTTCCTATAGTAGAGTAAATAGTTGCTCCGTATTTCTCATATACAGCAAATCGTCTTTGTGTTCCTACCTTTTCCATTGCCACACCAATCCAGTCATTAGGTGTGGTTCCGAATCCATAGACATCTTGACTGACACCATAGAAGATAAAGCTACAGTCTGTAACTGTTTTCGGAGACATGGCAACTCCAGCACAATGCTCAAAGTCTCCAGAAAAACTTTGACCAGATAGAGTCAATGTCCTAGTCAAAGTATCAACGGTATCATATGCGGAGATTCCTATAGAATATGTTCTGATATCAGTTACAAAAGAATTTAATTCTCTTGGATCATAACAAAGGAAACTTTCAGGTGGCCCACAATCCCATATTTCAGCGGTACAATTACCACTTGGAGCTTCCGTAGCGTGAACTGGATAGAAAGCAGGATTGAATTGAGAATACCATAAATCTCCTCCTCCACCAGATGGAAACTGACCGTAGAATTCCAGCCAATTGTAGTCATTGATAGGATATATTTCTGGCCCAAAATAACTTCTTACTCCAGTAGGAAGTCCAGGGTGAAAGCCTGGAAATCTGTCATAACTCGCTTCATTCTTTAAAGTGATTCCATCCAGTTCAAATAATTCAGGCTGACACCACTCATCCCACCGTTCATAGACATTCATTACATTTTCAGAATTTGATAGATACAGTTTGTAGATAATATACAGAGCATTGTAAGCACCAATGCGCTTTAAGAAGTAAATCAGATTTTCTACCCATTCTCGGATATTCAATTCTGACATCTCTTCTGCTATTTCTATTCCGTATATCTGAGCAATGTACCCTAACCACTTCAAGTCAATTTCTCTAGCGTCCATTAAAGACCATAGAGTTTTCAACATTGTATAAGGTTCATGGTGAACTTGATCAAAATAGACTTGTAACCATTCCTTTACATTGGTGGTCTGGTTATGTGCTGGTAAGGCTCTTAATGCGTAGTCTTTAAGACCTTCAAATTCTATAGCATAGGTGTTTGAAGATCTACTTACGGGCCAAAGCTTTCCGAAGAAAGCAAATGTTCTTTTTTGATTTACATAATTTCTATAGGCTTCATTTTCAGATCTAGCTAGCCAAGCATGGAAGAAGCTATCCTTACGGAAGTACATCTCATTGCCTACACCAACGGCACTTAAAGCTTCTGTCTCTGTATCTGTACGATACTTCTTGAAGTCATCATAGACCCCACGATACTCCATCTTGAAGCGATTACCATCTATTTCTTTAATGAGAAACTTATGACCCACAAATCCTTTGGTAGCATCATTCTCATAGAGAACAGTAAACGCTCCTCCATCCGTCCATATACTTTGCCTTGGGCCAGCTAAGTAAGACAGTTGAGTACCAGTTTGTCTACTTCCTAAAATATCAAAATATCTTTGAAGTAATTGGTAATTGGGATCTGAAAACTTACCCATCGTTATTGTCTCTCCTGATTGTTATACCTTTTTCAATAGTTATTTCACCACTATCACCACTTCCAAGCTTATCCATTAATTCAGGAGACAATCTTTGTTCGATGTATATACCATCATCCTTTCTAATTTCTTTATATATAGTAATTCCAGAAACTACTATAGCTAAAATAGTGGCTATTATCGTTATAATTTTTACTACATTAATTTTTCTTTTGTTGTGGTTTTCCATTTCTTTTTGGTATTTCCCATACCATTTGTCTTACCTTAGTAATTGGAATGAATACTTCATTTCCATTTAACATTGTAATGGTAAGATTTTGTACATTAATATCTGTTATATATCCTTCTCTTCCGTCATAGATAACTTTCACATTTCTAGAAAGCTCTTTATCCATTCTTACAAAAAAATATGCTACAAGACTCCTAAGAACTTGAATTATAGCTAATGACAAAATTGCTGTCATTACCATTTGAAGAAAGAAATACCATAATTCAGGAGTGATCGCTGTTACTATATTTTTTACTGCTTCTTGTTCCATTAGTATTCCTGTACTATTTTTACTGCATCAAAAGCCAAAACTGGAAATTGATTTAAACCTAATTGAATCGGTCTAAGCATATTATCTCTATTAGTCCAAGGAGGAGTTACCCATCTTGGATATAGACCATAAGCCGCTGACATAGAATAGATAAATTTATTGCTATTGATATCACGTATATCTATATTTCGTACTCCTTTTATATTCTCAAATTCATTACTAGGTGATATTTGTGTTGTATCCATCAAAAATTCTACAACATCCTTGAAATCCATTTCACTATTGAATAATTGATTTTGTGGTCTAAAGTAGTAAATCAATTTATTCAATACATCTTGTGCTACCTCCGTAAAGTTATAGATCCTCTTTATCCGTACTCCTATCTCAAATGTGAAGTAAACAAGGTCTGGAACTTCAAATACCTCATAAGCTGATATCATTTTTCTTGGAGCTAAATAATTGAGTAATTCATCTTCCCATGCTACTGCATATCTAAGCGGTACAAGAGTTGCCGCTGACACTCCCCAGTCAGTCCAGAACATTCCAGCGGAGGTTACTATAGTATTGTTCCCCCATACTTGAGGAATAACACTTAAATGAACTATATTATACTCCTGTGGGTTTCCAGCGGAAGGAGATATATCTTGTTCTCCCCAAGCATTTGCTCTTATGACATCTGAACGTGAAGAAAGGTAGGAATTGTAGTCATTCGGGGTAACATCCCTAAATTGCGCTCTTAAAGCGGAAGCAGAGTTGAAGCGGATCTCCGTTATAGTTTCTGGAGAAGAAGCTCCAATGCTAGCGGCTGAAAGAGAAATTGTAATGGTGTTATTGTTTACAAATGAAGGAATTGGATCTGTAGTTGGATTCCATAACTCCATAAACTCATCATCTATAATCTGCCATGTTTCACCAGCATCAGCACCTATAGTTCCCTCTGTTCCTAGAGAATCAAGCACTCTAACATCTATCTTGTCATTTACATCTGGAACACTTCTAGCTGAGTTAAAAACTATCTTCTGTCTTTCATATCTATCAAAAATAAACATGTAGACATTATCAGATACTTGAGGAATCAAATCTAAATAAAAATCTGAAACCCTTTCCCATTGAGTGGTAGCAGTTCCATCAGAAGGACTAATAAGAACTCTTACTGTAGGATAAACGTCTGTTAAATCATCGTCATATGCATAATCTACTGGAAGTATCAATTCATTATCAATTAAATCGTCACCAGAGTATCCTTCTAAGTCTATAATTTGTCCTTGTCTTATTGGAAGAGGAAATGTTACGGATGGGCCAGAAGCGGTTACTTGGACGGATGCAGTAGTGGCAAATAAAATAGAATTCCCCTCATCGTCTGATCTTCCAGAATTCAATTGCTTCCAAGGAAGTACTCTTAGGATATCTCCAGCGTTAGTTCCAGATACAGTCACGGTTACTGTAGCTCTAGCTGATCTTACACCTTTAGGTTCATATCCAACTTGCCTAGCTAATCTATTTGCCGCTTCATAAACATCGCAAGTTTCTAAATAAACATTTTTCGCAATCTTGTTTGTGAAGAAAGTAGTCAATTCTCCAACATATGACATAAGCTCTATAAGAATAGAAATATTAGAACCTTCAAAATTATAATCTCTAAAAACATCATTTTGTTGTAGTTCTTCCCTGAATTTGTCTACCAATGTTAGAAAGTCAATTTCTAGGTAGCTCGGTATGAATTCTGCCATTTTATTTTACTCCTAAAGTTGTTTTTGCATCCTCTATTGCCAACTCAGCACTTATTTGGGAACGTCCTACATTACCCATATCCTCTATCTCTACTCTATAGTGACGTTTCTCTTCATCCCAGTAAAGCATAGCATCATAATTGCCTATCTTTATTGCCTTGCCTTTATCTATAAACTGATGATTTAATTTTAACCAATTATTGAATTTCATTTCTTCTCCGTTATCTAGTCAAAACAAAATTGATAGTTTCGGTATCATCTCTTCCAAGTATAGTAAATCTAATTCTACAGCGATAATAGTTGTCATCTGGTCTAGGTTCTATATCGAAACCTGTTACGGTAACTCTTGGTTCCCATATATTGATAGCTTCCAATAATCCCTCCGCTATGAGCCTTGCAGTAACTTCATCAATAGGCTCAAATAAAAGTCCTCTGAAATTAGTAGCAAAAGTAGGCAACATCCTTCTTTCGCCTTGAATAGTCAATATAATGTTACGTATACTATTGAGAATAGCGGCTACATCAACATCTCTTTGAATATCACCATCGGATTGCCGACTGTAATTTTCGTCTAAATCACTCCAAAAATATGTTTGATCAACCATTATTCTTTCCTCTTAGGATCAATTACAATGTCATAAGAATTTTTTTTAGTGCTACTAGATTTATTTATCTTTTTTTTATCGGGATTTTCGATAATTAGGATGGATTCTGTATTTCTTCTAGACATTATTCTTTCCTTGTTTTTCCTGTAGTAATTGGCATTGTAATTTTTGACATGATCTTTGTTGTCTTGTTTCCATTTCTTGTCTCTTTTTCTCTTGAGGATTTTATATCTTAAAGACTGTCTATCTCTTCTATTCCTGTCGCTCTGGCAATCCTTACATTCACCATTTTTCTTATTCGGTCTGGAGCGATTATTGTAGTACTGCTTGTCAAGTCTCCTGTTTCTGCCACATGTAGGACACACTTTTTTCATACTCTTCTCTTTATAAGCCTTGTGCTATTATAATGTTTGCTCTTAGGATCTTTCACATTGAAATAGTATCCATGTTTATCCTTATCGACATACTCTAAAAACTTTGGTTTTGTTTTCAGTTCCTTTGCCAATAGTGCTCTATAGACTGTGACTCCCATTGGCTCTTCACCTTCTTTTATTTTATCAGTCAATTTGCGAGTCAAGTTACGGAGTTTTATCTCATCTATAAGACTAGTAAAAACATTTCCACTAAGACCAGTAAAATTCTTTTTCTTATGAGCTAAATAGAAACTCAATAGATCCTTATCGCTCATTTTTTCTATATTAACACTAGGAGCTTTCTTCTCCTCTAAATACTGTTTGAATTTCATTTCTCTCTCCTTAGATTATTGTCTTTAAAACTTTCTTTCCTCCTTTAGCAAGTTGAGTATAATCCGCTACTCTTCTTGGATTAAAACCACATGCGTTAGGACACGTAGTACAATGAGCGGTAGCACAACATAGCTTTGAAAGAATCTTGTTCCAATTTTCTTTCGGATGGGCTTCTTTCATTCCTTCAATGGCTTGTTTCCAGCCCTTGCTACCTGGACTCATATTCTGGTAAAGCTCTTTGTTCTTTAACCTTTCTCCTCTTGCTTTGAAATGCAATAAAGTAATAACATCAACCGCTGGATCTTTAGAATACCTTACTGCATCCTGTGGGTTATATGCCACTACTCTTATGTTGACGTTGCCTGGATATTGCTTCTTTATACTCTTAGCAATTTCCAATTTAAATCCTCTCTGTTCATCTACAGACATATTGATATTAAATACTGGTTTGCCTTTCAGCGGCCCTTCTGTAAACTTACGTCCTCCGTATTTCTTCACGAACTTCTCTTGCTTAGTAATTGCCTTTAGTTGAAGCCCCACCAATTGTGCATCTGCAATGATCTTCTCTATCTCTTTATCCGTAGCTTCATTTTCTATATAGTCACCAGAAGAGAAGAACCTCAACCCACCCATTCTGTTAAATGTTTCTCTATTTTTTATTCCTGTTTTTGATAGAACATAATTACCATCTTTATCTGTTTGATATGTTCCATCTTTATTTTTTACTAGCCAGCCCTTGAATGTATCTTGATATCTCAATCCTCTTTTTTCGGCTTTAGCCAAGAAGTATCCAGGATTCTTTGCCGCTATTTCTCTTCCAGACTCCACATAACAATAGGAACATGTAGGATTATTGGCTTCTGTGACTTGTAATTTTATCTCCCTATCTCTTAACTTCTTTATGGTTCCCTCATCAGCACCAGATTCAATTGCGTTAGTTAAATCCTTCTGAGCTTCTGCCCACTCTTTCATCATATCAAGAAGTTTTTCTCTCTTTGGACACACGGTTGACATATCGACTGATTTCTTAGTCTTTGTGTTTCCGTCAATTGCGCTCCATTGTTTTACACATCCTTGAAGCTCCTTTAAATTGTTATACTGCTTTGCTCTTATCTTAAATAAAAATTCAAGATATGCTTCTTCTGGAAACCACCCTTTACCAAATTTGTCTTTAGTCCATTCAAATAATTTCGCAACTTGACCATCTGTACTTCTACCAAGACTTGCTTCAAGATCCACAACACTCTTGAATCTCTTCATTACATTAGTTAATTGTTGCTCACCTTCTTTCTGCTCTTCCTGCCACGCTTTATACATCTTTATGATGTCATTAGCGAATCTCTGTTTTTCTTTATAGCTCTTGAGATGGTCTGAATATAATTCCTTTTGATCTCTATCAGCGGTGGCTTGTCTTCCCCAACCAGTAGTAGGACTGGCTTCAAGACCGTGAAGAATATACTTCCCTATAAATGACTTCTTTCCTAAATCATCCAGAGCATGGAAAGATATCTTGGCTTTGCTAGTTAAACTTTTGAAAACCTTTTCTACTTCTTTATCCCATTCACTACTTGGCTGAATATCTTTAGTTGCTTGGTATTCAGCGGCTAGTTCTTTTCGTCTTTTCTTCTCCTCTCTTGATACTTCATTGACTAAGGTAAAATGTTCCTTTTCATCTTCTGTCAATGCTCTCTCAATTGGATAATATACATCCTCAAATAAAGGATGTTCAATGAAGAGCCAAGTGTTAACTCCTAATACAATTTCATTAACTTCACGTATCTGATCTTTGAAATTATCATTATCGTTTGATCTCAAATACTGGCTTAATCTCATGTTGCAATTCTCCTGATATAATCATCTATTTCTTTTGGATCTGAAACATCATTGTCCATGATCCATTCTGTAGTCTGACGAATCACATCTCCTAATTTCTTTCCAGACTTCATTCCAGTAATAGCCATTACATGGTTTCCGTCCACAAGCTTAATACGTTTGCCTACTTCTTTAGTTCCATACTTCTCTTTGATCTTAATAGCCTTATCAATTATCTTTTCAAATTCTCCAGCATGTTTGAAAACTTCTCCTCTGGAAAACTCATCTGCTTTACCTACAGCCACAAGCACATCCCAGTTTTCATCATTGACTAGTTTTGCAACTTTAGCTGGACGCATATCAAGGATCTTGTGAAACTTCATATGATTGCCTACCGCAAAGACAATGGCATCTCTTTCCTTATTACTCATCCTTAACCTGTCTGCGATTGCATTGACTAGTTGGATGCTTTTTTCTGCGTGACTGTAGTATGTAGGTGTTCCTCCTGATTTGTGTGGGGCAAAGGTGACTCCTTTTCCGATATCATGTAAAAGTATAGCCAGATTTTTAAGCGGATTTTTAGTATCGCTCTTTTTAAGTGCTGACATAACATGACTGTAAACCGTTCCTCCCTCCCCTCTTGTTTCAGGATGGTGTTGTAAATTTTCTCTAAACCATTTCAGATTCATTACTTCTGGTAAAACATATTTCAATATTTTTAACTCATCCAAAATCTTAATGTAGTTAGCAAATTTCTCTCCGCTCTGAGCCGCTGATTTTAGTAGCTCTTCCTTGACCCTTTCTGGAGCAAGGCTTAAAATATTCGGAGAAAGTTTCTGAGCCGCTTTTTTAGTTTTCGGATCTATATCAAAATCCAACTTGGAAGAAAATCTTGCGAGTCTCATCATTCGCAAATAGTCTTCTCCAAATCTCTTAAAAGGATCTCCTACCGTTTTCAAAACCTTGTTCTTGATATCTCTTCTACCGTCAAAGTAGTCTATGATCTCACCCTTTGCATTTAAGCCCATTGCATTTATAGTAAAATCTCTTCTTCCTACATCGTCTTCAAAGCTTCCTGTAATCTGTACGGTGTCTGGTCTTCTACCGTCAAAGTATTTTCCGTCTGTTCTAAACTGAGCTATCTCAAAATCAAAACCACCTTCTTTAGCTACAACTATTCCAAAGTCTTTAGACTTTCCAATGTCATAAGTCCTAAAGAGTCTGGAAATCTCCTCTATTGGCATGTTTGTAGCAATGTCTACATCATGTGGTTTCAGGTTCCCTAAGATGATATCTCTTACAGAACCTCCGACTATGTAAGCTTTGTACTTGGCTCTGTTTATCTTATTTAAGATAGAAACTGCCGCTTGCAGTTCCTTATTTCTCCGTATGTAGTCCTGCCAATCTTTCAATTGCTGTCTAGCTTCTATAAGATATTTTAAAAATTTCATAAATTATTAGCAAACTGTATCCATTTATTTTTTATATAATTAAAAGGTAAATCTTCACTATATGGATCAGATGTTTTTTTAGCCCATAGTCTCACCACAATCATGTTTGGTGGATATGTTTCTACTTTATCCATTAGTTTTTTACCTACAACTTTTATTTTGTCTATTTGGTCTTGTGTTAAGTCGGCTTTCAAAAAGGATATATACCCACTAGGACTTGTTTCTATTTTATGGTCTGATTGAAGCCCTGAATGACTAGCATATGTTTTGTATCCCTTTTTGTTCAATATCACAAGAGCCTTGGCTATTGATTTATCATACCCTGCCTTTGCTCCTTTTATATGGGTTTCTGGATTAAAAGCAAACTCCTGTATATATCTCTTAAATCTCATTAGTTATATACTTCTCCAGACCCTCCGCATGTAGGACATGGACGGACACGTTTCGGAACCTCATCTATAAATCTGAAATTCCTGTATTCAAATGTCTTAGTAATTTCTTCTCCAAAAAGGGTTTCAAATTGTCTAGCAACCGTTTCGTTCTCTCTATGAAAATTCTCATTCTCTAAAACAAGATACCAAGCAATCAGCTTAATGCGCTCCTTCATGGTTTTTGAACGTCTGTTTATTTTTCCAGAATTACCTTTGAATTGCTCAAATCTGGAATAAGCTTTTCTAACTTCTTGTCTCAAATCCATTTGCCTTTCGTTTATTAAATACTTGTCTACTAAGCTCATATCTTCTCCTTATGTGAATTTGCTGTATACTTCTAATACGTCCTCAATCTTTGCTTTGTTTATCTCTACAATACTCTTGCCAGTATTGACGTTATCTCTGGTAGCTTTAATGCCGTATGTTCCAGTCTCATCTAATGACTTCCATATATGATCCCATGCTGTATAGTAATCTTGCTGTCTTTGATACTGCTCTCCTTCCGTTAAAGCCGCTCCAGCGGATACGGTAACTTGAGTAGTAGAAGGAATTGTAGCTGGAGGAGGAGTTGGATTAGGTATGGTTGTGGCTACTTCTTTTGTTATTTCCCAATCGCTTAAATTCCCATCTACTCCGTAGTTTGCTCCCTTTGTTAATGTACATCCAGAAAGCGTTCCACATTTCCCTTCATTTTCTAAGTCAATTAATAGTTGATCCAAGTAGTCATCTGAATCACTCTCAAGCCCTGCCAATACTACGTTTTCAATTGCTTCTCTTTGCTCCTGTAAGTCATCAGCAATAGCGGTAAGCTCCGTTATAGAGTCTCCCATTTGAGAAATTTGGTCTGGATACCCATCCACCATTTCTTGTAATTTTGTTACGTCACTCATTTTACCCTCCTGTAAACACGTTAGGGGAACCAGTTACTATGATCCCGAAAAAACATCCTGTGAAGTAATCAGTCAATCTTACTTCTGGTAAACCATTGGTAAACACGCTTCCAGAGCCAGTCACCATTATCCCTGTATGTCCACACCCACCTAATACCACATCCGTTAGTCTTGCAGATGGTAGTGAATTTGCAAACACATTAGGTGAACCAGTTACTATGATTCCAGACATCCCTATGCAAGTAGGTGAGCTATGACAGCAACAAGTTCCTACTCCCACATCCGTTAATCTACCATGAGGTAATCCCATATTAAAACCTATTCTGAGGAAGAAAATCAGTAACATTAGATGCTAGTGATTTCTCCATGTTCTCTTTAGCCGCATTAACTGTACTATCTGTTTGTGTTTTGTAAATATCCAAGTTCTGTTTCAATCCTGAATCAAGACCTTCCGTTAATTTGTCAAAATCGAAATTTCCGCTGGCATCAATTGGTAGATCATCTATGACTTGATCTATTCTATCATTCATATCATCCATTTGATCAGCCCATGTTGCGGCATCTTTTGAGCTAAGAATACAGGTTTGATTTCTTTCTATTGCATCTAGTAATCTGTTCAAGCTATATCTTTCAAACTGAGATATTAAATCTGATAAACTACTACATAAAAATCTTTCTGCTACTGAAAGAGCGGCTAAAGCCACACCAGCCGTGTCTCTTTCTATGTTTTTTATTTTTCTATTTAATTCTCCTCTAATCTTATTGAGACAATCTTGAATGAAATCTGGTAACTGTGGAATTTGACTATCATCACATCCAAAAGTAGTAGTAGTCATATTATTTACTACATCTTGAGCCATATCAAATGGATCTGTAAGAAGACCTGTATCAAAATCAAAAGCGTCATTTATCCAATCTTGAACTTGAGTTTCTAAAGTATCCCTATATGACTCCAATGCGGCTACATCTGATTCTAAAGATCTTATAGCCGAATCTGTACATCTTCTGGTCGATGGTGTTGCCATATACTTCTCCTTTAATTCAAATTAATCCTTGGTGCTGTTACGTTTACTTCTGTGGATGAAGTAATATTAGCCTTTCCTGTTACTATTATATTAAGCTCTCCAGATACGGTATCTGACTCATCCCCACCTATTTGAGTTGTCCTGTCTCCGTCAACCTTTCTTTCTTCGTTTTCATTAATTTCTGTTTGTTTATTTCCCTTGACTTTATACCTTTCATCTGCTTCTACGGTTACGTAATTGTCTTGATTAATATGGACATATTTATTCTCTATGACTATCTCATATTTGTCTGACTGGTTACGGATTACCATTACTCCGTTATTATCAATTTCCATGTAGGTATTACTAGGATGATAGAACGCAAGACGTTTAGCACCTGGAGTTGAGTCAATCTCTACTGCCAGTCCACCATGAGTTACCAATACAAAATTATGAGGATACTTAGCGGCATAAGCTGGACTAGGCTCATCCCAACTTCCTCCGTAAGCTACCTGTATTGCTTGATCAAGATTTTCCTCTTTAGAAGTAACTAGTGTTTGATCTTTTACTCCTCTAGCTAATCTATGTACATCTGGTTCTCCTAGCCTGTTATCAGTAGGATATCTTCCGTCTGGATCTCTAAACCCTTCTTTTTTTGAAGAAGCTTCTGGTTTAGTAACCATTGTCTTCTTCAAGGAATTTTTGCTCTCTGGAATCCCAGGCATGGAAGCAAAATATCTAGGTTGTGATGGATTTCCATTTTCAAAAAATAACATAACATGAGAACCTTGTAGTGGAATTCCCCAAACTCCGAAACCGCTTATAGATCCTTCTGTTATAGGTAAACAAGGCTCGGCCCAAGGAAGCTCTTCTGTGGGTATTCCGTCTGTCTCTGTTTTGAATTTTTTTTCTGTATGAAGACCGAATACTCTAACCCTTACACGTCCTGCTTTTTTAGGATCTTTATTATCCTCTACAACTCCTCTAAAAAACCCTATTAGCCTATCAGTTTCAGCTTGTAAATCACTAGGAGCATTTTTTAACATGATTAATTCCTTCTAATTATATTTGGTTGAGTTTTTTGACTATATAAATTTGTAACTTCCGCATCATACAACATTTTTGTTTTGCTATTATGATAAGCGTTTTTTATACAAACAAGTCTTTGTTTATATGGATATGTTTGTCCAGCCTTAAAACTATGAGTGACGGATTTTATCATATACTTTCCCATCAAAGCATCATTCATTTTTTCGGCTCCTTGAATTCCAGGCCACTCAAGCTCTATATGTTGTCCAGCATGTCTTTTCTCATCTCCCTCTACTACAAGATTCATAATGAACTGCATGTTGTAGCGTTTAGACCAATCATTAAAAGCAATATCAGAAAGCGTTTCGGTATTATTATCACCAACTATTAAACTGGATGAGCTAACATCATTCATTTTAGTATATAATGTTTTTCTACCTAACATTACATTTTTACTCACTCCATCAGAATATCTATATCCTGTTTGAAGAAGGGATTTTGTATTGAAGTCATATCCTCTCCATTTCCCTCCCCTCAATACTGGATTAGATGTTCTGTCTAATCCACTAATCCACCACTCCAGAATTTTATTTGATTCTGATATATTAGAACCTTGAAACCTATATGGTTTTTTATCTAGTGTCTTATCCACATCCAATAACAAGTAATTCAATGATACAGCATTAGTGGTTAAGCCGTTTACTGTATTATTAAAAACAAGATATCCACTTGTGCCACTACGTCTTCCCTTTGCTCTTCTACATAAATAATTTAAAGCTGTTTTTGGTATCCAATAAGGAATTATAAAATCCGTCTTGTTACTTGATTCTTCTACTTTCAAAGGAAACCCACCATCTTGTACAAACACCATGTAGTTAAGTATATCAGAAATTATTTTTGAATATCTCTCATTCTGCCAACTTCTACTGTATCTTCTCAAAGATAGAGCGGCATAAAATGGATCTACAAATTGTATCTCCATAATCTGTTCATTGCTTTCCCGAATACCAGAACCAGCTTGTGAAATTCTGTTTATCTTCCAAATATCAAAGACCATATTTTTATCAGACTCCCCTCTACCATAAATCAAAGCTATTTTTTCTTGTCCAGTAAAGGGGCCATTTTCAAAAAAATTATATCTATCATTGAAGATTATTTTACCAACCATACAAAAGCTATAGATATCTTCTACAAAATATAATTCGTAAATATCTTCATTCTGCATAACAACATTTCCAATTTCGGTAAGTAATACTACCGCATAAACACCTTTAGTAAGAGCCACTTGTCCTTTACTTCCAACATCTCTTACTACTTTTTTTCTTCCTTCATTGTCGGTTACTGGGCCGAGATTTGTTTTTATTTGATCTGCCATTATGCTTTTTGCTCTGCTATTCTTTCAAGATCTTTAACTAGTGTATAAACGTAATCTTGTCTTAAAACCTTCAAAATTTGACCATCCTCTAATTCCTCAAATGGATTTACTATATTATTTAATATTGCCAATATCCACCAAATGTATTGATTTTCATAAAGGTTCCAAGAAATGTTATCCCAAAATTCTCCATTAGCTACTTCATAAGTATTGTAGAAAGCTGTCTCTGTAAATACCTCATCATTTAAGATATAGCTTCTAAAGATATTCATAAACTTTGTTTCTCTATCTTCGTCCAGCAAGATATTGAACAATCTCATAAAGCTAAAATTGTTTATCTGTTTGCCTGTTAATTCAGCAAAGTTCTCTTCTGTATATTCTGTTACAGCCATTAGATATTCTCCATGCCTTTCTTAATCCCTTCGTCAATATCTGGAGTCAATACTCCTTCTGCCGCCAGCACTTCTCTGGCAAACTGTAGATTATGAATTCTGGATCTCCTTGATAGCTCTGGTTTACTTCCGTAACGAATAGCTTGGTGGTAGTTAGCTTGACCAGTAAAATAAGTCATTACACCGTCCTCTGATTCTGTCATTTGAATACCAGTATCTTCCTCATCCCTGATTAACATCTTCTCCATTTTCTTCTTATTTTTGCCTTGCTCTGTATCGGATTTATCAAGAGCCTTTTTAAAGACGTTATCAATTGTCTCTACTTCTTTGTATTTTGCTTTTTTTTGCAAATACTTATCCATTTTATCACTTGCCATTTGACTTACCCTCCTTCAAGATTTGTTTACTCTTTTTGCGCTTGCAGTTCTTTGGTTTTATTTGACTCTTCCGCTTGAGTCTCCAGTTAGGTTTCAAATAAACACTCCTCCAAGAGTACAATCCTACTAATTATTATTTATATATTTTTTGATCGGAATTTCTAAAAAAGGTAGGTAGATATAAAAAAAAGTGGCAGAGGATCTCTCCCCTGCCACTTGCAACGAAAGGAGGTGATACTTTGAGGTGTCCAATCTCAAAGCAACACATGAAAACAACAACCTTGCCCCAAAAACAAGGTTATTGAAGAACTAGTCATTTTTTCTTCCGAAAAACTGGACTGGCATCCAGAAATGACTAGGGTTGACCTAGCGGCTCAAACTAGGTCGGGTCGGGCATCTCACAACAACAACGGAGGATTATTCTTTAGTAGAAAAAAGATCAGATGGTTGACCGCTTGAAAACAAATCTTGCGGATTCCCAGTATCAAACAACTCTCCTTCTTCTACAGGAGCTTGAACTTCGTCTGGATCAATAACGAATTCATCTATGTCAAAAAAATCTCCATCCATGATTTAACTCCTTTGGTTAAAATTGTGATTATATATAATACTTATCACAAGTTAATACAAATGTCAAGCAATATTTTTCATCCATTGCTTTTTAATTTTACGATTCTTCCATGATATGCGAGTACTTACATCTCCCCTTTGATAGTCATCCCATGCATCAGGAAGATTTTTAGGACTTCTTTTCAGTCTGCCGTAAACGCTTGACCATAGACGTTTTTCTTGAGTGCTCTTTGGGAACTTATACCAGTTGCGGAACCTGTAATGACGCTTGCTGACAGTCGGTACAGGATCTACACGAAAACGAAAATGAACATTCCCACAAAACCTTGTATGCCAAGGTCTTACAAAGAGTCTATCTCCGTATTCCATAATGACCTCCACTAAGTTGAATTTACTTAGTGAATGTCATAATCAAATTTCAGCATAAGATCCTCCATTTCAATATATATCCATCATACCACAACCGATTTCAAATGTCAAGCTTTTTTTGCATCGTCCAAAATCGGCTGTACAAAATCCTCAAATACACGCTTATACTTAATAACATAATCTTGCTGTGATCCAGCGGAGATGTCATCCTTAGTGCTTTTAGCAACAAAGCTAGCGTCTGGTACTGGTACTCCTACATAACCCATTCTAAAGGCTTTGAGAAGGAACGCATAATCCAGTAACCGTTTATATTTATCATCTGTTACCAGACCCACCTTTTCAATTACATCTGATCTAAACATTGAATTTGAACTTATGTAGTTAGCCTGTAATAGCCTGTTTATATCAAATGGATCGGCAGGAAATTTCTGGTTCACATGTCCTTTAAATTCAAAGGATGCATAAGCATATCCTACTCTATCAAACTCCTTGAACTTCTTGAGCTTCGCTACCATCTTGTCAATCATTCCTCTTCCTAAAACAATATCTCTATCTATCATAAGATAGAACGGAGGAAGTTTCTTGAAGCTCTTGTACCACTTTATGGCTTCCAATGCATTAGTAGGAATGTTGTTATTTCCGTAACTCTTGACCCATGTATATTTAGTTTTATTTCTCTTTATGGAAATTTTTGTATCCCTGCTTACCTCATGCTCTGGAAGCAACGGAGTGACAACTAGTACTTCTGGATCTCTGCACTCATTTACTACACATATCTTGTTTTGCATTTGATCTCCTACAACATATTTATTGTTAATGCGCTATTAAGCCAATAGCAAAAACAATCGTAAAACTCAAAAGAAACAGAGCTATATGAAAATAAACTTTCACTAAAATCACTCCTTTCAACGATTGTTGAAAATTATCTTAGGCTCTACTACAGCTTCTAAAGGAAAAAGCTCATCCTTCATTGGTAGTAAAACTTTAAACATGTATTCGATTTCTTCTTCAATCGTCCTTGTAGGTTTATAATTCAGATTTCTAAGTTTGTCAGTAACATAATGGTAGTAATGTTCTCCTGTATATTCTACCCTTGGTGTCTCTATGTTACTCTCTTGAACTTCGATACCAAAGTTTTTAGCAACCTTGCCTACCATGTTTGCAACATCATTCATGGAGTGCCATTCGCTTAACTGATTCCACACTTGAACACTCCCTGCCATAGCTGGATTGTTTACTGCTATCATTAAGGCTTGAACGCTATCATTGAGACTTAAAAATCCTCTTTGATGGTTTCCTTCTCCGTATATAGTCAAAGGAATTCCCAATACAGCTTGCATGACAAACCTGTTAATAACCGTTCCTCCAGCTTCGTCTGTATCCAATCTGCTATAGATTTTATGCTTATCAATCTCATCCGTATAGATACCAAACACAATAGATTGCTGGACATCCGTACACCTTAGATCCCAAGCTCTTGCAAGGTAATCAATCAAATAGGTAGAAGCAGTTTTACTACAATGGTAGATGCTCCCTGGTCTACGTGGATAAATCATCTCATTGCTTTTTCTACCCTTATGCTCGACTGTGAAATATCCCTCTTCAATATCAATATTGGAATAATGGTCATACTCTCCTGTAGTACCAATAGTGATATAATGACACTCTGGAGTATATTTCTTTATAGTCCATAAAAGATTATTGGTTCCAAGATAATTATTTGATAACACCATTTCAGCATTTTTTCTCGACTTCATGCTGTATGGGCCAGAAGGATTATGAGCAAGATTAATTACTACATCTGGCTTAAAATCCTCAAACATGTTCTTTAAAATTTCTGGTTCACACTCAATGTCTATTTCCTCAAAACAAAATGTACCATCGTACATATCATTAAACAGAATAGCTTTATCGTTCATGTCTAAAAGAGGAGTAGCAGACATGCTACCCATTCCCTCTATCCATTCTCTTCTCCAGAAGTTATCGAAACCGATTACTTCTCTACCTTCTGCTAACAATCTTTGAGTCAAAGCATTTCCGATATAACCATCACAACCGAATACGAAAATCATAACACAACCTCCTCAATGGTGCTTTAAAGTAACATATAAACCCTTAATGTTGCTTTTAAGTGACATTAACTAGCAAAAATGGGCTTAATGTTAGGAAAAAGCGACATTATACTTTGAACTCTTCCTCCTCTATGAATTCTTTCTTCTCTTCTTCTTTCTCCTTTTCTTTTTCTTTTGGTTTAGGAGACAGAGTACCAGGCCAACAAACCTCTCCGTCACCACTCCACTCCATTTGGAATGGTTTAGCATGTATAATCATCTTTCTGCTCCTTTTGGTATTGGTGATATTTGAACAATTAATTTTTCACAAGTAGATAAATCAGCATTTGAATGATAGAAAATACAAACATCTATAACATAATAATAAACAGTTCCATTATCTTTATCTCCAAGTGAGGAAATACTAACACCGTAAAAATCCTCTGAATACCCATGCTTCTTAATTATATTTCCAATCTTATCTGCTCTATTGTCTTTTTGTGGATTCCATGTTATCCAATTGACAGAATTAACATAATCTTGTACTGAGTCCAATACATAATTGACTAGTAGTTCTTCTTGCTTTACTTTAGGATTTTTAAATGGATCAGGAGTTTGTTGTGTAGCGGCAAAACAGGATAAACTAAAAATCATACAACACAATAAGCTAAAAATCGTCCATTTTAATTTTCTCATTATTCACCTTCCTCTGGAAGTCTTACGTTTTCTCCTCTTTCTTTTGCTTCATTATATTTTCTATAGTATTGAGTAGTATTCCCATCCCAATCACAAATATCTGTTTTAGGATTATACTTCAATTCAAAATTAGGAGCTTTAAGAAATATCTTACGTGCATCTTTACCACATTTAGGACATGTAGTTATTTCTACATCTGAATCAGTCCAGTCTTCAAAAATATTTCCGCAATGTTCACATTCCCAGTCATTAGCTACCATTGTAATCCTCCATACATTGTCTTTCAAATAGACAATCGGTACACAACAATCTTCCATCGTCATCATAGACTAGCTCTTCTTCTGCTCCACAGTCCTCACACTTTTCCGTTTCCATATCCATCTTTTGCCCATCCTTTTCCTTTCAAAACAAAGTTGCTTTTGGATATTATTCTCTTTGCTTCCGCTCCGCAAATTTTACATTTAGTTGTTTCTCGCTTAGAAGTTATCGGAAGTACTTCTTCTGTTATATGACAATTATTACATTTAAATTCGTATATCATTTTCTTTTCACCAAAAGCCCCACGCTTCCAGCACTTATATCTGGTAGCTCTGGAAGACTATAAATCATTTGATCAAAAAGCTCAAGAGGAAATGACTCTGACTTCATTGAGAATAACTTAACATAACATGAGTCCTCTTTTTTAGCAAGAGAAAATTTTAAAAGACATTCGTTTAGATCCTTCACAAATCCTTTGTTATGAAGATAGTCTATGATAATATAATCAGTATCATCTTCTCTTAAAATAAAAACTCCTTCTGGTTCAAATACATGATTTTCTCTAGTTCTCTTCAAAGCCTTGATAAGCTTATCTCTCTTGTAATTTCCCTCAATGGTTGCTACTGTAAGGTATGGATTAATTGCTTCATGTTTGATATCATATCGAATCAACCAAGACTTAATGTAGTCAAACACTCGCTTGAGATGCATCTTGCTAAGTCCGAAACCTACAGAAGTTTCTACTATATAAGGTTTATCATGTCTAGCAACCTTTTCGTAAAAATCCCTTTCAGTAGTTCCTAAAGGAGTATGAACCAATCTAGTCCTAACATCTTCTTGCACAAAATCTTTAAACTTCATTTTTTAGAAAATCCTCCATTCCTCTGATTATAATATTTGGATCATCTGACTCTGGAATAACTACACACTTTTCATTTCCAAAATTATAGATCCCTCCGTATCTGTACTGTCCTGGATTTTCTCCCCAACTAAAAACCGCTTTCTGCTGGAGATTAGCTAACCCAGTCCAATAGGACGCTGGACAAATAACCGCTTTTGCTAAAGTTATATATTGTACAAGATACTTCCATCCATTCTCATAGTAATCAACTTGGTTAAGAATCACATTGTCTTTTGAAAACCAAGTATCAGTACTTCCCACTACAATAGCATTATACCTCTTTTTTAACCATTTGTAAACATACGCAAGCTTTTCTATTTTTTCTGTCTTGGCTGGAATGAATATTACTTTCTTTTGATGTCTTCTTGGTATCTTGATATTGACTTTAGGAATTTCATCGAAAAGCTTGTTATATATGGAATACGGAGGAGTGGTCTTGGAATAGGATAGATGGTGAATTTCTATATCTCTCTTATTGCACTTCTCTCTTTTTATAATTTCTTCTTTGAATCTTTTTAAGATTAATCTAAAATCGCTTTTGTGGATTTTATTATGTGTATAGCCTTGCTGATTCTTCTCATCCCTAGAGTATTGCTGGTATACGTGAAGTATGTTTTCGGCTGGAACAAAGTCCTCATAGAGAAAGGCTCTGTTCAAATGGGTAGACAAATATATCTTATCCCACTCAACCGCTTCCGCTAACCAACGTGCATAAGGACGAAAAGTAAACAACTCTTCTTCCCATGATCCTATGTATGGGCCGATAGCTAATATCTTCATATTCTATTCTCTGAAATAATTACGTTACCTTTCCATTTATCAAGTACTTCCATCTTCATGTCATGCATATTTTTACTAATGGCTATGACCTCCGTATTTCTCAATACATCGTCAAAAATTCCATCCATCAGAAAAAAGTCTTTTTCCTCTTTGCTTAGATTATTGAAGTTTAGAAGTATTTTATTATTCTTCCTAAAAAAGCTGATTATATCCACACCTACTTTATTCATAACATAGTACTTCTTGGATGTACGTTTCAGGATAGAATTATACTCACGTATATTATCTTCTATCACAAAACGATTAGTCTTCGGAAATAAATAAAGAACTTTGTTAATGAGGTTTTTGGTAGGTGTTTCAAAATCAAGTTTGATTAGATGTACACGTACAATGTTCTGAAATTTCGTATCAGTATAATTTTCTTCGTTTAGACTTATGTAGTCTGTTCCTACGTTTGTTATTCGCATTACTCTTACCCTCCAACAGTTTATTAGAAATAGTCAATTTGGCATAAGCTGTAGAAAAATTTACAGAGTGTCGGGTAATAAGCTCATATACATTTTGAACATTCTTACCTCTTACAATACTATTTATATCATCATACTCTGCAAATTCGGAGGGATGGAAAAAATAATTCACTTTTCTTGAATATTTATTTTCCTCCATGAATTTAATAAGAGCTTTTCTTCCTTCGTCATCATTGTCCAAAGCAATGATAACTCCTTTACTAGTCATTAGCAATAACTTAAATAGGAACTCATCTGAAATGAATTTACCTAGACAAGAAGTTCCCTGAGTGCCTACCATCCAAGCATCTATGACACCCTCTGAAACTATTATGTACTTATCTGGATCAAACAGGTGGGAGTTCATTATGATAATCTCTTTAGGAGAAGCTGGATTATCATATTTTGGTATTATACCAGTTTTGGGAATTCTTCTGGCTTGAAAATAAACTATATTATCGTCTTTATCCAATATAGGAATAATGATCCTGTTCCTATATTTACCTTTGTAGCAAATGTAGAGTTTGTGTTTAGTTGGATCAAGCAACCTGTCATCGTAAAATTTCTTTAAAGCTTTTACATAACGCTCTGATGGATTCAGACAATCTTCTTTTATCCAATTAAAATGTGTTAACTCTACTACATCTTTTTTCTTCTTCGTTTTATTTATTCTTCTCTTGACTCTGGATTTATCCCATTTCTCATTCTTTAGACGGTCTACGGCATCTTCATATGATATCCCTAACATGCGTGAATAGATATCATAAAAATTTCCATGCTCATCACAATTGAAGCAATTCCAACCTGGAACTCCATCATTGTAGTCAAGATTGAATCTTTTCTTAAAGGGATTCTTTTTACTGTCTCCGCAAAGAGGACACCTTGCTAAGAAATGCGTTCCGCTCTTGCTTGGTTTTACTTGCTCAAAATGAGCATACATAAATTCAGACACAACTTCTAAGTCTATCATTTAATCCTCATAAAACTCGCAATCAAAATCACTAGGAGTATATAAAAGTGATTTATTCGGCTGGAGCTTTTCCTTAAAACATCCCTTGTTACAATATACCAATCCCTTCTTGGTCTTGCAATTGAAACAATTTTTACAAAGCTTCATATCAGATGTATTTGGTATTTTGATGTTTTGTTGCATAATATCTAATTTCTTCTTTAATGTCTCTTGGGAATAAGTTAAAAAATTTATTCACTTCATTATAGCAATCCAGCGACACACAAAGAATCTGAGACATCGTAACAGCAATCTCAAAAGGATCTAAACTTCTATTGTTCTTTTTCAAATTGTAGTAAATCTTTTTCAAGGATCTCTTTAAAGACTGTGATACAGCCATTCTGGTAATACGCAAGTCTTTGGAAATTTCAGAACCAGTCATAGACTTACCAGTTAAATATACTGCAAAATTTTTCTTCCTCTTCTTTCCAATATGTTCATCAATAAAAAACGAATATCCTTCCTTTGTAGAAATAACCTTAACATTTTCCATACCTACCCTCCATTAAATTTCACATGTACCAGTTCCACAAGATAGCTCATCGGCATCGGTATGAACCTTACCTTCGTCTATATATTTTTTTACCTCCTTTTTAGATTTGATTGGCACAAGGATTTGTCCGTGTTTACTTCCATCTACATAAAGCGTCACTCCTTTTAGATCTCTGATATATTCAAGAAGTAAATGACTTAACTGCTCCGCTTTAAATCCTTTCGGAGTATTGATAGTCTTGGATATAGCTCCGTCAACGTACTTCTGAATAATTACCTGAGTTTCAAAATGATCTTCTGGTTTAAGATCTGTGGTATCAACAAACCACTCTGGAGTAGCTTGATTGTTTTTGATTATATCTTGATAAATTGGATGAACATAAGCTCTGTCTCCAATTTCATCATGTCTCATATAAGCCTTGAACGGCAAAGGCTCTGCACTACCTGTCACTTCTGGAATAAGAGAAATAGTGCCTGTAGGAGCAACTGCCATTAAGGATACATTTCTGATTCCATACTTCTTTATATCCATCCTGATACTTGCTGGAAGACTCCTAATGAAATTAGCCTTGCTAAACATCTTCGTATCGAATTTAGGAAATGCTCCCTTCTCTTCTGCAATTTTTATAGATGCTTCGTAAGCATAGTTCCTTATATTTTTGACTAGCTTCTCAATCTCATCAATTGCTTCTGGAGAGCCATACCTTACCTTCTTAGCAAACAGATACTCCGCAAGCCCCATGAATCCTAATCCTATACGTCTTCCATCAAAAGCTTTACGCTGGATCTCTGGAATAGTAATAGGATAGCGATTTACCTGAATTATATTATCTAGGAAACGTACAGCATTGTAGACTGTCTCTTGCATAAGTTTCCAGTTTGTGTTTTTCTTAGAAATGAATCTAGGTAGGACTAATGAACCAAGGCAACATACACCATGAGCACCAAGAGGAACCTCCCCACAAGGATTTGTGGAGATGATCGGATCAAAGTAATAGGAGTTATTACTTCTAAGGTTATCCCAGTTAATAAGCCCTGGTTCTGCACACTTAACCATGTTGTCTAAAACAAGATCCCAAATTTCTCTGGCTTTAACTGTATCCCAAACCTTATGATGCCATTTCAAATTCCAATTATCGTTTGCTTCTACGGCATCTAGAAAGTCTTCCATAACTCCTACTGATAAATTGTAATTGCTTAACTCTCCTTTTTTGATTATAGGCTCTATGTAGTCAAAGACATCTGGATATTCCTTTAGAGCTTCTTGGATCTGTTCCATAGTAGCCGTGAATCTTTGGTTTTTGACTTTGATAAACTTGAAGATATCTGGATGAGAGACAAGCATTAGAATTAAACCAGCGGCACGTCTTGATCCACCTGTCTTTATACAATTAGCTCCTGAATTAGCCCATTTAAGAAACGATAGAGGGCCGCTTGACTCTCCTCCTTTCTGTACTATAGGAGCGGATTCGGGGCGCAGGAAGGAAGCATTACAACCTACTCCTCCTCCTTCTGACCAAAGAATACCGCAATTCTTCTGGAAGTCTCCTATCTCTTCAATTGAATCTTCAAAAGGCTCTACGTAGCAATTGAAAAGAGTTCCTCTAGGTCTTCCTGAGTTCCTGAGAATCCTACCTCCAGGAAGAAATAACATATCTTCAATCATTCCACCATATCTTGTTTCCCATTTACTTCTATCTGTGATTTCTACGCTGGCTCCTACACGTCCTACTCTATCCGCTAACTCATTCCAGTTCTCTGATTCGTTAAATGCATATCTACTTTTAAATGTATCTTCTGAATTTTTACTCAACGTCATATATCTACCCTCCTATTATCAAATACTCCTATCAACTTACCAGCGACATAATAAAAACCAGCACCACATTTCAAACAATGAACAACCTCTTGTCTAATATGAGTTTGAGGAATAACATCATCTCTTCTAAAGGCTCTTATTGGTTCTTGAGAATAAACGATTGTTTGAGGATAGTCACATTGAGAACATCTTATGTTATCTTTTTTACATCTATGAGGATCACAAAAAAGACTCCATATGTTATCAAAAGAAGCAGAAATCTTTCTATCCTGATAAGCTAATACTCTATGGATTAGAAACGCTAACCTTGTAGGGATATTCTCCTTTGTAACTAATTCAACTAGCTCCTGATAAAACTCTCCGTAACTAGGAAAGTTAGGAATGACAGGTTCGGCTATTTCTTTCTTATATTCTTCATCCTGAAACTTCTTAAATACTTCTTTCCAATCACTATCTACAAAATCCTCTAAATCATTTAACAGGTCATCATTCATTTTCTTCCTCATCCACTAAAGAGTATCCACACTTCGGACACCAATCCCAGTCTTCTTCCATGTCTACAGAACAGTTAGGACAAATCATTCCTACCTTTTCTCTTATCCATTTCTCCAGACCCATTTGAATTAGATGAGTTGTATAGCCTATCGGATCTTTGAAAACCATGCCACTATTTTCAAAACCTGAATCTATCTCTAACTTATCTCTGTCAAGATCATAGGTTAAAATAACCGAAACTGTTCTCTTATCATCTTTGCTAGGATCATTGTCCTTTGGTACTTCTTCACCAATGGGTTTTTCTTCAAATTCCATATTAACCTCCGTATAAAGGTAACAATTTATTTTCTACTTTGTGAATGTTCTCAAGAAATGATCTCATATTGTTCTTCTCAAAAAACAGGTAAATGTTTTCACTAGGTGGTAAGTTGTAACTATTATTATAACAATCCACAATGCGCTGTACGATTGTGTTTGGTATCATATCAAAATCTACAAGGACTCTATTGCGCTTTAGGTTTTTACTAAGATCAATTTTTCCATATGCTTTATTAGTATGTCCTGCTTCAATGAATCCTTTTATATCCCCTTTTATTTTATTCCATGCCGCTTCCCCAAAACCAGGTCTTCTCTTCCCTTCCGTACTCTCTGTCAATCCCCAGTCATCGGGAGTTAAGATATTCGGAATGTCATCTTTCCTTTGTCCACAAAAAATTAACTGCAAAAGAAAATCCTTCACGTCTGGAATATCTTCTGGACTGTAAAGGACTTGTTTGATTGGATCATAAATTCTAAGATTTTTCTTTCTTGCGAATAGTTGAAAGTAATCTTCATCTCTGACAACAATAATGGCATCGTTTTTCATTTTCATTGTCAGTACAGCAATGATGTCATCGGCTTCTGCCGATTTTACTTTCAATACTTTGAATGGAAAATGGTGTTTTAAATCGGAAGCTAGTAAATGAATGTGTTTGTAAATCTCATCCCAGTTGTGTTCAGATTTCTTCTTATTCTTCTTTCTGGATTCCTTATATCGACTATAGTAGGATTTCCTCCATTGATTTTTATCATCTACAGCTACGATTACTTCTGTTACATTTGCTACTTTCCATAATGTAGTCATTATGGAATTAATACAATTGTATCTCCATAAACCCCATGCTGGAGGATGGTCGCTCCATACCTCCTTGTTACCCATGTAGTTTCTAATTGCAAGATTGTTAAAATCAAAGAATACAGTTACATCTTTAAACTCATCAATATAATCCATCACAATTTCTCCTTAAACAAATTCAGAGTGGTTATAAAACCTCATGGTGAGGTTTACAGGGATCGAACCTGTTATATCCTGTTTGTGTTTGCTGAATCCACTCTTAAAACTTTTTACTTAATCTTTCTTATGTAACCGTCTTTTTCATGTTGAATCCAAAAAGACTGTTTATATGTAGTTCCCTGCATATACTTCTGAGCATTGCTTCCACTCCTAAAACGAAGTCTCTGTCTTCCGTAATTCATATTCTGATAAAACTCATCGTGACTCACTTTAAAAACTGGAAGATTATCTCTTTTATTTATAGCATCAGCGAAAACTCCTTCAATTCCTGTCTTTACTCCATTCTCTCCTGCTCCGTCTGGTTTTACCGCTTGATCTTTATCTCCTGCTATCTTTGCTTCTGGACTGTCTTGAAAATTACCAGCTAATTCACCCATTATAATTCCTCCTCTAAAAACTCTAATAACAATGTCATTTCGTCTTGCTCTATTTCTTCTTTCTTGATTAACTTCTTAACTAATCTTTTAATCAATCCCTTGGCTTTACTCTTTTCCACTCTGGCTCCTTTTACCTTTTCTGTGGGGCCAATCCTAATAGTTTGAAGTCCAGCCATTGGATCTGTAAAAACTTTTTTTATAAGCTTGTAGTCAATTCTCCGTTGACTAGGAGAATCCAAGTAATACTTCAATAGCTTATTTTTAATTTGTTGAGCGTTTCTTGCCATAAAGGTGTCAAAGGCTTCATTGCCAATTGCTACCTTATCTGGATTTATCGCTTTGTCTGCTAAGAATAATAAAGCTATATCAGCGAACTCATCAGGTGTCAATAGTAAAGTTGCCATAATCCATCCTTTTTTGTCTATCAGGTATTACTGCTTCTTTTATGTGATCTGGTTTGACTAGTTCAAAAAAATCGTTCATGTCATATAAAAACACCTGTTCTAATGAATGAGCCTTACCACACCGCTCACAATTAATATTCTTCTCCCATGTACAAATTATATGATTTAACTCTTTTATCAAGAAGTAAAAACTATCCTTGATAATACTATTTATACCAATAATAGGTTTCCTTCTTAATTTTCTATAGATTAACATTGGATGCTTATTTTCAGGAGTGTCTTCAACACATTGCGACCAAAACTGCTCTAGAGCAAACTTGGTAGGAATTACATGTTGCCAAAAGGAAGTCTTAGGATATCCTGTCTTACATTCAATAGAAAATATATCCGTCAAGAACTCTGAATCTTTTGCTAGTGGTTTTATATCACCAGTAAGATGCACGTTCTCTTCATGTATTGTAGCAAGACCTCCACTAGCATCCTGTCTCCAATACTTATATGGTTTTTCTTGTCCTGTCAACCATTTTGTTAAAAATTTTGAAATTTCTCGCTCAAACTCTCCACCTTTAGCCATATTTACCTCTCTATTAACTCATCCCATATCTCCTTTCCCTTAGTAAGATCAAAAGGCATATCTAAGTCATGCAAAAGACTAAACACATCTCCAAAGTTAAAAAGAAAATTCGGAAAGTAAAGTAGTCTATATGGAATTCCAAGTTCTAATACTCTAGTAAAAAATTCTGCAAAGTCAATCTGATAATCCTCTAACTTGGTTCTTGGTTTGGGATCATCAAAGGATTCTGGAAGAGATTTTCTTGATCCCATTATATCTTCTATCTTCCTATGGCAGATAATGAGTTTGAAGTCTTGTCTCACGCTCCACCATGCTTTAATAAGCTCTGGATGCCACGTTATTCGTGGATCTTTGAAGACATCAACTTTGCCTTGTCTCTCATCTTTATCTACTGCATTGATAGCATCTCTATAAGTAAATCCTTTCCAATAATCTCCCCATGCTTCAACACTCAAATCAATTTCTTTCCCCTCTTTCAAAAATCTATGGTAAAGGTCATGTGTGATAGTATAAGCCGTAGATAGCTCCATTCCAGCCCTTATATCAGTATTCCATGATACATTCTTACCTAAACCAAACCCCACTTTTCCTAAATACTTAGTTAAAATACTTGTACCACATCTGCCTAATCCAGTAATTATAATCATTATTTTCTACTCCCAAAAAATAGAAAGGGAAAGGCTACTTTATCTAGGTAGTATCCTTTCCCTTTCTTTACTTCTTATTGAAGGCTTCAAAGTCTAGCATTAAAACTTGGACTCCACCTTCAATCCAGGCGGCTAAAATTGTGATTGTCGGAAGGTTTTGACGGTTCCTAGACTGTTCTCACCAACGGACAACCAGATTTTTCCTTTCTTCTAATCTAAATAAATAATCTATAAGTATAATCTTCTCTAAGGTCGCTATGGAATCGAAAGAAATTTGACAGAGCTTAAAAGTAGACTTAGGGATATATCTTCCTGAATTAAGGTAGTGAAACTTAATTGCTTCTACCAAAGCAATCTGTAAAACCTCATTGTCATTTAAGGCTATTTGCCACTACTGTTAAGTTATCTTTTGTTCCGATTCGATAGACTTTTTTACTACTTCTCTATAAATAATATTCTCTAGTATAAAATGTATTAGCTATGCACAATCATAAGCAAAAGCCCTCCTAGTAGTATTTGTGAGTTAACCTCACATAAAGTATTTATCTAAAAATGATAGCTACCACCATCAGTTAGAGGATTTCTTTTATCTTTTTCCGCTAAATCCCAAGAGACATAATTTGATTCTCGACCACGACCAAAACGGATCTTCTCTTTGAACTCCTCTTTCAACTTTTTTTCGTCAAGTTCTACCTCATCCATATTTTTGATCTTTGCGGTGACTCGCAGAAAAGCTCCACAAGGAGTTTTAACTCTGACATGTCCAGCGATTCCATCTTTAGCAATCAGAAGACTTACATTGTGATTGCTGTTAATGAAATTTTCATCATGCTGTGAGAAACCAGCTTTGTCTCCCTTTGCTCCACCCATTTCATGGTGAGAGTGCATGACTCCTACAACGCTAACCTTGTTATACTCATCTGTTAGAACTTTACTGACAAGAGCAGAATTTGCGTTCTGGTTAGGTAACAAGAGATCCATGACTTCTACTTCATTTTCGGATTTCCACCTACCCACAAGATATGCCAGCCATTCTTGGCTACCAGCCCATTTCATAAACAGCAAAGCTTTCTTTCTGGCAACGGAAGACATATAGACAACCGCTTTATCAGGAGCTTTACTACATGCCGTAACACAATCAAGTTCTTCGGTGACATCCCAAAACCCATCTTCGTCTTCATGGATTCCATCCTTGTCTTCTCCATTGCCACCATGAGCGGCAGGAGCGGCAGGAGTAGTAGGATCGTGATAGACAATTGTACCACCTTGAGGATTCGTGTCAAACTCATCCGATTGTAATTCCATTTCTCTAACTAGAAGAATGGCATCAACCAGATCTTTATGTTGTTCACTAACCCTACGTACATGTCTCCTAGAACCCTGCCGTAGCTGTACTTTACAAGCATTAGCAATTGATTTGTGACTATACTCCGCTTCTGGATCTGTCAGATAATTAATGATCAGTCCTTGTAACGGAGTCAAGTTATTCTCATCAATTGCTTCGATAACCTTTGGATGTAAACTTAGCTTTTCCATAATTTTTTCCTTTCTATCCTTTCTTAATCTTTTTTGATAATTGGCTCTATGTATTCTTGGATCTATCATCTATCAAACCTGAAAAGTTTCTCCACGCTGGAGATTACTTCTTTTTTCTCATACTTCATAACCTTTGCTACTGCTAAAGCCGCTACAATCATAGCAGGAACAGCCCATGAAGGAACAATGGTATATCCTTCTCCGTCTTCTCCAAACTCCGCAACGGAATTATGGATACCAAAATTTTCTCCATCATAACCAGCTTTGAAATATTTTGCTCCCATCTTTCTAGCAATCTCTTGGTTCTCCGTTTGAGCTTTCGCCTTATCGGTACAGTCAATAACCCAATCGGTTTTATCTCCCATTTCATTAAAAGGAAAGGGATAGGAATAGACAATACATTCTTCTCTGATTCCTTGAATTGCTATCTTTGTGATATCGGCTTTGTTCTTCCCAATATACCTGTAGGGAATATCCAAACGGTTTAGGTTATGCTCTTCCAATGTATCAGGATCATAAAGAACAATTTTACCAATACCAGACATTGCTAAAATCTTAGCTACCCAATAGCCTATTCCACCACACCCCACAACTGTAACTGTTTGCGACTGATTGAGTTTAAGCTTTTCCTGTCTCTGATAAAGACCCATTGTTTTCTCCCTTCATTTAACCATCTAAACCAGTATCCCAAACATCTTCATCTTCTGTTTTCTTTTTATTTCCGTCAAGAACTTTACCAAAATCTTTAGTTATTGTAGTCAAATGATCTCTAACAGTTTCTATTTGAGGTAATCCAGTAGGATTGCTTGTAGCCACGCTACCTTCATTGATAGTCTCAAGTACTGCTAGCGCATCTTTGGCGCAAAAAACGATATCATCTGGAGTACTCCAGCTTGAAGGTTTTTGCCATTGACCCCAACAATCAGAATCATTACTCATTTTATGATAATGCCAGAACGGACTCATATTGGCATCTGGATTGTGAGTAGTTATTTCTACGATTTGACTACCCTTGGTTCTGATCTTTATAATGATATCTTTAACCAGGCGATTCCGCAATGCTCTATCAATTGATTTTGGTTTTTTGGCTCTTGATTTTTTGAAAAATTTGGCTTGATATTTTCCACGAAATAACCATAACAATTCATCATGCACTCCCTCATTCTTTACTACCATGAGTCCTTTCTTTGCATGAGTGTATGTTATATCTGGCATCATTGCGGCATTGTTATAACGCTCTTGAAGCTGTCTCTCTTTGCGCTCCAATTCGTTTTGCTTTTGCTGATGCATGGTGAGAAGTTGATTGATCTTAGTATTGATCTTGTCTCTAATCCTTTGTTGTTGGGCGTTTAGCTTTTCCCTAAACTCTCCACGAATTTTCTCTTCTAGATCCTCATCTTCAATTACTTCCATATCAGAGAATCGAAAAGTTTTACCAGCAAAATTTAGAGACAGTCCACTTGCCTTGATTTCCTCTAAAGTTATGGACTCAAGTACTTCAATCATTTCAACTTGACGTTCATTGACTTCCTCTTCAAAAGACATGGCACACACTTATCCTTTCGTCACAAATTAAAGTAGGGATAGAATAGCCGATCTTCTATTTTAGAGGATAAGTTGACGGTGTTGGTGGATTCTCTTACTGAATAGAGACACAACTATCCTATCCCAAAACGAAACGAAAGCTTCAACCAGCTTCGTCATAAGGTCGGAGTTCGACTCGGTGATCTGGCTCAAACTCTGTAGGAGCCGTTGATTTACGGACTTCTACACCATTCACGTAACAACGGAACTTACCGAAACCAGCATCCAGAGCCGCATTTTTAACGGTCTGTAAAAAAGGTGCTCCTGTTTCTACAGAAATGTAAGAACCATTAATAAGGATGCTAGCTGTTCCCTCTGGTGCTTCCAGAGCGGTAGTAGCTTCTCTGTCTTCTCCTGTACTTTGATCAAAAATGTTGTCTTCCATAATAGACCTCCAATTTTAAATTAATGGTTTTCAAATTACGTACTCCCATCATACACTAATCGAAAACATTTGTCAACCTTTTTTTTTCGTCATACAAAAAAATTTTCATTGTCCATACATACTTATCATAATCTTGAAACAATGTCAAGCATTATCTTTGTTGCAATGATAACAGACAATATTTTTCAGTACCGTCCTCCGCATAAACATACGTCATTCCTAACTCATTGTCCACGTCATATGTAAATTTAGCTTTGAATTTTTTTTCGATGTCAATCACATTCATTAAGTTTACCATATCTTTAAATGAAAAGCAAAGGGATAAATCATCTCTATCAATATCATCTAAATGAAATTTCAAACCATTAGAATGTTGGTTGTCCTTATCGGCAGTTTCTAAAAATACCTTTTTATCTTTGACATCCAAATAAACTTTACCAAATCTGGCTCCGATTTTTTTGATCTTGTCAAATCTCTTCATAAACTCTTCATCAACATCAATTTCAAAAAACCAATCAACATCCTGCTTGACATCTGGTGTGCCAAGTCTCTTAGGTACTGTAGGATAACAAAAGGAAATTCTACTCTTTTGTCTACCATCTTTAAGAACCATGTATCCAGCACCAGCCGATCCTTCGTAAATGTCTATATCAATTTCTTCATTGTCGAATAACTGAATAAAAGGCATTACGTTTTGTGCCACATCTGAAAAGTTAAAAGAAAGCTCTTCATTAGTATCAAGAATATCATTCGGAAGCTTGAGAAGTGAAATACTATTTCCATCATTGGATCTCATATCAGATTCAATAGTATCACCACATCTCAATTGAAGAGTCTCAATACTAAAATTAAGAGTTGCTTTTTTCAGAACATCTTCCAAATTAGTTAGGTTAATTTTCATAACACTACCTCCACAAATTATTTTTTCTTTCTCATATTCATATAGAAGCTCACTATCATTCGTGCTTCTCTGGTTGATAGATTCTGATGCTTCTCCTTGAGCTTCTTTATCCCTGCATCCAATACTTCTTCTGACTTTTTCTTGGGCCAGCGGATAAAGCGTTTGCCTTTAGGAATTGAGTGCCACAAGTATTCATAAATAGCTTCATCACCTAATGTATACAGGTAAGGCAATACTTTGTCAACCACTTTTACAAGATCTTTGAAAAAAGAAAAATGTAGACAAAGAAAATAAGCAGAAGCCACTTTCTTATCATACTCCACCTTTCTTGACTTCAAACAGATTTGGTCTACAAAAGTAAACGGAGTTATTTTATCAGGATCTTTCATATGCATCTATCATTGCTGGTAGAGCCTTTCTAATTTCTCTCTCTACCACTAAAAATTCTTTCCATAAATCAGGATGTAAATGACGTACCTCATAGTCCTTTCCTTTTTCCTCACAATCATCAATGCCTTGTTTCATACCAATAGTCATTCCCAAATCAATATAGAAGACGGTTTTCTCCGCAACATCTCTCCATAAGAAACCAGCTTCAATTCCTAACTTTCTTTCCCCTGGTATAGAATCCCTTAAAACAAATTTGCGAGTGTAAAGCAAATGACTAGCATATGGACTCTCATTATGATTTAACAAACAATCCCTCATACATAAGTCTCCATAGGCTTCATTAATCAGAATATCATTAGCTGACTTTCCAGCATACGGAGATTCAATTACTACTCTTTTCATAATCTCATTTCCTCCTGTTTAATAAAATCTTCCCAATAGAATTTTTGTTCTTTGTAATCTTGACATATAGAACTACTTGCTTTCAATCCCAGTCTCTTTATCAAGTTATGAGTCCAAGTATTAACATAACATTTTTCTTCTTTTACTGGAAAAAAATTTCTTACACAATATTGGCATGTATCACAACTCATATCACACAATTTGCTGGTAGATCATACTCATTACCATTCGCATGAAGTTAATCTCTGGAATGGGATAAGTATTGTGTCTATTCAAATGTTCACCTATTTCCAATACTGCATTTCCAGGCTTCTTAAATTCTCCAGCGTTCTCATAGCAGTAGAAATATAGATCTGGATAATCAACATAATTTCCTCTTAGCTCTTTACGGATCTCATCTACATCTTTAGTAATGAGTAGTTTGAATATCTTCTTATTCAATGCTTCCGTTGCGGAAATACTTGAGCCTACAAGCTTTCCATCAATAGTATTCTCATGTAGTGACCATATGGTTTTACGGATATCAGGATAACACTTCTTAACGATATCCATAGCCACCTTACCATCAAACTCCACATCTTCCTGTCTCAAGATATTCAACACATGTTTGCCTATTTCTTTAATAGGTGGATTCTCAAGACCCACAACCCAACATCTGGATCTAAGCTCTGGTAGCATGTCATTGATATTGTTTGTTAGAAAAACAAACCTAGTTATTTTATGAACATCCTCCATTAACTGTTTCAGCATCTTTTGAGCGTTCTGTTTTGAAGTAGAAGTCAAAGAGTCAGACTCATTCAAAACACATATCTGCATTTTTGTCATCGGCATTGAAGTAGAAAACGGTTGAATCTTTTCTCTCACAATATCAATACCTGTCTCATCGGAAGCATTAAGCCACATCTTATCGTAGCCAGTTTCCTTGAGAAGTATATTTGTGAAGGTTCCTTTTCCCACTCCTGCCGTACCATAGAGCATGAGATTCGGAACCTCTTTTAAAGCTTTTCTAAGTTTAGGTTTAATGTCTTCATTGAGAATCATGTTCTCAAATTCTTTTGGTTCATATTTGAACGTCCATAGATCTCCCATATCTACTCCTTTTACTCTTTTTGCAATGGTTTTCCAAAACTCAATCTTCTTCTACATACTCATCAAAGATATCTTCAAAAACATCTTTAGGTACTACAGCCGTTCCTTTTTGACTAACAACATAAGCGGCACATTTATTAGCTATCTTTGCTGATCTTAACACACTCAATCCTCTTTGTAAACATATTGCCATGATTGCAGTAACGGTATCTCCAGCACCAATTACTTCGCTATCGAAAACTTTTTCTCCCTTGATATGTTCCGCAACATCCAATGTTCCATTAGAAGTCCTTTCCATTAGAGTCATACCCCTGTCTCCTTTAGTAATAAGGATGTTTTGAGGTAAAGCTGGATGTCTCCATCTCATTTGATGGTATTCGGATTCATTAGGAGTGACTAGTAAAACTCCTTCTGGATACAAAGCCCAGTTTTCAGGTTTCGGATCAATTATGATTTTATCCTTATAAGCTCCAATCCAATCCATGAATTTTCTACTCACCACTCCTTTAGCATAATCGGAAACAATTATCATATCATACTCTTCTTCCAGCATTTGATGAGTCAAAGCAATATGAGTGGTCTTCTCATGGTAAAAATCTATTTCTGTTTTATCTTCAATGTCAATTCTTATCAATTGCTGATTGTCTGCAAATATACGTTCCTTTATAGTAGTAGGATTGTTATTAGGCATGTACCAAAATTTAATTCCATCTTCTTTTAAAAGTTTCTGTACTGATTCTCCAGCTTCATCTTGACCGAAAGCACCAGCTATATCTACAGTACCTTTACCAGTTATAGCAGAAATGTTTCTGGCACAATTAGCGGCTCCTCCCAAAACATCATATTGAAACTTTACATCTACTACTGGAACTGGAGCTTCTGGAGAAATCCTATTTGCTTTACCCACTACATATCTGTCAATCATTAAATCACCAATGACTAGAAATTTCATAAGTACCTCCTTGGAGCGGAGCACTTACAGGAAAAATTAAAAGGAGAAACAAAAACAAAAAAACCTGTAAGCACTCCGCATATATGGAGCGGTAGACTGGACTTGAACCAGCAACAACCAGCTTGGAAGGCTAGTGTTCTACCAATTTGAACTACTACCGCATTGAGGAGAGTATAACAGAACCAGAATCAATTGTAAACGTACTTTTTTTGATAAGTAAAAATAATTGGTTTACATTCCCTAGTCACTATGTTAGCATATTCCTTATTAGGAATAATGTGGAGGTATAAAATTGTGAGCATAGAACATGAAATCGGAACAGATCCTTTATTTGTAGAACTAGTCAAAGTAACAAATCTTTATGAGAATTTCAATTCCCAACATATTCATTCATTAGACATAATCAAAAAAATTGGCAGATATGCAATAATACCTCATTACTTGACAGATTGTTTAATGTTAGCATTAGAAGATTCACCAAAAACATGTTGGAAATTGTTCTTATACCTCTATCAACATATTAATGGAAAAGCATTAGATCAAAACGGAACTCCAAAAACATTCATTAGGGAAGATAAAATAAAAAAAGCTACAGTCTTTATGAAGAAAATTAATTGTAATAGTTCATCTCAATTTTATAAAGCTATTAGAATTTTAAAAGAGAAAAAAATTATTTACATTAACAATGAAAATATTTTTTTAAATGGATTCCCTTTAACTTGGAATGTAGGGAATGAAATAAGAGAGAGCATAAAAAAAATTATAGAAGAAGAAATCGAAAAAATCAAAAGCAGAATAACCGAAAAAGAGAGGGCTTGAAAAGCCTTCTTCTTTATATTTCTTATTATTAATTTATATTCTTCTATATTATTCTTCTATAGTATTCTTATGGGAACGAGATTTAAAACAAAAATAAATAGTTACAAGATTTTTCATTCCTTATAAGGAATAACCATTCCGTATAAGGAATAACCATTCCGTATAAGGAATCATTCATTCCGTATAAGGAATAACCATTCCGTATAAGGAATGAGCAAACTTGTAAAATGAACACAATCATTCCTTATAAGGAATGGAGGAGGAACTATGAAAAGAGCATTACAAGCAATTTTAATCGCAGGGGAAGAAATGAAGTTTGATGTTTTAGCTAACAGGAAGAAAATCACAATCAGGGAAGGTCATCGTGATTATACTAAAGGCCCAGTTTTAATAGGTTGTAATCAACTTGACTGGGCTACAATGAGAAACATTGTAGATGTTAGATATACTACTTTGGTAGAAGTTACGGAAGAGGAATATAAAGCAGATGGATTTGAGACAAAATCACAAATGCTGGATGGACTCGCTCAATTCTATCCTCAAATTAACTGGGAAAGTCCTGTAACCGTAATAAGATGGGAGGAAATGTAATGGATTTTAATGACTACCAAATGAAATGTAGGAAAACTGACGTGTGGCATGAAGTAGAAAAGGATATTGTCTTACCTCTTGAACCACCTTGGATGTATTACGTCTTGGGTATGGCTGGAGAGATCGGAGAATTTCAAGAGAAAGTAAAGAAGTTATTCAGAGATAAAAAAGGACATGTTGATTATGAATTCTCTAAAGACATTGCTTATGAGCTTGGAGATGTTCTCTGGTATATGGCTAGATTCTGTGATGAGTTAGGGATTCCGTTTGATGATATTCCTAAATTAAACGTAGAGAAATTATTCTCACGTAAAGACAGGAACAAACTACAAGGTGACGGAGATAATAGATAATGGATGAAGAATATGGATATATAATGTTATACTATATGGAGTTATGGAATTTATGCTTTACTCCATGTGGTCTTTGTTATGATTTAGATTTAAGAAGTATAATATGATTATCGAAGTCAAAGAAAATAAAGCCAAGTGTCCTGAGTGTGGTAAATGGAGAGATGTAACTTTCCATGATATCAGGAAACAAAAAGAATTAAAATGTTGTAAGAACTATGCTTTGTTGGAGGTAAAAAATGTCAAAAATCAAAAAATACAAAAGAAGTAAAGAAGAAGAAAAACAGTTAGGTCAAAAAGACGCTGGACGCTTTGACGAAGGTAAAGTAAGAATGGATCTGATTCCTGCATGGGCTTTGGAGAAGATTGCGGAAGTATATACATACGGAGCGCAAAAATATGACGATAATAATTGGCTTAAAGGAATGAAGTGGAGTAAGGTTTCTGGCCCATTGGAGCGTCACTATAATAAATGGAAAAGAGGAAACATTAAAGATGAGGAAAGTAATTGCTACCACCTTGCTATGGTAGCTTGGAACGCAATAGCCTTAATGATATATCAGGAGTTTGGTTTGGGTACGGATGATAGATGTCCTGTAGTAATGGACATGTTGGATGATAAACAAAGAAAGAAGATGATTGAACATTGGTTAAAGTGTTCAATGGAAGGAAAACAATATAACGGTCTGGAGGAATAATGGAATTAACGATTGAAAGACTTCAAGAAGCATATAAAAAAATAAACGGAGTAGAATATGACTTAAACAAAAGATGGGAAGAAGGGATTTCTCACCATCCTAAAAGTGAAGAGTTGTTTAAAAAGATTCAAGAAGTAGATTTTATTTGGAATGACGATCATTTTTGCTGGAAGTATGGTGGAGATGGAGACAACGGAGAAATCTTTATGTATGTTTTGGATGTCATATTTGAAGAAGAGGATAAGAAATGATTTACTGTTTTGATATAGATGGAACCATATGTACAAAAGCTAGTCATTATAAATTTGCTAAACCAATACAACCAATGATAGATAGGATAAACAAGCTGTATGAGAACGGTAATACAATTATTCTGTCTACTGCCAGAGGGAAAGGAAGCGGAGTGGATTATGAGGAGCTAACCAGACAACAGATTTTTAAATGGAAAGTAAAACATAATGAGATACTTTTCGATAAACCTTCCGCTGACTTCTACGTAGATGATAAAGCCGTGTTGCCTGAAACACTCTATCTAAAGGAGTACCGTCAAGTATTTACAAACGGATGTTTCGATATAATTCACGCTGGACACATCAAACTTCTAAGGGAAGCATCAGAGCTTGGTATTGTAACAGTAGGAGTTAATTCAGATGACTCCGTTAGAAGGATCAAGAGAGAACCAGTTAACAAGCTGGAGGATAGGATGGAAGTTCTATCTTCTATAAGATACGTGGATAGAGTTATACCGTTTACTCAGGATACTCCATTTGATTTAGTTATGCAATTACTACCAGATGTGATTGTTAAAGGAGCCGATTGGAAAGGTAAGGATGTTAATGAATTTAAGTTTGTAGAGTCTTACGGAGGGAAGGTTCATTTTGTAGAATTGCTTACTGGTTATTCAAGTAGCAAAATAATGTCTAGTTGGGAAGATCGCTATACGGAGTGTTTATGTGATTGTGAAAAAGAGATTTGTGGTATTTGTAGCCAGCCGTATTGTGATCATGTGAATTGTAAATGTAGAGAATGGAACATGAGATAAATGGTACTAGGGGAGGGAGTTGAACCCTCAATCCCTTTCGGGCAACGGATTTTAAGTCCGTTGTGTATACCAATTCCACCACCCTAGTAAACTTTTACTTCATCTATTGTGTAGTCAATGTATTCCATATCGAATTCAAACTGCTCATCGACAGTATTATTTTTCCTGTCAATTATTTCACTAAATTTTTCCCAGTATTCAAGAGGATCAATTTTTAACATTTCAGGATCTACAAAACTATAGCCATATTTTTCTTGGGAATCTTTCAATCCAACTTCTTCATTGAATTTATCTACTTCTTCTTTAATACGGTGAGCTTCCGCTTTACAGTTAATACAGAAATTTTCTGCATTGTCTTTATCAAAGAATCCCTTCGTAACCCATGTGTGATAACTATCATGTTCTCCGCTGTGACCAATGACTACATATACAATTTTCGGTTCTAACAAAGTAGGTGTCATTTTTCTTTCCTTTCATTAAAATGGTACGTGAGGAGGGAGTCGAACCCTCAATCCTTGCGGCACTAGATCCTAAGTCTAGCGTGTATACCTATTTCCACCACTCACGTATATTATCGAATCCAAAACATTCCCTGCTCTTCCCAATAATCATTCCAAGCAGTTTTTATCTTCTTCCATATTTTTTTAATCTTCTTCTTCATATTTTACTCCTGGTTGGGGAGGTAGGATTTGAACCTACGTGTGATGTATCGGTTTTACAGACCGACTCCTTCGACCAGACTCGGACACTCCCCAATATTTATTTTATAAGTACTCCGCAATGAGGACATTTTCTTGGAAGTTCATAAACACTCAAACAAGTATCATTTCCACAATGAGGACATTTTATAGTTTGCATTTACATCTATCTCCTTTTTTTACTTCCTTTCTTAACTTCTTACAGTATAAGGTATTATCCTCTTTCCAGATAATGTGTTCACATTTCAGTTTGCATAAAGGTTTTATTCTACCTACCGTCATTTCCTCCGTCTGGTAGGATATCTCTTTGTTCCAATCCTTTTTTATATTCATTTACAATTCGCTCCAAAATGGTTTTAACATTTTTTATTTCATAAACGGAGCAATAAAGTTTAATCGGTACAGCTATATGATCCGTATCAACGTCTTCCACATTCTTCAAGACTTTATCTACTAATCCCATAGCTCTGCTTAATCTTGCGATATCATGTTTTATGGCTTCGTAAACATCATCCATTTTTTTTCTTCTTTTTCACTTTTCGTTTTCTTTGAGGTTTTGATAGAATATTTTTTACTTTCGCTTTTTCTATTTCCTCTTCTAAAAGTTTTATGTTTGCATACGGAAAGTATTTATCTGTAGTTATATATTTTTTAAAGATTTTTCTAAGCCAATCTCCAAGTCTTGTGGGTATTGTGTTTCTAGGTATTCCTTTAGTTTGTTGTCCTGTTTTTCTTTGAAACGACATATCAAAGACATAAGAATCTCTTGTAGGAGCCTTGTAGAATTCCTCCACTACTTCTCCATCTATTTTCTTTTTTATTCTGACTTCATCTATATAGGTTCTATTGTAGCATATAAACCGATATCCCTTTTGAGGATGAGCGGTAAGCTTGGAGAATGTAATTCTTCCATGCTCTCCCATATTAATAAAGGGAACACCTTTATCGGTATATTCTAATGATATCATATTTTTTGATCCTAATTTTTTCTTGCATATTATCATAGCCAATTTTGAATGTCAACAAAAAAAATTCTTGACAGTCTTTTAGATAAATAGTATTAGAGGGCTACTACTACTTATTTAGGAGAAATTGTTATGAATAAAAAAGAACTAATCAAACGTGTTTCTGATGAAATAGGAGTTATTCAATCAGAGACAGCTATCATTGTAGATGCTGTACTGAAAGAAATATATAAAGGAATATTAGAAAACGATAAGGTCACTTTTGAAAATTTCGGAGCTTTCCATAAGAAGGTAAGAAGAGCAAGGAAAGCCAGCAACCCTAAGACTGGAGCAACCATAGACGTTCCAGCTAAAACGGTTGTGAGTTTTAAAATGTCTAGAAAGCTGAAACAAGATCTGAATTAATGTCATGGTGTAGCTCAGTCTGGTAGAGCGGGTGCTTTGGGAGCATCAGGTCGGAGGTTCAAATCCTCCCACCGTGACCAAAAGGAAATGGTATGGTAGGTAGACGAAACGAAATGTAAATTGTTCCTGTTTATAGGAGCAATCAAATGGCAGATGACATCATAAATCATTGTGAATATAAAAATATGATGCCATATTGCGCTAAAAAGGAGGAACAAGACGAACAAGAGAAATGTTCCTATTATGAAAAAGCTAGTCATTTCAATAGGTGCATGTATCTAAAATTTGATGAATACTGTGATAATGTAAAAGCCAAACTTAAAGTATTAGAAGGAGAAAAGAAATGAAATCCAAAGACAGTATTCTAATAAGATGGTGGATATTAGCGTCATTGGTGTTATTAGGATTTGCTAGTTTGTTTCCTACTGGCATAATCTATAAAGTGAATGACGCTGATATTACAAAAGTCAGTTTTCTAATATTCGGAATATTCTTTTACTACTCTGCAAAGATAGGAACCTACCTTTGGAAGATAAATTCAAAACCAAAACTATCAAAATATGAAGTAGAAACATATCGGCATAAAACCGAAACAGGATGGTTTGCGGCAGATGCTCTTTTCATCTTAGGATTTTTCGGAACAGTTGTGGGCATCAGCTATGGAACAGAGGGATTCAAAGAATTTACTGATTCAGCAAAAGTAGTAACTACAATGGGAACAGGAATAGGAACAGCTTTATACACAACTATTGCTGGTTTGGTTAGTGGTTTAATTCTCAAGTGGCAGTTATTTATGATATGCCATTATCTAGATGGACTTGAGAATGAATGTAGTCATTGTAAATGTAATGCGGAGAAAAAATGAGATCCTTTAGATCATATAATGCCAATATGTCATTGCAAGACATTGTAATGATTCTTCTGATATCTTTTCTGTTTATTATTGTCTTTATGAAAGTTGAGAAAAAAGACGATGCTAAAATAAAAACAAAAGCGGAGTTTGTTATCAACGTGGAATGGGATGAAAAATCTGACGATGATGTTGATACTTGGTTAAGAGATCCACAAGGGAATTTGGTGTTTTATAAAGATAAAGAAGTTGGTATAATGCATATTGACAGAGATGATAGAGGAATGGTAAATGATTATGTATATGTACGGAGTGAAAGAGTTTATACTAAAACAAACCAGGAATTAACTACAATCAGAGGATTCATAGAGGGAGAATGGATTCTCAATCTTCATTATTACAGAAGAGGACAACCAATAAAACCAGTAAACGTACATGTTACAATAACCAAGCTAAATCCAGAAGCAAAGATAATCTTAAATAAGAAATTGGTATTGGATAACTATTGGCAAGAAGTAACAATAGCAAGATTTGAAATGACTAGTAGCGGAAAGATTTTAACTATAGAGGAAGACCTTCCATATGAAATGGTACAAAGTCAAATAGGAGATGGGAACTCACAAGTTTCAGTTCAAAATTATAGAGGAGATAGACCATGATATATGGATTCATTGGATTAGTTTTAACATATGTTATTTTAACAACCATGTTTTTATGGATGTTAAGAAAGACTGACACGGCACAATGGAAAAAGCTTTTGGTTATTCCATTAACTCTGTGGTGGGCTATTGCGCTATACTACACTCCTCTAGGGTTTATGGGATACCCTGTCTCTAAAGACATACCAGACAAGGCTATAGTGATAAGCGTCAAAATAGTTGAGCCTACCAATAATAATAAAGGTGGTATGTATTTTTGGGTAATAGATGTTAACAAAGCAAAACCTCTTCCAGTAGACCCACGTAAAGCCTTTATAATACTGAATCAGCAAGAACCAAGGGCTTATAAACTCCCATATGATAAGGGTTTACATAAAGACCTCACAAAGAAAAAAAAGAAACAAAAAGAAGAGAACGGTGTTTTAATATGGAGCAGGAATAGAAAGAAAAAACAACTTGGAGAAGCTACTAACCAAGAGAAGCTTATAAAAGGTAAATTCAAAGTTGTAAACCCAGTATCTTTATTGCCTTCCAAAACAAATCCTCAATAAAATCAATAATTTACACTTCAAAAAAAAATCAAAAAAAGCTTGACATTCTATCTTATATAAGGTAGAATTAATTAGAAACTGAAAAAAGAAAGGAAAACCCAATGGAAAAAAAATTAGAGGAAATTAAAAAATTCTTAAACATTTCAATGGAAACGCTCCTTTCTCAACCTACTGATTTAATTGAAAAAATGGTAGAAGCTGTCGATGACGAAGATATGTTCAAGGTTCATTTGTTGGGATATTCAATAAATTCAAACAGTTAAAAATTTGAAAAAAACTCTTGACATTTGATTTGAAATCTGGTATCCTATGTACAGTAGTACAGAGGATGAAAAAAAATCCAAGTTTTCAAATCCAATAAAAGAAAGGAAAACATCATGGCAAAAGCAAACACAAAGAAAAAATCGACTCTGGATTTTAACGCTGTAGTGGCTGGTTCCGCTACTCCGAAATCCGCAAAGGCAAAAGGCAAAGTGGAGAAGGAAATCATTACCGATGCTCCGCAGGAAGTCAAAGACGCTGTATCCGCTGTAATCGAAGCGAAAGCACGAAAGAAAAAAGCGGAGTCCGATATTAAGGTGAATGAGACTCCTGTTATCGCTTTCGGTTCAGAGCTTAAAGATGGAAGAGCTTTGAACGGTGACTATAACAAGTCCTATAAGATTCAGGGAGCAAAGGACGAAGACGTTGTTACCTTTGTTACTGCAAACAAATATTCCCATAAGGAAGAGGATGAGGAAGAGATTGCAGATGTTATGGGTGAGGACAACTTTGAAGAGTTGATGCCGAAAGCCTATGAGATTAAGGTAAAAGCGGAAGTCTTCAATGATCCCGACATGCAGGAATTTCTGATGAAGCAAATGGGTGATCGCTTCAATGAATTCTTTGAGGTCGAGTCCAACCGCAAAGTGGTTTCCAACTTTGACGAAGAGCTTTACAAACGCTATGATCAGGAAACCATTGACGATATCAAGGTTTTCGTGAAACAGGCGAAACCTTCAATCCGCTAATAACTTCTATTCAGAGGAGCTAGTGAGAGCTAGCTCCTCATAGGAGACAAACCAAATGGCTCAAGAAGAAATCCTTTATATAGAAAATGTTGACGAAGAGATTGAGATTGAAGTAAGCTTTGATTTTAATCCACCTGAAAAAATGACAAGGCACTATCCAGGATCCGATGCTTCTTGTGAGATTTGCGAAGTGGTTAGAACTGATAACGGAGCAGAGCTTTTCTTACTTCCAGAAGAGCAAGAGAGACTTGAGGAAGTGCTTTTGGAAAAGACTCTGGAGAAACTTGAAGAGCAAGCGGAATACAAAAAATACGGATATATGTGGAGAGATATATAATGACTAAATTTACAAAAGAATTTAAAGATGCTTTGGAGAATCTACCTTTAAAACCTACACTCAAGCAGATGCAAGCCGCTGTAGATGAACACCAAAAG
>Ga0209536_100000885_pt1 | contig 49650 bp, 55 predicted proteins | sample DeeMarSeWOR28_12_FD_187461 | JGI IMG/M metagenome (GOLD analysis project Ga0209536, IMG submission 187461) | Marine sediment microbial communities from White Oak River estuary, North Carolina - WOR-2-8_12 (SPAdes) (version 2) | ecosystem: Environmental > Aquatic > Marine > Intertidal zone >...
GTGCGTGGCGGCTACGCCCAGATAATCTCTGGGGGATGGGACCGCTGGATAATCTGGTCGGTATGCAGTACCGGATTGATCATCTTGAAAACCTTAAGGCAGACGTATTCGATCAGATTGCGTATCCGTTCCTGAAGATCAAAGGGTATGTTGAGGACTTTGATTGGGCACCGGGGGAGAGGGCTTATTGTGGAGATGAAGGCGACGTGGACATGCTGGTACCGGATACCACCGCACTTAACGCGGACTTTCAGATTGCCCAGCTTGAAGAGGAAATGGAGCAAATGGCGGGTGCCCCGAAGCAAGCAATGGGGATACGTACTCCGGGGGAAAAGACAGCTTTCGAGGTACAGACCCTAGAGAATGCAGCGGGCAGAATCTTCCAGAATAAGATCACTTATTTTGAGGAGAACTTCATAGAGCCTTTACTAAATAACATGCTGGAGGTGTCTAGGCGGAACTTAGATGGCTCTGATGTTGTCCGAACACTGGATAGTGATATTGGGGTACAGATGTTCTTGACGCTAACTCAAGAGGATCTGACGGCCAAGGGCAAGCTGATTCCGCGTGGTGCTAGGCACTTTGCAGCCCAAGCGCAGCTAATTCAGAACTTGACTTCCTTGGCAAACACCACAATATATCAAGATCCGGGGGTAAGAGCACATCTATCTGGGAAACAAATTGCCAAGTTAGTTGTCGAAAACCTCGGATTGGAGAATTATGGCGTTTACGAAGAGAACGTCGCTATTACTGAACAGGCGGATACAGCCCGCTTGAGCAATGCAGCAAGCGAAGACGTTCAAGTAGAAGCCATGACACCACTAAACCCGGAGGTGCCGCCCGATGAGGGAGCGTAACATCTCAACCGAGTGGTTCTTCGGGTGCAAGGATAAAGAGCAACGCGACGCCCGTAAGGGGCTCGTGGATTCTGCTGCACCTGTACTAGATGTACTGGTGAAGATGCTGGAACAGCGTAGGGAAACCTACGCAATGAAAGCAAGTGATTATGACGTTGCAGCGTGGCCCTATTATCAGGCTCACCGCAACGGACAGATGGAAGAGCTAGACCGGCTCATAAAACTAATAGGGAGTGTGACCAACAATGAGTGATGATAACGTTACTAATAACGAGGGCGGGGGAGACGACCCTTTCGCTGCTCTCGTAGGCGAGGGTAAGAAGTTCGCTACTCCACAGGACTTGGCTCGTGGAAAGCAGGAGAGTGATGCGTTCATCTCCAAGATTCTAGACGAGAACAAGGCTTTAAGGACGTTGATCAACCAGCAGGAAGACAACACAAGGAGTAACCAGATTATGGAAGAGCTTCTGAATCGCGTTTCGCAGAGTACCCTTGGAAGGGAGGAACAGGGAGCCAACCAGCAACCTACACCGGCCAGTAACCAGTCTGAAAAGCCGGTAACTTCTAAGGATGTGGCTGAGATTTTTAAAGTGATGAAGAAAGCTGAGACTGAGCAGGAGAATCTGACAAAGGCTCTCTCTCAGGTTAAGGGCAAGTACGGGGACAAGACGGACGAGGTTCTTAAATCTCGTGCTGTCGAACTGGGCTTGGACTTGGACATGCTTTTGGCGACAGCCAAGCGTAGTCCCAATGCTTTCTTGACATTGCTAGGCGAAAATAGAGAACAACCCTCGGCAACAAGCGTAAAGGGGAGCATCAACAGTCAAGCTGTCATCAACAGCACGCACGGCGCAGTACGTAACAAAGCGTACTACGACAAGATGCAGGCTGAGATGGGAGTCAGGAAGTTTGTGATGGACACCAAGATCCAGACACAGATGCACCGCGACATGATGGACCTTGGAGACGCTTGGGACGGGGGGTAATCAACTACATCTAACAAATAGGAGTTTAACCCTATGTCTATGACCACGGCTAATACCGGCAATCTTCGTCGGTCTAACCTGTGGAGTTCCCAGTTGAAGGACGTTCTAGAGGACGAGCTTTCAGCGCAGGCATACGTGCGGTGGCTCACCGAGTTTCCTGATGGCGATACGTTCAATATCCCGTCGATTGGTGATCTCCCTGTTCGTGACTACGTTGAAGATACGCCCGTCGTCTATGACGCGATGGATACTGGTAACTTCACTTTCACTATTGGAGAATACGTCTCCAGCGGCACCTACATCACCAAGAAGGCGATGCAGGATGGCTACTACATGAATGAACTCGTGTCTACCTTCGTTCCGAAGCAGGCGCGTGCCATCATGGAAAAGCTGGAAACGGATATCCTTGCTCTGGGTGCTGGTGGTGCTTCTGGCGGGCAGACCGCTGGTGACACTAACTCTATCAATGGAGCGGAGCACCGCTTTATTGGTACGGGTTCCGATGAGACGATGGCTGTCAAGGATTTCGCAAAGGTTCTGTTTGCTCTTAAGAAGGCAAACGTGCCTGATGTGAACCTTATTGCTCTTGTCGATCCTTCTGTGGAGTATACTCTTAACACGCTGACGAACATCGTTAACGTGTCGAACAACCCCATGTGGGAAGGTATCATCACCTCGGGCCTCGCGTCTGGTCGTCGGTTCGTCAAGAACATCTTCGGCTTCGACGTGTATACGTCCAACTATCTGCCCAAGGATCAGAATGAGACGATCACTCTGACCACGGGAGACGGTGTTGCAAATATCTTCTTCTCGGCTGCGGGCGGCGATATGATGCCGTTCGTTGGCGCTTGGCGTCAGATGCCTGAAGTTGATAGTGAGTACAACAAGGATTTCCAGCGCGAAGAGTACGTCACGACTTGTCGTTACGGCCTCAAGGTTTATCGCCCTGAGAATCTTGTCGTTGTTCTTACCGACACTGATCAGGTCTAAGGAGGCACATCATGGCTAGGGAAAATTGGTGGACTAATTCGGATGGCCTCTACGTTGGTTATGGCACTCGGGACGTTTCGACTACGCTTGCTGGAAAGACCAGTAAGGGTGGTCTTAAGCAGGAGCTAACTGTTCGCATTGTTGGTACGGATCTGGCTGATGCAGCTACCGTTGACCAGCTTGCTCACAGCGCAGTTATTCCTGCTGGAGCGTTTATTGAGTCAGCTACCCTTGAAGTCCATACGGCGTTCGCAGGCTCGAATGCTGTATTGGATATTGGAGTGTACGCTGTCGATTCCGATGGCACGACTGACGATGATGGCATCGACGCTGCTGTTGCGGTTACTAGTATTGACGCCGAGCAGGACACTATTGCCTGCGACGGTGCCGTGGTTGACACTGTGCTTGATGCACCGTATGGGGTAGGGGCGTCTTATGACACCGCTGCTTTTACGGCTGGCGTTGGCACGCTGACAATCGTTTACTACATTCCGCAGCCGTAAGGCAATTGGGTCTTGGGGGGAGCAATCCCCCCTTGGCCCGTTACTAGTAACTATATAGGAGAATATACATGGCTCTTTCAAAGGAAGACTCGCAGATGTGTGATGCTGAGGAGAATCCCTTGATCGGTCCCGCGCAGGCTACGATTGCTACGGTCACTGTGACTGGCACGTATGCTACTGACGACACCCCGATTGAGACGGCTATCAATAGCATCATTGCCGCATTGATTGCTCACGGTCTAATCAAGGCGTCGTAATCTTATGCCCGCTAAACTTGAGCGGTGCGTAAAGAAGGTTAAGAAGCAGGGGAAGTCAAAGTCCTCTGCCTATGCTATTTGTACGGCATCTCTCAAGAAAGCCAAGAAGAAGGGGAAGAAGCGATGAAGACTGGCATGAGTGGTGCCAATCGTCGCGGGATGGTTAACGCCCGTCAGAACAAGGATATGTCTGATCTGCGTAAGATGAAGAAAGCCTTCTATATGGAAGGTAAAGGTAGCAGAAAGGCAATTAAAAAGAAGGAAGAAAGCAACGCCAAACGTGCTCGTATTCGTTACGGGGACAATGGCGTTTATCAGTATACGGGCGGTGAGTCCAGAAAGAAATGGATGAACTGGAGAACTAAGTAATTATGGCTAAGAAGTCCCTTCTGGAAATGACACAAGGCATCCTGTCTGCTATGGACAGCGATGAAGTCTCGCAGATTGCTGATACGGTGGAGGCCCAGCAGGTTGCTAGGATCATCGAGGATGTCTACTATGATATTGTAGATGAGCACGATCTGGCTCACACGATGGATGTGTTTGCTCTGGAGGGGCTAGCCGATCTCACTAAGCCTACTCACATGCGCCTGCCTGAAGATGTTTCAAAGGTTACTTGGATTAAATATGACAGGCGTACCAGTGCTTCAGATCCTAAATCTTATCAGGAAATAACCCGGCTTGAGCCGGTTGAGTTTGTAGAGTACACGGCGGCGCGTGACTCTACCGACACTACCAATAATCTAGTTGTAGACTATACAGCTAACATTCCCTTGATCATTGATCTCAATACCCCGCCGCTTTACTGGACCTCGTTCGATGATGAATACATTGTCTTTGATTCAATTGATAAGAGTGTAGATGACACGTTGCACTCAGCAAAGACTCTATGCTACGGAACGATGAGGCCAGCATTTACTTCTCAGCAAGACGAATTTATCCCAGACCTACCGGAACACTTGTTCTCCCTGTTGTATAACGAGAGCATGTCACGGTGCATGAACTTCTGGAAGCAAAGTGTTCTACCCAAGGTAGAGCAAACTGCCAGTCGTATGCGCGTGCGTGCCCAGCGTAACAAACGGAGACAGACCCTAACGCACGAAGGAGTTGACTATGGCCGACGCACCTGATCTTTTAGAACGCACGACCGCGATTACTAATAACACCACGCCGACCGGGCGTGAGCTTGGAGTAGTTATGAATAGAGAGTATGGCTTGTTTCGTATTCGTTATGTGGATAACAAGCCGGGAGATTTGCCAAACAATCTTAATGGGTTGTACACAAAACATGAGTACGCGGCGTCTGCTCTAAGGAACTACATTAGAGAGATGTGGGATATGAATGACAAGGCTGTAGAGAAAGCGCGTCTCAAGAGTCATCGAGAAAAGGTGATGCCAAATGCAGAGACGCCCGATCAGTCTAGATCCACAGGTTAATACACAGCCTGTAGAGAAGAGTTATTACACGTTCGTGGCGGGGCTCAATACTGACGCCTCGCCTCTGAACTTTCCTGATAACTTCTCCTCAGACGAGGAGAATTTTATTTTAAACCTCGACGGTTCTCGTCAGAGGCGGAAGGGTCTTGCCCTAGAAACGGGCGGGCAGAGTATCACTACCAACACGACAGTGATGTATAATTCTGGCGCTACTCTCACAGTCATAGATGTCGGGACTGGTGAAGGTGTTACGTTCACGTACAACGATACCTATTATGTTTTTTATAAGAATACCGTTACCGGGGAGATTATACTTGGATGGACCGGTACCTCGAAGGACGCACCGGGAATGGTATCGGTCACAATGGATGGAACCGAATATTTTATTGCTGATGCCACAGTAGACAAACTATTTATTACTAGTAACTATTATTGGACAGCTACGTGGCCTGCTGAACTGGCGACGTGGCCCTCTGTAAGTTCCACTGTAACTGTCACCTTCACAGGTACTATTCTTGGGCAATATGGTATTGTCCGTTGTCACCATTGGCGCAACGTTGATGGTAATCCTGATCTTAACTTCCTAGTGATGCAGAACGGACAGTGGTTAATGTTCTTTCAGGATGATGAAGTCATCTCTACAGATGGCGATAATTCTCTTATTGCAGAGTATGATCTATCTCTGTACGCAGCACCGGATGCTACTGCCGAGCTAATTCAAACCAATCCTATTAACACGGACTATGGCCGTGGGCACCTGTTTGTGGTGGGTAAATACATTGAGCCACTTAGGTTTGAGTACGATCAAGTTGCTGGGGTTATGAGTGCCGCAGTACTCAGCCTGAAGGAACGTGACTTTAATGGATTGGATGACAAGAAGAGTGATACTTTTCGTCCAGCCGAAGGAGATGCTAACGAAGAGACTCACAGATATAATCTGCTGAATCAAGGATGGACGCAGACGAATATTGATGCTGTTATAGCTACTGATGGGTTCTACCCATCTAAAGCAATGATACAGTGGAAAGGGATTCAGACAGCGTATGATGCTGATCCTGCCGCTACTGAGAATCTAGACTACAAGCAGTTCTCTCCTGATAAACTTTTAACTGAGTTGTTCCAAGATTCCCCTGCTCCGATGGGGCATTTTATTATTAATTCTTTTGACACTAGTGTTATTACTGTCACGTCCACTAGTGGGTACCCTATTTCAATAGCTGATTGGACAGACACATTTGATAGGGAAACGGCTGGTACTTATACCATCACACTTACCTTAGAAGACGATCACACTATTTCTGATGGGGACACTGTTACTATTGAGGGCACAGAATCTAAGTGGGGACGCCAAGGCATACGCAGAGTTATTTATGAACTGTGGTCTTATGACGGCACCTATGAGGTCACTATAGATACTTATACAGCCACAGCAGCTACTTCAGCTAATCCGGCTGTTTTAACTCTTGGTACACACCCATTTGTTACGGGTGATCGTGTTCGTCTAGAAAGTTTTGCTGGTGGTACGTGGGACACGGAGAACGGGAACACCTACGAAGTAACAGCCTACGATGCTACAACTATTACTCTTGGGGCATTGGATTCTTCTAGTCTAGGAACTTACACAGCAAGTAGTGGGCACGTTCTGGATAACCGTAGGTTTGATATTGATGTAGTGTGGCCTTTCAGTGGAAATGGAGTGAACTGGGATCAGTTCTATTTGGACCACTATGGTGTTGCAAACGTAACAGTATTTGACGTAGATTCCCTTGCTAGTAGTTACACGTACACTGCCGGGGTGCGGCCTACTGCTGTAGCTTTCTACGCAGGACGTGTGTGGTACGCGGGCATACGGGATAAGCGCAACAACCACAGGATCCACTTCTCACAGGTTGTTGAAAAAGACAGTCAGTATGAGAAATGCTACCAAGTAGCCGATCCTACGTCTCAAGATATCAGCGATCTAGTAGACACAGACGGTGGAGTTATTAATATCCCCGAGATGGATGGGATACATGAGCTACTTCAATATAACGGAAGGTTACTAGTATTCGCGGAGAATGGTATCTGGGAAATCATGGGTGGCAACAGATCCTACTTTACGACTACCAATTACACTGTACGTCAGATCAGCAACGTAGGCTCGGTTAATGCTGAGAGCATTGTGATAGCTGAGGGTGTCCCGTTCTATTGGAGTGACGGGGCTATTAACGCTATTCAGACAGACCCACAAGAGGGGTTCCTGTTTGTTCAAGATGTATCTACTGGTAAGATTGAGAACTTGTTACTAGCCCTGAAGAAGAACGCAAAGAAACAGGTACAGGCTGCTTATGATAAGGGCAGTAAGAAAGTCTATTGGTTGTACGATGTAGATGCTGCTGAACGGTGGTACTACACTAACTGGTTGACTATGGATCTACGGCTAAACGGAGCGTTCTCTAAGTTTAGAAACTACTCTGAGGATGCCTTTATTCCATTTCACATCAAGAGTATTTACGATATTGAATCTTATGAAAACACGGCTAATGTAGAACGCAACATCAAGTTTGTATGCTTGGCTAGTGATGCGTACTTGTTGCGGTTCGCAGAACTAAACGATGCTAGTTTTGAAGACTTTGGCATAGACGCAGCCGGATACCTAGAGACAGGCAATGATACATTTGGTGACGCTACCAGACGTAGATACGGACGGTACTTGTTTACGTACATGAAGCGCACCGAGACAGGTTACGACACGGTAGATGAAGATACTGTGCCCCTTACTCCTTCTGCTATGCACGTTCGTTACGTGTGGAACTGGGCGGATACTAGTAACACAGGTAAGTGGAGTAACCAGCAAAGTATCTACAAGGAACAGATCTACAAGTACAGGCGTCCTTGGACTCCTACTACAGCTACAGATCTAATGGGTGAGAGTGTTGTCGTAGCTAAGTCAAAGATCCGTGGAAGTGGCCGGGTACTTCGTCTAAGGTTTGATACAGCAGCAGGCTATGACGCCCATCTGTACGGGTGGCACTTGCGTCAAGATATAACTAAAGAGGCATAAGCTATGTCTGAAGAAAGTACTGGCGCAATTAGTGGCGCAGCACAAGGGGCGGCCGTTGGAACAATGATTATGCCGGGTATCGGAACAGCAGTAGGTGCTGTTGTTGGAGCTATTGGTGGGTTTTTTAGTGGGAGCAAAGCCCGTGCTGCCCGCCTAAGTGCAACAAAAGCAACTAAGATACAAAGACAAGTTTCTTACATGGATGCTGGAAAGAAGCGTGTTGAATATGTCAGACAACAGCGTATGGAGGAAGCCAGAGCACGAGCAGCTATTGCTTTTGAATCAGGTGGACTGGAGTCTTCAGCCGGTAGAGGAGCTTTGTCTAGTTCTCGTTCACAGTATACTAGTAATCTTGGATACTTTGATTGGAGAATTAACCAGTATTCTGCTATGCAGTTCTATATGGATAAAGCAGGAAAGTACGCAGCACAATCTCAGCAAATTAATGGCATGATGCAGTCATTGTTTCAGGCGGCTCAATTGTTTGCTCCCTCTCCGGGCAGCACACCTTCTCCCGGCGGTGGTGGTGGTACCCCTCAAGTCGGAACTAGCTATCAGCCGTATAGTTCCTTAAATCCCGGTGGTACTAGTCTTCTTGGTGGGTCTGCTCCTTCTAATTTCGGTACGCTGCCGGGAGGCTTAGGGCAATAATATATGGCATACGATCCTTTTACAACTACTACTGAAGGACCAACGTTTGATCCTTTTAGTCTCGACTTCTCAATGGCTGCACCCAGTGCACCAAAGACAGAGTTGGTGTCTGTTGCCGTGCGTGAGACACTAAGGAGAACGAACAGGGATAAGAACACAGATAGGCTTAAGGCCTACGATGAGGCTCTTAGTAAGTACCAGTGGTTTACTAGTCCATCCAAAGTGGACGAGGTTAATGCGACTGTTTCTGCTAGAACTAATGCGCAAGAAAGTATCTTAGGATTCAAGTATGGTGCTCTCCCTTCGCACAATGTGGTACAAGATGTACTATTTAACGAGGTTGTTCGTAAAGTCACAGAAGGTACTAGAGGAGCCTATACTTCTATCCAGCTTCCAGATGATAACGCCACAAAGAGGGCAGAAGCATACCAAAAGGTAATCGACTTGGCTGTCGCCTCGGAGATGGAAAAGCGTAATCCGGGTGGCTGGGATATGGCTGTTGATCTTGTGGTGCAGTTTCTGCCGGGATATGAGCAGTTCAAACAGAAAGGACTTGGAGCCCTTAATCCTTTATCTTATGCTCAAGATACGGAGCTTGAGAAATTGTATGCGGAGTACAACAATCTTAGTATGCAGGACCGTGTTACCTATCTTGATCATTACATCAAGAAGTTAAGTGACATTGCAGGTACTAACGATATTGCTTTTGCTAACTATGCCCAATACTTTTTCTATGAAGGTTTGTCAGGAGCCAAGGCCGATCTTGCTATTGATGCTGTTGACTTAGCCACGTTGGGTCTAGGAGCAACCTATAAAATAGGTAGGATGGGAGTACGCCTTAAGGCTGCTAAAAACGCTATTGATGCGGCTGCGGCGGCAGGAGACGCGACTACAGCCGGTATGATAGGGGCTAGGGCTCTTGTAGATGATCCGGCTAAGTTCGGCCTGACGCCCTTTCAGGCTCGTGCAGCAGCAGATCCGTGGGACTGGAGAAAGGTAGACAGGTGGGTACCAGCAGATTCTGCTGGCCCTATTAATGCTACTATTGCAGCAGAGAGAAAGGCACAGGCGCGTATTCTAGGAACTACACTCACAGATATTCCTGTTCGCAGCCAGCTTACTCAGGCACAGCTTGACCAACTACAAGCTAACAAGCTAGCAGATCTTGAGTCGGAACTTCTTAATGTTCCACACAAGGCTGAAGTAGTAGAAAGCGGTGTTGACGGTATACGTGTCCGTATCTCTACGTATGATGAAATGGCTCTTGAGGGTATCCACAGGGAGCAGGCTGTGGAACGTGTAAGAGAACTTGAGTCAGCCCTTGCTGATGTCGAGCGACAGCTTGATGAATGGGACAATATGCCTTTTGAGGTTAAGAACACAGATGAGGCTGTGGCTGCTCATGATGGGTTACTAGTAACTAAACGAAACATCCTAGAAAACACGAAGAAGTTAGAGGAACAATTAAAGCGTACTCCTGAGACTGTCGAGTACCGTGACATCTTCTATACTAAAAATGACTTTGGTGCCTTCGATGGCCAGATTGAAATGGGATGGAGACAGGCTAACCTTGCTTCTCCAGAGAAGGGGTTTCAGCATTTTGATGACACGCTTGTTGATAACGCTTCAGTTATAGAGTACACCGTAGACACTCTTAAGGGCAAGCTAGCTAAAGCCTTTGCTTCTCTAACCAAAGGACTTAAGAAAACGGATCGTACTCTAGTTAACGAACTGCTTATGCACGGAGATAACATAAAGAAAGAGTGGACAGCAGCAGAACTGGAGCTTCCGATTGAGATCCCCGGAGTCGGATTGGTAACACTAACCCGTAAACAGCAAGCTGCTTACCTTAAAGCCCGTGACACATTCAGATGGCTATGGACTATTGAGAACCTTATTCAGCACAGAATTGTGTCATTTAATAATGGGCGCTATGCACAAGGCATTACCTTCCGTGGTAAAGGTGTTGATGGTGTAGTGTATGAAAAGAAATCTATACCTGATAGGGCCAAGGTAATCTACACTGATGCACTACCATCAACCCGCAGGGGTGGCAACGTTGTCAATCTAGATGACGCTACAAAAGAAAAACTACAGAAACTTATCAAGAGTGGTAAGGCTAAAGTAGTGGAGTTTGAAAACCCACTTAAGGTTGACGATGCCCACGAAGTAGCACATGGCGTTATTATGACCAGCAAGTTGCGTGGATTGCCTGTTGACATCCTGCCGTACAGATTTGGATATGTTCCGCTGAAGCGTAATGTTAACTACGTGCTACGAGAAAATGGCGTAGAGATCTTTAGTGATGGTGTTCTTGATAGACGTTCTATTGTGCACGCTTTCTTTGATACGGAAGCCGACGCTAATAGGTATATGTCTGAACTAATCAGGAATGATCCTAACCTAGCAAAGAAAGGGCGGCTAACAGTTCACCTAGATTCCCAGCTACGTCGGGATGATCAGGCGTATAGGCAGCGTGTATCAAAGGCAGCATTCTCTGGTTTGTACAGTGAACGTAGACTTGGAGATGATATTCCCTATGGCCCTGAAGGGGGTAGCCCACCGCGTCTAAGTGCATTTGAGGCTATGAACAGGTATATGGGACACATTGCTAATGTTTATCCCATGAACGAGTGGCGACTTAATGTTACAGAAATGTACAAGAAGACAGCCCGTGGACTTGGTGCACTATCGGATCCTAATGACTGGAGATCGCCACTTTTAGCAACAAATGCCCTCATGCCAAATCAAGAGCGTGGGCTTCGTAGGCTACAGTCGTGGCTCAAGGATGTGTTACTAGTACCCGACAAGCAGGAGATGGTCCTTAACGCACTGGTACGTGACTTAGGGCGTAAGCTAGAGAAGTGGTCCGTTGCTGACGGAGCTAGACGCTGGCTCATGTCTTCCGCAGAACAGGACGTAGCACAGCTAGTCAAGGCATCCTCGTTCCACCTGTTGCTAGGCTGGTTCAATCCTCGTCAGTTGTTTGTACAGGCTGCTGGCGCGGTGATTGCTGCTATGCACAGTCCCCAGCACATCTTGCAAGCTACAAGAAAGGGAATGTTCCTTGTTGGTATAAACAGTCTTGATCCTACAGATCCACGGTGGACCGATACTGTGCGTATGGCTTTTGCAAAAGCGGCTATGATGGATCCTGATGAAGCTGAGGCTATGGCTGATGCGTGGCGTAGATCTGGCGTGGGTAAATCGCTACGAGCCAACGTAGATGTTGCAGCCGCAGACAGTGGGTTGCCTATAGCTAGGCAGGCTATTTCAAAGGTAGCCGACAAGGGCTTGTTATTCTTCCGTGGTGGTGAATTGACTTTCCGTAGCTACTCGTGGGCAACTGCTTATCAGGAGTTCATTAAGAAATTTCCACAAAGGATAGGAAAGAAACTATCGCAAGCAGAGGTAGACCAGATCACAATAGAGAGCATGAAGTTCACACTCAACTTGCTACGAGCCAACAAAGCTGTATGGCAAAAGGGTTGGATGGGTATTCCCACTCAGTTCTGGCAAGTACAAGCCAAGTTCTGGGAAAACATGATGCCGTGGTTATTTGGAGCCAAGTCGTCTGACTGGGCAGGGCACAGGTGGAAGATCTGGGCGTTTCATGCTGCGGCATTTGGAACGATGGGTATCCCCTTTGGGGAAGGCTTCAGAGAGGAATTGATTGCATGGATTAAGGATCCTGACGGTCTAGGTATAGAAGATGAGACGGCGGCTGTAGCTGTGTACGGGGGACTGGTTGACGTAATGTTCTCTCACATGCTGGGCATGGCTACTAATGGTGAAGGAGTTCCTTTCTCTATCTCTGAGGCTATATCTATTCCAGAAGGCGCATTAAAGATGTTTGATAACTTTACCTCAGAGGATCCAGTCAACGCGAGAAATATGTTTGGGGCCTCGTGGACTGTGGGCAACAGGGCAGTAGATGCAATCACTGGTCCTCTTGCACGCATTGCTATTCCTTGGAAGTGGAATGAGGTTAATGGGCAGACTATGCTTGAAGCTGCTAATGATATTGGCTCTTTGGCTTCCTCGTGGAGAAACGTTACCAAGGCCCGGTTGTGGGTAAACAACATGGCTATCCTTAGTGGCATGAATACTGATGAGGTAGCATTGCTAGATGACGAAACAAAGTATGCTGCTGCGCTAGGAAAGGCTTTGTTCGGAGCACGTTCATACTACGAGATTATGAACAAAGACATGGTTGATATCCTAAAGGATGATGCTGAACTGTACAAGGAGTTTATGAACGCAGCTAAAGAGAATCTGCGTATGTACTCTAAGGAAGGGCTACCACCTTCTGGTACAGATCTAGAACAGTACCTTTACAATATGAACATCCTGTATAACCTATTTGATACTGAGGAGCAGCGTCTCCGTGCTAGGAAAATGTGGTGGAACTACATTAAAGAAAGCGATAGCCAGCTTGCAAAGAACACGAGGAACCTACAGAACTTGATTAAGTCTCATGTTGACACACACTGGGGTGCATCATACCCGCAGGCTTTGCCGGAGGATCTAACTATGAAGATTGAGGCAAACCCGGCTACGCAACCAGCGTTTATCGAAGAACAGGCTCAGGAAAAACGAGAACGAAAGGGTTACTAATATGCCAACAAACTTTACAACTAATACAGAAGCACCATCAGCGGACATTGTAATCAATGAAATTCCGCGTGATACTTCGTGGACTCAAGTTGCAGAAACCCTTAAGTCTATTAACGACTCTGGGCTAAAAGATACCCTGCAAGAGAGAAAGGATCTAAAGACATACGGAGATTTTTCTTCTTCTCTTGCGTCTTTGGAAGAAGAGGCTGAAGCGGAACTCAATAGGATAGCTGTAGACAAGGCTACGCTGGAATCTCAGATTGCCGGTCTTAGTCCGGAAGACACTGTTAGGCACCGTGAATACATGGCGCGATTGGATGCTCTACGTCAGAGAGAAGAGCAGACTGGTAGAAGCATGAGTGCTGCTAGAAACTCCCTGTTCAGGGAGTACGTGCGGCTTGCTCCCCATTTGACAGAAGAGTTCCAGAAAGCCGGGAGTGCTCAGTTTAAATTTGAAGAAGAAGCTCGTAAATATCAGCAGGGATTTGATGATAAGGATCCCTATGTCATGGCGCGAGACGCGGCCTTGCAGGAATCATTCAGGACAGGACAGCCTCTTAATTGGGTACTAGAAAACCAGCGTCTTGCACAAGAAGCTCAGTTTTTGCAGCACCAAGAGGACATTGAGAAGGCCCACGGCAAATCAGCGGAGCCATTTGTTAGACGTAAGGTTGATCTACTTATTAGGGGTGGTATGCAAGAGGTAGAGAGGTTTGCTAGGCAGTTAGCAAATAACCAGATTAGCCAAGCAACCTACTATCGCAATGTTACCGCAGTTATGGAAGGAACCGCAAACTCGCCGGGTCTTAGAACAATGGTTAGTGAGTTGTTCATAGAAGAGGGTAGTGGGAAGCAGTTCTCTAATGAGTTGTATGCTTATGCGCAAAGCCAATTAGATGGGTTTAGATCTATAGCAAATGGACTGGGTACTAATCAGTCAGTGGCTGCGCAGTTTGCTGAATGGTCGGCTGGCGAAAAGTGGAGTGGGTGGCAAGAAGCTAAACGCCAATACCCATCCCTCGCCCCGTGGATAGCTGTAGCACCGGAGGCAGCGACTGGGTACTTAACTGTCCAAGTACCTAAGTTCCTACAGTTACTGAGACAGTACCCACCTTATCAACTAGAGTCGGCTGCCGCAGCGGGAGACACAGACGCAGCAGCAGCACTAGATATTGCTAGACAAAATGCAACTGCTCGGGGTCTTTTGTATGCAGAACAGGGAAACCAGAAGGGCGTTGAAGCAGCAAATCTGTTGCTTAGGCAGCTAGCTATGCCAGATGAAACGGTTACTATTCCTGACGATCCGGCATTGTGGCCTTGGTACGGAGCCGCACACGCTACAGTTGTGGCAGATCCAGAAGCCCCGCCAGATGTAAAGAAGACTCCTAACTTTATTAGTAACCTTGTAGAGATGTCAGACTTTGCTTTTGATCAGTCAGTTGGTCTTTCAAAACCCAGACCGATTAAAGGCCCGGATGGTAAGGTTATGTACGAAGGAGGTGTACTACCTCGTCCGTGGAGGGGCGAACAAGTCAGGGATTATCTCAGAAAGAATCCGGCTGAGAATCTAGAGTACCAGACACAATACCACGCTTTCGTTGATAAAGCTATTGATGATGTGTTTACGTGGGATCTTGGTGCACTCACAGGTGGAATTAGTGGATGGGGTAAATACGCTGCTAACGTAGAGTTGGTTGATGGAGAGTTTATTATTCTAGATAAGAATCAACCCGGTGGCGTGGCGCTACGTAACACAGTAGCCGTCCTTAATAGTGATGCTGATATGATGCGTACTCTTGGAGCCAGTGAAGACGAGATTGCAGAAAGACAAGCAATAATGTTCCAGAGAATCAGTGACCACAGGATTGAATATGAAGAGACAATGAATACGCTTAGGGACTTGTATGCTCAGACTTTTGGTACTGTTGGTGAGGTCAGTCTTTTCGGGGCAGTCAGGAAGCTATTGGAACGTAAAGCACCTATAGCACAAGATGTGCCGGTTACTAGTACCCCACAGTACTCATCGGCAACAGATGCAATAGCAAACTTTGGGGCAGATGAGCCAGAGGAATAATAAGCGTGGCTAATCCAGTAACTAGTGGAAAGAATGTTATACGAGGCACTAGGCTCGTAGGAAAAGCTGCGCCCGCAGTAAAGAAAGCCGCACAAACTACACAAACTGTAGCACAGTGGACGGCTTATTTAAGAAAGAACGTTAAGGAGTCAGAACTTAAAGATATTAATGTTTTGGACGAGCTTTCTAGCATGAACCCGGATGATGTTCTAGATAAAGAACAGGTTATGGGGATGATCAAGTATCCTCGTGTTGTCAATATTCCTACGAATGCGTACAAAAGGCACTTTAATATTCCATCGGATGAAGCGTACTCTGAGAGTGTAACATTTGTTAACGTTGGGGATGTCGGTATTACTAATTATGAAAATCCGTACTATATTGCACGAGGCAGACCTGACGATAATGGGAGGATGATTTATTTTCACGCAGCACCGGGTGGAAGGGTGTTATTTGAACGAGATGCTGGTGTGCGTACATACACTGGAATTAATGATGTACCAAGAGAAATAGGTGGAGCCACTGTTTATGGTGGAGGAGGTCCTCCAAAAGAACTAACGGGTATCCCTCGTCGCTATGCTGTACAAGATAAGGTGGCCCACAGTATGTTTAGTGACGATGCTGAAATAAGCGGGCAGATGGGTAGCCAAGAAGGACGTAGGCATGTGCCCCTGTTCTGGTCCATTAATACCTACAATTCAAAGGAAAGAGTCTATACGGTATTAGAATGGCAGAGAGATCTTAGACGAGGCAGGGTGTTCCAAGATGAGGCAACCTTGCTTGCTAATTGGGAAGAGATTGTGAACTCTTTACCGCAAGACTATGTTAATATGGCATCTCATTACTCTGACGTGGTAAATCTACAGCGTGAAATGGCTACGGTATACGATATGTTTGCGGATATACAAATAAGCCTTAAAGACATAAAGTGGTTGCCGCCCGTGGTAAAAGGTGAAGAGAATGTAGAAATGACCCATCTAGTCAGAGATATGGGCAAGTTTGATGATCTTATGCTGGAAACATTGTATGACAATCTTCCAGATGCAATGAGGCTCTTAGGAAAAAACGCCACTGTAAAAGACATTCTTGCAGATAGAAGGATCATGTCAGAGTTTCAAGCTAACCTTATAAGTGACTTCATAAGAGCTGTACGACTAGAGTACGCGTCTAAGGGAGAGGCAGATTTTTTCAGCACAGATGTCTATCCAACAGTTAGAAGTCTGAAAAAGGCGCATAGAAAAATTACCAAAGAAAAAGAGGTTCTAGAAGGAAAACTTCGGTATGAGCCTATAAGAGATGAGCAGACTGGAATGGACATTAGTATGTACAACAGGATGCTAGGTCTTGGAGAAGACCGTAATGAAATTAGCAAGCTACCTTTTGATAGAAAGTGGAACCTCACTGCGTTTAAGATAGATCTTGAGCAGGCTATTGCTTACGGTGCAAAGAAGTTAAGGTGGTCTACTGGACAAGCCGTGACAGACAGATGGGGAAAGACGGATGTTTTAGATAAGCGTATTAAACAATATGATAAGCACATCCATTATGATATTAGAAAATACTTCAAACAAGAATTTGGATATGATGTTCCTATATATGGTGGACCGCCCTTGAGTTATTGGGAGATTGACATCACTGATGCCCTGAAGGAACGGCTGTACCGTAAAGGAATGCAGCAACCAGCGTGGGCTGTGGGAGGAGGTACTGTAGGTACAGGGGCGGCTGTATCTGGAGCAAACGAGAAAAATAAAAAGCTGGATCCGGGTATCTATCTAGACGAGGATTCAGGTAAGTATTTCAAGATTGATAAGGAAGGAAACATGACGGAGGTAACAGATTGAAACTCCGTAAGGTAGAATGGTGGGAGGTACCGAGGGGCAAGGCGTCCGTGTCGGTCCTTCCAGTGCACACTAAAGAAACCAAGGTAGAAACTACCAAGGTGGAGCTAGATACGGATGCTCTTGAAGTTATCCGCAAGGACGTAGACAAGCTGAAGAAGAGGCGTCCAGAGTACTTTCCGGGTGGATCAGGGGGAGTTGGTTCGTACCATCAGGTTACTAGTAACGAGAGGCGGTTCCAAGCTAGCTCCTTTAATCCCGGTATTAATGTGATAGGGGTTGCCTCTAACGTGGCAACTACGATTTGGATCCCGGCCAAGCTGGATCAAAATCATTTGATAGCTGTCAAAGATGAGCTTGGTGTTGCGGCTACTAAGCCAATTACTGTACGAGTGTTTTAACAAACGAGAGGACTAAACTATGGCTACTTTTTACTTCTATGATGAAGTCGTAAGCTACATCTTTGAGCCTTCTGGCCTCACTGCTGGTGGCCCCATCGACTTCGAGACGGATGCTTTTAATTGCTATCTGTCAAACGAGACAGCGGACGCTAGCACACAGGCAGCGGATTCTGTTTTGGCTGACATCACGCAGATCGCCGGTACGGGTGGGTACACTGTCCAGTCGGCAGCTAACCCTGCGTTCGGTGAGACGGGTGCGGGCTCTGGTGTGTGGCAGTTCGACACGGACAACGTTCCGTGGACGGCATCGGGTGCAGACTTTGCTACCGCAAGGTACATTGGTATGTACGATGATGACATCACCACTCCTGCTGACGTGTTGATCGGATTCCTTGATTACGGTGCGGGCGGTTTCACCCTCACGGACGGTAACACGTTTACCGTTACGGTTGGTGCCAACGGCTGGTTCCAGATCACGGTTCCGAACTACGCCTAATAGGTTGGGGGGAGGGGGGCTTCTAGTCCTCTCTCCCCTCTCCCTCTAGGGTTACTAGTATATGGCTATTGCCGTAGTCCAGTCTAAGACTGTTAGCGGTGTTTCTGGCAGTATTCTCACGCTTACATTTGATAGTAGCGTGACTGCTGGAAATACCGTAGTGCTATTTGGAGCATCGGGCCTTTCGGGGTCAACAGCACCTAGCACATTCACCATCGGAGGTTCCGGTGGTAGTGAGTCGTGGACAAAAGACTATGAAGGTGGTGGTTATACAGGCTGGGAGTCGTTTATCCAAGCACGGACACACAATGTAACAGGAGGGTGGACTACTCTTACGCTTACAATTGATGAAGGCAGTGGTGGTAATGACTACCCTGCGGCTACTATAATTGAAATATCAGGTATCAACAATGCGGATCCTCTAGAATCACAACGCGACGCGGAGGATGCTGGCTGGGACGCATATCCCGGCGTAACGGATCCATACAATCTGGGTACATTTCCTGCTCCCGCAGCAGGACCAGTTGCCTACTTTGCAGCAACCATGACTCCTTATCTGTACTCTGGTACAGATTACTTTGATATGAGCACTGGCACCGCGTGGACTCGGATAGATGCTACTGGCACGGGTACTGATGCCTTATTGCGCGGCGGTGGGCACGTTCAGTGGGTTCGTGTTACAGATACTACAGTCACTTCTAATGAAATATCTATTGGAAACGTCAACGGTGTCGCTTGGGGATACTGTTTCAACGAAAGTACTGGACCTACGATTGATGATCTTGTGCTAACTTATGAACCGGGAAGCAACTTGAAGCTGACTTGGGAGACATAAGCTATGGCACAGACTATGAATCCCACCAGTACCGTCACCAATGATGGTACTTATCGCAACGGTTCTGCTGACTACACAAACCTATCCGATGCTACAGATAGTACCTTTTGGGTAGGTGATAACAACCAAACTGATACCCTAGAAGTCGCTATGACCGACTTGTCTAGTACCCCACCTGATGCGGGTACGTGTACAGTCAGCGTCAGACAAGCTAATGGTGATAGCGATACATCACCGTACGCTCCTGCTAGTTCAGGTAACGATGCCACCTTTGACATTTACGTCATGGAAGGTGCTAGCACCGTTACCTCTAGCACAGATATTGCGTGTAACGTAGGGGCGTGGACAACTGACACTAGTGTCACGTTCAACGCTACGTCCGTTACTGACTGGTCTGATGTACGAGTCAGGATTATCTCTCATGGTACAGGTGGTTCACCATCTGGTCGTCGTGCTGCGGCCGTTACAAAGATCTCTATCAGCACCCCGGACTACACGCCTCCTGCGCTTGGAGTCACGGTTGACAATGGTTCACTTACCCTTAGCGGATCTACCCTAACCCTTACCTACACGTCCTCACTGGATGTTACAGCCGGTAGCCTCACACTTGCCGGTAACACTGTTACCATTGAGAAGGTAGCCTATCCCGGTACTCTTACTCTAGCAGGTAGTGATCTTACACTAGCTATTGGTGCGGGGGATATTAACACCACAGTCACGGCTGGATCGCTGACGCTATCCGGTAGTGCACTCACTCTTACATACACTTCCTCCCTAGCCGTAGACGCTGGTAGTCTCACGCTAGCAGGGGGTACTCTAACCACCACAGAGACGTTCGGTGTAACTAGCGGTTCTTTAACGCTAGCAGGCAGCGATGTCACGCTTACTTATACACAGTCACTAGCCGTAGATGCGGGAAGTCTCACACTCTCCGGGTCTACGCTTACCATGTCCTATGGTACCACTGTAGAAGCCGGTGCTCTTACCCTAGCGGGACAGGACATAACACCCAGTATCTCTGTCGTCTTCAATGTAGACGCAGGATCTCTTACCTTTGCGGGTAGTACCCTTACTAGTAACCAGACAGCCGTTGTTACGAGTGGTACCCTAACGGCTACTGGTAGTACTATCAATTGGAGTGAGACGTTTGGGGTGGATCCCGGCGCTCTCACCTTGGCTGGCTCGGACCTGTTCTACAACCAGAGTGTCGCCATTGACGCTGGCTCTCTTACGGTAACAGGTAGTAACCAAACAGAAGACACTAGCCTAGCCCTTACAGCAGGGGCTTTGACGCTAGCAGGCTCGGATCTCACGCTAGGAGAGCAGATTGTCCTAGACGTGACGGCTGGCAGCCTAACTCTGGCGGGATCTACCCTTGCTTTCTCCCAGACTTGCGCTGTAGATGCCGGTTCTATCACTGTCCAAGGGTCTAACCTAACCCTTACCCTTGGAAATGACCTTGCGGTAGACGTTGACAGTGGCTCTCTGACGCTCTCAGGCTCTACCCTAACCGCTAACACCAGCATAGGAATGGTGGCGGGTACCCTGACGGTCGCTGGTGGCTCTGAGACGTTCTCCTACGGTACCACAGTTGCCCAAGGATCTGTCCAGATAGCAGGTTCTACCATCACAACTACCGAAACCTTTGCGGTAGGGGAGGGAGCACTAACGCTGGCTGGCTCTGACCAGACAGAGGACACGAATCTAGCTATAACGGCTGGTTCTCTGACTGTTGCTGGTCAAGATCTGACACTGGACCTGACATCAGGCACGGAACTTGCGGTTGACTCCGGTAGCCTAACTATTGCAGGATCTGACCTAACTCCTAGCTACACACAAGACATCTGGCTAAATGTGGATACGGGCTCGCTGATACTAGCGGGCGGATCAGTTACTAGTAACATCAGCACTGCCGTAACGGCTGGTAGTGTCACCCTTAGTGGTTCTGACTTTACAGCCATCTTTGGCTTTAGTGTAGACAACGGGACACTTACCTTTGGTGGCAGTGATCTCACCCTCACGGGTGGGCAAATTAATCTGAATGTTGAGGAGGCGACTCTTACCCTAAGTGGACAGGATCTTTCCCTTGACGTTACACAACCTGACAACTTACTCAAGATTGATCGCCAAGATACGTATGTCATAAATGGAGCTTATGGATCTGTGATGATGTATCCGGGTAGTGGCGGCTACTTTACAATTGGGGAGACGTAAATGGAACACTCCGCTATCGAACACTTCCTGACACTACCGGCAGCCATAGCTATATTCGGATTAGCTTTTGGTGCGTGGGCGTGGGTAGTAGCTTGGGGTATCAACATCGTTAAGAGAGAAGTGCACTCTTTGAAAATCGCAGCAGAGAGTACATCTAAATCTCTAGAAGCCCACGTACTGCTGACTGAGAAAAGATTAACCATGCTGGAAGTAGAGTTTGGATACCTTCGTAGATATATGACATCGCAGCATGCCGTGCAACCAGAGAGTGACTAACTACTATGAGTCTTAGAAAACTACAGAGTGAGTTCGCAAGGATAGTGCCTCGCCTAATAGACAAGGCGTACGAGATGGGGTATGAGGTTACACTAGGAGATGCGTACCGTGACCCACGGGTACACGGAAGGATGGGAGTAAGGAAGTCTTATTCTCATCCGAAGAGCGCACACAAGGTGAAGCTCGCAATCGACTTGAATCTTTTCAGAGATGGGGAATACTTGGAGACGACCGAAGATCATCGGCCACTAGGTGAATGGTGGGAACAACAGCACCCGTTAGCTAGGTGGGGCGGTCGCTTTGACGATGGCAACCATTATTCTTTTGAATGGGAGGGTGTAAAGTGACACCGTTAATTGCAGGACTAATTACTGCTGGCATGAAGATCATCGAGAAGGTGGTACCCGATCCAGCAGCAGCAAAGGAAGCACAGTTTAAGTTAATGGAGCTAGCCCAGAAAGGGGAGCTAGCACAGCTTGAGGCTGATGTTAAGCTGGCTAGCGGGCAGCTAGAGATTAACAAGGTAGAAGCAGCTAGCCCATCCTTGTTCAAGGGAGGATGGAGGCCCGCCATTGGCTGGATTGGGGCAACATCCCTAGCCTATCAGTTCATAGCACAGCCACTACTTGCGTGGTATAGCACGTATGCACACATCCCTGTGCCGCCAGTACTAGACTTGTCTGAGATTATGACTATCCTTACTGGTATGCTAGGCTTGGGTGTGCTGCGTACACACGAACGAGTTAAGGGCGTTATCCCAAGAGGACACTAACGCAAACGAGGACCACAATCCCAAGGAGTAAACGAGGCCCCGACTTGCTCGGGGCTTCCTTTCCATCCAAACCTGATTTCCCAGTGTGCCCAACCTACAGGCTCACGTCCAAGTTTGCGGAAGAACCACTGTGCTAGTGGTCCCATCTTGATGGCAGCCCAGAACCCACACCATCCAAAGTACTCCACTACCTGCCAGTACCACTTATATTTGCCTGTGTTGTAAAAGTACAACAGGCTTTCCTTGTGAGGATGGTTACTAGTATTCCCTGCCCATGAAGTAGGCACGCGCGTGTGGATGTGCAAAGGGTTGCCACTAAAACTATTGCGGAAACCACACCACATAGTGACACGCAACCAAGCAGGCCACCAACCGGGACAGGCTACGTCATACCACAAGGGCAGGGCTCCGTTGTCTGGTGTCTCAAACCACCTAGCTACCCACGGCACAGTAAAGAACCAAGCCGGTCCTTGATGTCCCGGCTTTAGTTCCATCTTTCCAAGGGCTGCTGTCACAGCTACTATGGGTATACCTATGAGGGTACCCAACAGCGTGAAGACACTAGCCAAGGGCCAGATAACCAGCACATTAAAGGCTAGGAAAAACCACACTATACTACTAAAATTCTTTGACTGCAACATTCTTGTCCTTCCTCTTGGTACGGTAGTTCTTACGTCCCTTGTTGCGTAGCTTCTTCTTCATGGTACTTCCATCAGGAAGTCCTTGGGGTACAGGCTTAGAGTCCGTCACTGTCACACCATAGTTACTAGGAACCTGTGACTTTACAGGGTTGTCCGGTACCATCCTGAACGGGTCTTTCGGCGTATGACGCCAATGAATAGCTGGAGCGTCAATGACAAAATTAGCAACGTTTGCACACTCGTCACAACTAACAGTTCGCGGCCTGAGTTTATAAGACGCATAGAACTTCTCCGTTATCTTACCACACTTTGAGCATTCAAAACTATAGGTTGGCATTCTTAGTCACTCCCCGTGGTGATGTTGTGCGTTACGTGCCGCTTGACAGGATCTATAGGATTCTCCCACGGCCAGTACTTACCGGGCCTGACATACTTGACTGCTTCAGGTACTAGCTCCTCTGGTATAGTGATACCAACACCCGCTTCAATAAAGTCTTTGATGCGGCGTACCTCAGTCTCTGTGTTCTTACACAGTTTCTCATAAGACAGGTGCATAGTAGGGATGTCGAATCCCATACCGTGCAGCATCTGAACTAGCTCATACTGAGAAAACAGTAACTTCTTCCAAGATCTCCAGTGTTTATTTACAGGTGGGTGGGCACCCCCTTTCTCATCTATAGCCATGATGTCTCGCCACACACAAATCACTAGCGGGTTATCCATCTGCCACAGCCTAGCACCGAACACCTCGCTGTCCCGCATCACCAGCATCTTCTGTCCCCACACAGGGTACATGGCATCATACTTGTGCACCATGTCCTCCCTGCCGTGTATAAGGAACTCACGCAGCAAGGCTGGGTTCTCGTGCTGATCGTTACTCTCAGGAAAGGGGATACCTAACGAGCGAACGACACCACTAGTCGCGGTTGTTCCGCCTCTTACTGCTCCAATAATGACGACTTGGTTGCTCACGCATCAACCTCCACACCTTACGATTGAATGTTCCATCTGCGTATATTACTAGTAACAGGTGGTTCACACTCCGACAGAAGTGGATCCATCTGTTCTTCCAAACGGGGATTTTCCAAGCCACTGTTCAATGTCTCCCCTTGTGTCGATGATAATTCCGTTGGGGTCGAAGACCTTGTAGGGTTTGCTAGTACGCTCCTTGAGATAGTCAATAGTTTTCTTAACACCAGTCTCACTCTCCTCTAGAAAAACAAGGACAACATCAGAGTTGTCAATGATTTGTTTGTTGCGAAAGAAGAAGTACTTTGGATCGTGGGGTGCCTTGTGATCCACGAAGTTGTAAGGCTTGAATACAATGTAATCATAGCCCTCATCTAAGACTACCTCTTTTGCTATACGTTCACAGCCTTTTGATTCACCTCCAATAAACACTAGGGGTATACAATCATCTTCCAAAAAACGTGTGACATTCTGAATAGACATACGGATGATGTCGTCGTTCATTATCTTACGGCTTCCAATCAATCCAATCTTCATGGTATCTCACATCCTCCTGCTGTACAGGCTAGTTCCTGACTTCCCGTTGTGGTGTCGTCACCTTCTTTGAACTCGGACCAGTCGATGTTGTTGGGCATCTTTTCTTGGAACGCTTGGTACTCTTCCTTGGTGATCTCCTCGTAAGGAGCCTGTCTATAGCTACCATTGTCGTAAGGTAGAAAAGAAACACCCGAGAGGATATCGAAGTGACGATAGACCCAAGCCCCGACATCGAGCCACTCGTGTTCTCTGACGTATACTGTGATGGACGGTTTGTGCTCACACCAGTTCTCCTGATAGTGCTTCCAAAGTTCAAGCTGCTCAAGCGCAGTCATGTCATCCTTAAGGTAACTAGTATCCGGTGCCTTCTGTGGAAAAGAAAAGACCCAAGCACTCTTGTTGTAGAAATCTTCTTCGTGCGGGAATCCCTTTAGTCGCATCCAATCAGCCATTGGGTCTTTCTTATCAAATCGAACTCTCCGCAGATAGTATCTCGAATAGCGGGGATGTATTCCAGAAGCGGTCCCGGCAAGCTGTGAGACGGTCCCACTTGGTTTAACGCAAGTAACTCCGTGAGACGGCTCAATACCAATGAGTGCACTGTAAGTTGCGTTTGCGGAAATTGCAGCGTCACGTAGTGTCGATAGGAGTCTTCCACTGGCGTCGCTAACGCTTGACGCAAGAAGGTGATCGCAGATTCCTGTGAGTGATACACCCAATAATCTCTCTTCCTCGGTATTAGTAACCCATTTTCTACCCAAGTAGCGAAAATTTGTGAGAGAAGATTGTAGTGTTCCCAAGATTGCGGCGTAGACAACTTTGGTATACAAGGTGTCGCTTGTATCGCTATGCTGAACAACAACCTCGCTGAGATTGCAGAATTGATTCGGTCTAAGAATGATCTCACTACACGGATTTGTACCATAGTCCACATCACTTGGTCTTCGGTCATTCCTAGCTGCCTGAGCTTGGCTAGCTGGGCGAGAAAAGATACCACGCTCTCCTGACTTACTTTCATACAGGCTCTCCCATTCCCTCATAAAGATTCCGATGTCCGGTTTCTCTGTGTATGAAACGCTGTTGTTAGCCAGCGCCCGTTGCCCGTTTGCGAGCCACCAGTCTCCTGACTTGGCGTGTCGCATTCTGTCGTCGGTGAGGTTTGAGAGGGAGATGAGGGCGGATCTCCTGACTCCTCCGACAACGATACACTCTCCGACTTTGCACATGATGTCGTGAGCTTCGAGGCTAGTGAGTCTGCGGCCTCTTGCATTCTGGAAAACCTTGATCGTGAATTTGAACAGATCCTCAAGAGGCTCAGGGCCGCTTGCTCTACCACCGAAAGTTCGCAGAGGGCTGCCCGCAGGTCGTACTCTTGAAGTGTCCCATTTCGGCACTCCACCTCCATAGAGCAATCCGAGAAGTTCACGAAAAGCCGATGCCCATCCGATCTTACTGTCACGGACAATAATGGTAGTGTCGGTGGCGTGGAGTTCATCAGGTACCTCCGGTAATTTATTGATGTACTGTCTCTCGACGGAGAACCCTACACCAGTACCACACATGAGGATGTACATGGCTTCATCAAACGCCTTCGGAGAATCCACAGGTAGGTACGAACAGTTGTAACCTGCAACGTTGTCGCGCTTCAGTGCCTCACCAGCGGTCATCATACATCGCATTGAAGGTAGCACGTCAAGGTTCAGTACTGCCTGTTGTAGTTCATCCCACGGAATTTCCTTCATAGCCTTTGGCTTGACACCAAGGGTACTAGTAACATGGTCCTTAAAGAAATCAAAGTAACGCTGCACGGTTTCATCCCACGTCTCGCGCCGCCCCAAGTCAGGGCGGTACCGTGCATACCTAGACATGGCAATCATCTTTTGGTATTCATTCATCTTCGTCACCAACCTCTCTTGTTTTAATGAAGCGGGTGTACTCTTCCCACTCGATGTCTTCTGCATCGTAGTATTCTCCAACATATCCTTGTATGAGATCCCGTTGGTACCCGCGATCAACCTTCGCATAGTACTCGTGTAGTTTGTCATCGAATCTTTCAATGATGTCCTCCTGCGTGATACCTAGCTCGTCACACATTGCGTCGATGTCCATATCTAGGAAGTAATCTTTGATGCTCATACTAGTAACCCTCAATCATCATCGACGAAACCGCAAGAATGACAGAACCCATCTTGAAAAAAACCACCACACACAGGACACTCTTCCTCATCATAATCATCTTCTTCATTGTCTTCATATTCATCATCATTCATTTTAAACATACTAGTAACCCCCGTCATCAAGAATAAACGTCTTTGAGCCTACCGAGAGAGTAGGTGGCAAAGTCGAATCGGTTGTCGGAATAGTGATCGAGTACGACGAGTCCCCTCCAGTACGAGGTGACGGAGCCTTTGGCGTACTCATCGACGTGTTCAAAAAAGCAACCAACATTAAGAGCTTGGTTAAGATGTGGAGCATTGTGACGATGCTCGCCAGCAGTATCAAGTTTGTGAGTATGACCAAAGACCACGCTATTGTGGTAGATACTAAGAGCCTTTTGAACAGCGTACTTTCCACCGACTGCTTTACCGTTTTCTTGGATAGGGACGTGGGTGAATGAGACTCCTTTGTGGTTCCAGTCGTGTTTGTATTTGACGTATTCAATGATGTATCCTTCTTCCCTAATGTCGCGTAGTAGGTCATGTTCGACGTTCACCTGTCCTTCTAGTTCCGGGTGGTAATCAAGATATCTATCAGTCCTGTTCTCGTGATTACCTTCGCAATAGATAACATCTATGTTACGATGTACCTTGTTGAACATCCTTTCAAGGCCCTCACGTCCTGCGTTGATATCTAGGGCGTAGCGTCTGTTCTCCATGATCTTACGCTTGTCCTTATCCCAAGCTGAGAGTGAGTCCATAGTCACGAAGTCACCGATGATGACAATACGATCCGGCTCAATGTCACGTATCAAACCATTAGCCCAATCGAACCGACGTAAGTCTTGGCCCGGTGCTACGTGGGCATCTCCAATCACCAGTGTTTGATCAAGACGTGCCATATAGTGAGTCCTCATCTTTAAAGGTACGCTTCTCCCACTTGTACTTGGCGAACTCAAGCATCAGTAGCATATCACTTGATGGCATAGGGGTCCATCCCATGCTCAGTTCCTCGCCATCTTCATCGTTGATGATGACGATCATCTTGGCATTGGGCTTATCCTTAACGTAGTCAGCAAGTGCTTCCGCGATACCCTTTGGTGTGTCACTACGGAACAACTTAGGAAACTCTAAAACCTTCTTATCATCATCGTCCATATTAATTATCTCCGTCTGTCAAAGTGACTTGCTACTAGTGCTACCACTATAGAACACAGGGTTACTAGTATTGCTATACACTCGTACTTATACATCGTCTGTCTCCCTACCAGGGAGGAAGGTGTCGATCTCGTCAAGTGTGCCCCAGCGACCATCGAAATCAGACATCTCCCGCTGCACGTCGCGCAACAACCGCTCCGCTGTTGCAAGGCGAGCAGAAAGTTCCATGTTCTGACCGTCTGCGGTAAGTAGATCAGCCCGCAGCCGTTCGATCTCGTCGCGGAGGCGGGTGATCTCTGCATGTACGGGCACGCTTACGTAGTGTCCTCTGTCACCTATTAATACAGTCTGCGATGGACTGCACCGCTCACGCAGCCGCTCGATTTCGTCGGCGGCCATTCTGAACAGGTCGTTTGACCCATCATATTTATCTGCGGCACCCTGTAAGCCACGCAGCCTCTCCATCAGGCCGTCCTTGTCGAAGGTGCAGGCCCTCTGAAGTCGTTCGATCTCGTCGGCGGCTTCCGGTCCATCAGGATTGCGATACCAGTTTGTCGTTAATCCCGGCAGGCGAGTTGGCCCATGCTCTACTTTCCGCAGCCTTTCCAATAGATCACTCACAAGCTCCTCCGTCCTCGCCTCGATCTTCTTCCGCCTCTCAGGAGGCAGGCTGTCTCGGAGTTCAGATAGCGTGCGGCCTTTCACGATGTCGCAGGAGTGCCCTTCGGGCTCGAAGTAGTGGGCTCTACAAACGGGACAGATGTTCCAGTCGTGGCTCATAGCGGTTGTCTCCATGATGATTTACTTTAACCAATCTTCCGGTATCTTTTCTCCGATGGCCCACGGAATTCCAAGCCCTTCGGCCCAATCCGAATACCGTACTCTACTGCCGGGTCTGATCCGGTTATTGCGTTGAAACAGAATTCGCAAATCGAGTCCGGGGTTGTGTAACAAGACAGATTCCAGTTTTCTCCTAGCTGAGAAGTCCAGATATCCTTTGAGTTCAATACAGCGTTTACCGACCACAATGTCTGGTACGTAGTAGTACTCGATTTTGTACGGGACTTTTTCTCCTTCGTACTTCCAGTCTTTGTCTTCTTTGAACCCTCTCGATTCGAGGTCTTTGCAGATCCTTTCTTCATACTTACTTCTCCTTGAACCTTTCTTTAATGTACGCTTCCGTGATGCACGGTACTTTCGGGGGCTTCCCGACCGGCTTGCAGATGAACGCTGGCCCGTCCGAGTAGGCATATACTTCTAGTCCTCCTTGTTCTTCATAGCAATCAAACTTGTACGGGCAGTATGAACAGCCGGGACCGAGAACAGCATTGGAACCTTTACTAGTAACGTCTCTAGTTGGGTCAGTCTTAAGTGATTCAGGAGAAGATATCCTCTTTCCCATGTTCGTAACCCAAGTGGTACACAGTTGCGGATCCACCTTCTGGGTGTATAGATGCAACTTACCATTCTGTTTGTTACAAGCCAGAATACCAACGGTGTCTATTGATTCACCAAGCATGTGCATCATACCAGCGTAGTAGTAAAGCTGGCGCATGTAACCCCACTTATCCTCCACGGCGGCTTCGCCACTCTGCCACTTCTGAAAGGAATAGTTCTCCATGCTCTTTACGTCAACCAGTACACCATCTATCATTGCGTCAATACGACCAGAAAGGGTGAACGTGGTACCGGGTAGTGAAACAGACAACCTACGTTGTTCATCTTCCACATTGTGCCCAGCCACCTGAGCTATAAAGAGCACGGACTCTTCTATCAAATCACCGTACAAGAACTTGAACTTGTTACTGCCATCAATCTGTTCCTTTTGCACATTGTTATCAGTACCAAAGATGTTGTACCAAATCTTACGATAACAATTGGGCGTCACCTGTGTGACGTACACCTCACTAGGATCACGGTCAGACCTATCTGGATCCTTGATCTCATCCCGTACGTGTCTGACCATACGCACACCAAGGCCAGCTAGTGCGTCTGTGTTAAACTCTATATCCTTGTTAGCCTCACCCAACAACTTGTAGATGTCAGGTATAAGGTTGTCTATCGCATTACTCACAGTCACTCCTCCATCTTAAGTGCGAGCTTCGCCACCTTCTCTTCAACATCGCGTCCGCTAGTATAGTCCGCAAAGGTACGAGCAACATCAAGTACCTTCTGAATCATGGCATCGCCACTCGTATCACACCCAAACAGTGCGGGGTATGAGGTTACTAGTTCCCGCGCATTTGTCAGCGCATTCTGTCTGATGATTGCAATCTCACCTGACGTTGCAGGTACGGGGAAAACACGTCCACTACGAAAAGAAGTACCCGACGCATCGGTGGGAGTAGCACGCACAGGTGTAGCACCCGTGCCTGTTGCTGTAACAGAAACAGTAGCAGGGTCAATCTTAGGACCATAAGCAGTTGCAGAAGCAACGAAATCAATCTCAGCACCATCGGTAATACCTGCCTTGGTTGGGTTAGAGAAACCCCACTGATACTTGGTACCATCTACCAAGATGTCATAGACAGACATGGGGCCTTTCTTCGTGTTAACAGTACGAGCGATCACCTTATCAACAGTACCTTTCTGAGTCGTCATGGTTACTAATACCTCGTTAAGTCATAAGTTTGTGCCATGGTCCATCCCACGACACTAAGCTATATTGTACATCAACTACTAGGGGTAAGTCAAGAAAATCTGTCTTAAATAACCTTTCAAATAATGGCGCTGCCTCCTCTAGTGTGTTCTTTACCCAACGTGCGTACTCCTCTATCTTGTCAAGAGGACACTCAAACAGAATTGAATCGTGTACTGTGTTGATCATGTGCAAGTCTTTGATGCCGTCCTCACGCAAACGGGACTCTGTGTAACCCAACATCATTGGGACTATATCACCAGTAGCAAGTCCTTGAATTGGATAGTTGCACATCTTGGTATAAGCAGGCTCGTAGCTAAATCCCTTTGCTACGACTTTCTTATTTAATGGTATTGCATATCTCCTGCCAGTTACAGAAGTGTGCACGCAAATAGGATTACCTTCGCTATCCTTTAATCTAAACTTACGGTACTGTTCTTCCAGATTCTTTGCCAAGCGTGCACGGTACGTCTTGATACTGGAGTATCGTTCGTAGAACTTTCTTACGATATCCCACACAATACCTTGGGAGATACCAGACTGTTCGGCTAGGGTAGGCACACCACCACCGTAGATAATTCCAAAGTCAACACCCTTGACTATGCGCCTTTGTTCCTTAGTATACCCATCACCGAATGTTTCTGACGCAATCGCATCGTGTACATCTACACCGTTACGCAAGTCACTCAGCAACACCGGATCCTTTGAGTCATAAGCAAAGGCAACCATCTCTAGTTGTTTATAATCAGCTTCAATGAATGCCATACCCTTTCTTGGTACGAACAAGCTCTTAACCTCACTGCTACTAGCTTGGTTCTGTAGATTAGGATTACTCTGTGAGTAGCGTCCGGTACTAGTAATTGTCTGGTGTATGTTGGGGTGCAAGGTAGTACCCCACAACTTGGTTGGTAACGTACGCACATACGTAGATAACAACTTCTCATTCTTTTTGTATTCACGTAGAAATTTAATAACATCTAACGTAGGCTCTACTTTCTGTAGTATGGAGTCACTGACAGTCCAGATACCCAGCTTGGTACGTCTGGCACCTACATCTTTAGGATCTATAACACAAGGGAACGACAGCACATCGTCTTCATAAGTGTACTTCGTCTGTCCCTTTTTCTTACCAGACTTCCATACCCCGTTCTCTTTCTTCTTCTTGTAGGCGTAATCACCACCAAAGATTACGGCACTCCAAAATACATTAGAATTGATGAAGGGTGCCAAGTCATCTAGGCTAAGGGCTACTTCCATCTGAGCCTTAAGTAGACTGTTCTTCGCCTCTAGGTGTGCGGCAACAAGTGCTGAACCTTCAAGGTCAAACTCTATGCCACGATGTTCCATCCTTACCACAGCCTTTAGTGCAGCACACTGAGTGAAGATCAACTTAAGCATACCACATCTCTTGGCTTCGTCCATCTGAGCTAAAGCAAGATTGTACGTTATGATACAATCATTGCGTAGGTAGTCCATCAAGTCGTTCTGTTCCACATCCTCAGTCGTCTTACCTTCTGCGATAAGACGCTTTATAAGATCATCCTTCTCACCAATCAAAAGCCCGTCTATCTTTAGAGCATCTGCCAAACTAGGCATCTTGTTTTGCTGACAAGACAACAAGTAATGGGCGATACTAGTATCCCACAGTGTGCACGACATGAGTTGCTCGAAGGCTTCAGGGTAACGAGCCGCATAAAGTAAATCAAACTTCAGATTGTGACCACATACGATGATGTTTTTGTTAGCACCTTCTTCCATTACCTCATCATTGTTATCCCACAAATTGGGAATGAAACCTTCATAGATATAAGAATGCTTGCCATCATAAATACCAGCTAATAGCACCTCGTTACTAGTATCCCAAGGCGTAGAGGAACTAAACCCAGCACGCTTGCAGCGCATGGTAGTCTCTATATCAAATGAGAATAAGTGGCGGGATGTCTTAGTAAGTTTTGGACGAGTATCTACCTCTTTCTCCATCAAAGTATACCTCAAATTTACCGTGTCGTTTATCAGGTTGGGTTCGTGGTCCACCCGGTAGCTTGTTCTTTGCTACGCTGATGTACCTAGTAGAGTCATCACCTATGTTACCTATCATAACAATGGCATCAGCTTCACCTTGGACACCAGTTTTGGATCCGTACATTTGTGACAAGTCAAGCCAAGCTTTTCCCTCTGCACTTGCATCTGCCTGCATGATTCCAACGATGGTACACTTATACTTAGTTGCGAGATTACGGACAAACTGAGCGATCTTCCGCATCCTAGACACATCGTTTTCATCCCTATCAAAACCTCTGAGCTTGTCGAGGATGTTGATTCCGACAAGGGAGTACTCACCTCCTTTAAGATATCTTTCGAGATCATAGACACTTAGCATACCTTCTTTATCTACTACTTTAATTCTATCTATGGTGCCCAGTGCTGCCTTGTACTTCTCTAGAGTAGCATCTTCGTCCACTGCTATGTCCAGCAGTGTCATCGCAAGTGCTGACTGGATACAGCGTACCCATATCTTACGGCCATCCTCTTCATTGTTAAAGATGATAGCCTTCTTATCCTCGGGTAGTTGCTGTGCCATGTGTGTGAACTCAGACGTAATGAACGTAGTCTTTCCTGTCTCTGGTCGAGCAGAGACGATTAAGAAGTCACCTCCGTGCACTGGTCCGATGCTGATGTTGAGGTCTTCCAGTCTCCACTCAAGACCGTGAGAGCGGACAAGATCATTGAGGATACTAGTAAGATCGTTAGTAACAAAATAATCTTCATCAGTCTTGCCTGCACTGGATAGCTCGTTAACATACTTGTCAAGTATAGAACTACAATAGTCCAAGCTGACACCAGTATCGCCGCGAATAACACGATCACACACCTCTCTCACTTGCGCTGTGTAGTCCAGCGCTATGAACTTGTCTATGACTGCCTTATCAACAGGTGGTTCTGTTGTGATACGTTCAAAGATGGTATCGTACATCTCATACCTAGCAGCATCCCAACCGGGGTGCTGTACCATCTTGTGCCACACCTTGAAGTGTGTAAAATCAATGGGATCATTATCAGAAAATACTTTCCAGTATTCTGCATAGTCATCAAGCAACATCATAGTCTCACGTACCACGGTGTGAGACTTAACGTGTCGTTTGAATCTATCGTAGTATCCCTTGTTCGATAGAAACTTTAGCAAAGGAATGTCTAGCATGTCAGTGAACACCTAATACGCCATCAACAAAATCTTGTATGTCTGCAACACTGAAGTATTTAGGATCGCACTTCTTGTCGTGATCGAAGGCTGGTGTAAACATACCCACATCTTTCATGAAGATACGTAGTCTATCTGTTGTTTCTCTGGCTGCACTGATAACAGTTGGGTTGTCCATATCCAGCCACACAAACGCTTTGTCAAACATACAAGATAGCTTGTGCACCTCAGGCAAGCTCATAACACTAGCACCGTGAAGCACACACGCAGCAAAGCCAGCTTGTGCTATCTTAACACCACTCACCCTATCCTCACAGATTACTAGTATCGGTGAGTCGTATGGGTTGAAGATGTGTGTCCCAACATGACCAAGTGTACGTACCTTTGGACAGTTGGGTTGTGCATGTACAGTAAACAGTGGCTTCAACTGTACGCCTACCATCTTGGTATCTTCAAAACAAGGCCACAGCATATATGGCATATCTAACTTACCGAGTATCTGACCAAACCCTACACCCCAGTTGTCCGCACGGCAAAGGCTGTAGTCAAGCTCCCACTTATCCATGTACTCCTGATGCGTATTGAATGCTGGCGATAGTGCAACAGGTATGCTATGCCAAGACTTAAGGTAGTGTTGTAGCTGTTGAACAAGATGATCTGTACTAGGTACTAGTGAAGGTACCTCAGTATGACGTGGGCTATAGATGTTAGGCACGTACCCATCAGGTTTGTACATACCTCCCTTCTGACAATTGTGGCAATAGGCTAGGAACACATCCTTAGCAGTACGTGTTATGTACAGCCGTGGCTTGTGGTCAGGCACGCCACCCTCACAATACCGATGAATCACAGCCCTTGTGGTTTCCCTGTCTAGTTCGGCTACACCGCGCTCAGCTAACTGTCTCATTTCCTCTCTGGTAAACTTAGGCATCTTGGTCACACCTTGTTCAAGTCTATACTAGTAACCTTCATGAAGATCTCAGCGACTTGCTTCTGATCATCTTCAATCAGCTTGTTACCAAACGAAAGACGAAATGCCTTGGCAAGATCACCCCAATAAGTAACCTTCGAGGCCCATGTTACCAGACCACGAGGTGACATAGTGAAGTTGATAGTGCCAGTGTCATACCCACGACGCACGAGCGCAGCTACCTCAAGCATACGAGCGAGCCAGTCGTCAGGGATATTGGGCACCCTGCTCTTTATGACTGCTGTTTCATGTTCCTTGGATAGATAGTCTAACTGGATGGTAGTAGAGAACCTGTCAATTAGAGCCTCATTCTGCACGTTGGTTCCAGCATATCTCCCAGATGTATCACCCTGTAGCTTAGTGTTATCAGTCGCCCCGATCCTGAACCACGGTGCAGGTTGGATGTACCGTTCACCCTTCGGCTTGTCAGGAATATAGATAGGACCGTTGGGTTCCAGCGGTGACATCAAAGCCATCGCAATACCAGCAGGCGTGGCACTGATCTCATCGCACGTTAGCATACCACCGTGCTTACCAAGCAAGGGTAACGGACCATCAATCCAGTCCAACTCACCCGCTGCAAGCGAGGGTGTACCAAAGAACGCAGAAGATTCCATGTCCTGCCTACAGTTGACACGGAACCAAGGGATACGCATACGTGCACAGATCTGCTGTTGTAATGTGGTCTTGCCACTGCCCTTCTTGCCAGTTATCAGTAACCTGTCGTTGTTCATGATGGCAACGACTGCTTCTTCTGTCTCTGCGGGTGGGAAGATGTAGCCCTCGTCCACAACAGGGATGAACTGACGTACATCCTCGTGCCAATCACTCACCTTGAAGACACGTACCGCATGGTCAATGCCACTCGGTGGCTTGATATCAAACACCTTGGTAAAGGGCTGCTCCCCACTTTCCAGTTTGATCTCCACCTTGATATCGTCCCTCTTATGAGACGCCTTCTTAGTCTTCCGCTTCTTTGCGGACATCTCTTCCTCTGCTTCCTTAAGAACAGCAAAGAGTTCTTCATCCAATGACGACATCACACAGTTCCTCCATTAAGGATGTTGTAACTAATCACCTTAAGCAACCCATCTTCCAACTCATCAGCACGTTGTATGACTACGTGCTTCTTATAAAACTGTATCACGTTCCTGTCCATGATACCAATGCCTATGATATCAGCACGCTTCTGCTCTTCGATGTGCTGAACAACGTACTTCAGTGCGTAGTACGGATCAGTGTCACCTATCCCATCAGCAGGGGATCCATCACTGAGTACAATGAGTACCTTACGCTTGGTCTGCTGTTGCAAGAGCCTATCGTACGCAAAGTTAATAGCATCAGCATCCGCATTGCCCCACATACGTGAAGTAAAGTCATCGAACCTACTGTATATCTGCTCATCAGTAGCCCTGATGCTGAATGGTTTGATCACGCCTACGATTGTACCGTAGTCCTCACTGAACGTCAATATTTCTGTGTTGACACGCAGCACGTTACTAATAACGTGGTTAATTAGCATCGCACTCTTTGTTGCGTGCACCACCTTGGGTCCGTTCATGCTACCACTCATGTCTACCAGAACAGACACACTTGTATCAAGTAAGTCCGCTTCATACTTCTTACGAAACACACGCCTGTTCCAGTCACCATCACCCACAATAGGCAAGGCAGCACGGTACAACGCACGGTTATGGATGGTACCCTTTGTGTGACCACCCATGTACAGCGTAGCACTCTTGACTTGCAAGTACCTACGTACCCTGTTAGCAAAGGAGGTACTAGTATTCAGCTTGCTGAGGCTACCACCCTCACGGTTAAGATAGCCTGATCTTAAGGGCTTAGGATTATTGTGGTACTGCACAGTCTTGATGTTCTTTAAGTCTTCAGGTATCCAGACTTTACGAACACGGTGCTTCGCATAGTCTAGCCCAAGACCGTGACCAGCAGGATCATGTGGATCTTTGGGCTCGTGCTGTGTCTTGACAAAGAACTCGTAAGGGATAGTGTACTTGCCTGTCCTCTCGTCCCACTGTCCTTCCTTTGCAGGCTTGCCATCACCCCGCTTGCCCACCTTTCCATCCTTGCCTCCCTTCTTCTCTTCATTCTCCTCGCTCTCTTCCGACTCACCCCTACCTTCTCCCTTTCTCAACTCCTGCATTTCCTGTTCCACTTCCTCTGGTGTCTTGTCCCAGAGTAAGCCATACAGTTTCTTAGCAAGCTCAATAGTTTCATCACCACTACCAAGGTTATTAATATCCTTGATAGCATCAGCGTGATGTAGCTTGTTGACGTACTCACTGATGTTGGGATAGGTTGAAGTGGATAGCTCAAGCTCCTCTCGCATGTGCACGCTGGCACCCGGACACCACTGTGACTGTGCTACACCAGCAGTCAGGAACATGGCACTCATCTTGGCTGTCTCATCTGCCAACTGATCGCTTGGTACGTTGTGTACTAGTTCCTTTGTGAACTGAAGTGACTCGTGTCCTAGTATCTCACGACCATCACTGATGATACGCTCATCACCCACGTACCTAGAGGCTGCGCTCTTCTCAATGCGCTGGTCCTCTAAGATGTTGCATATAGCACCAAGTGGGTGCCCTATGTGCAAGCCTGTGTCCTCTACCAAATCAAGATACTCACTACCCTCAATGTGGTGAGACAACTCGTGACGCACAAAGAACCTGAGCTTTGCCTCATCATCCACAGTCAACCGTTCATTGAACGTGGGTATTAGTAACGTCCTCTTGTTTGTGCAAGGACCGGGGATGTCATCCCTGAACTGCACATCTATGTCATTCCTGCTGCACTCACTCCAGATCCAGCGTCGAAGGTGGTTGAGTTCATTGAGGGAGGTCTGTCCCTTTGCCATATCTGCTACCTCTTAGTTACTAGTATTAATATATATATATATTCTTATTCTTATTTATATATATAATATATATATTATACCACACTCTCAAACCACTGGTCAAATTGTTTGAGGCACCTGCCCACTGCGATAGCCCATCCCAGCCTGCGGTTAGGCTGATCGTGCGGGTTGCACCAGCTAGACCCAAAGGCTACTGCCTTGTTGGTCTTGCGGTTGATGACAGCAGCCCATGTATGGTACTTGGCACTGTGCCCGTGGCACTTGATTGGCCCCTTGCTGTGGTGCACCTCCACCTTGTAACCTGCTGATTCCAATAGCTTAATCCTGTGCCTGTACCTTTCAAACTGTTCACTGATTGACATGGTATCAATGCTCCGTGTTAAAGAACTTCTGAAACAACGCTTCGACCTGTTCGATTGTGACTGTGCTCTTGCTTACGCAGAACTCCTCCTCTGTTCCGATGTGCTTACATGCAGGACACTTGAACCTTACCATCTGATCATCCATGTCCGAGTCATAGTAGCTAGCGAAATCAAAGTCTCCCTCTTGTGTGCCACACTTCGGACACTTCAACTCCCACACCTCACACTCAACGATGTCATCAGGGTTCTGGTGCATAGTCATGTCACTCTTCTCCTACGTACTTGCGAGTACCGAACTGGACAAGACACTCAACACACCCGAGAGCGACAGCACATGACAACTCTCTGTGTCTTGCTACCTTACCAGTATATTTCCAGTTTGCAAACTCGAAACCTACCTTGAACCACTGCCACGGAAAGGCAGCCGTGAACTGTACTGTCACAAACCACGGTGCTTTCTCTCTGTAGAATTCCTTATAGAACATTGCATACACTCCTCGTAACCATTGCATGCAATGGTTACTAGTAACATTACAGTAACATGACAGTAACCAAGGAGTGTGACACATTTGTTACAACGTGCCACACCCCCGGTTACTAGTAACTTAGGCTGCCGCCTTCACAGGGTTCGGCTCTTCATCCTCTTCATCGCCCCACTCATCACGCACCAAGTCATCCAACCTAGTGTTGAACATGCGGAGCACGTCCTCCCTTGAGACACTCTCAAGGACGGACAGCCTGCGAGCGAACGTGATGCCAGCATCCATCGCCTTCTCAAGATCAGACTTGGGAGTACGAGCAGCACTCTTAGACTCCTTGATAAGATCCTGAAGCTGCGTCTTACCACGAGGTGTGCCATCCGAACGCCACAAGATGTGGCCTCCATCCTTCACAACCCCAAGGATCTGCTCACCACCACGCACTGCGTTAGTAATGACAGACTTCGCACTCTTCAAGGAGTTCTTCATCTTCTCCCTGATCTGACCCACACGCTCCAGCCTCTCGACCTTCTCAGGTCCAGTGTGCTTGGCCTCAATATCCTTAGCACGGATGTCAAGCTCCTCAAACACATCCTTCTGGAGCTTCACGATCTCAACACCGATGGCCTTAGCCGCATCCTCGTAAGACTCAAAGGTCATGCCACGCAAGGCATCGTTACCGATAGCCAACACCTGACCGAACGAGTTCTCAAACAACTTATCGACAGTCAACTGACCCTCGACAGCCATGATAGTCTCGTTGACCCACTGCTGACGCGGCTTCGCCTCAATGGCACAGCCCTTGAACGTGATGGCAGCAGTCATCTTAGCCTTCTTACTCGTAGTCACTTCAATCTCCTCGGGTTATTAGTAACCCAGTAGTAGTGCACACACACCTAGTACTAACACAACAAGAGCGAGTGCAACTAGGCACACACCCACTCCAACCAACAGAAACTCAATGCGTCTTACGTTCCACACCTCACCACCTCCCATCAATCTGTGAGATGAGATCGTCACGCTCCTGTGCCCACTCAGCACACTTCTCAATGTACCACATAGGCAGATCAAGCGCAAGGTATGCAGCCTTGGCCTCCTCCTTATCGAACGTACCGATCCACGAGTTCAACTCAAGGATCCGACGCACGATGTGCTTGTAGTCGTGCTTCATATATCACCTCCGATTCATCATGTACTTGGCGTCGAGGTTCTTCAACTCCTGCTCAAGCAAGTCGATGGCACGAGTGTAGTCCTTGTACTCGTGATGCTTCGCCCACTTGAGGCTGAGAGGACGGGACTTGAGAGTCTCGATCTCACGCTGGATGTTACGACGCTTGTTCTTGTAGGTCACATCGAACTGCGTCGCATACATGAGCTTGCGACGGGTGTTCCCAGCCTGCCGCTTGTTCGCCTTGTTCACACTGTCAGCCATGATACTTGCTTCCTATTACTAGGTAATAACTAGGCAGTTACTAATAACTGCCACCTCCTGCTGCACGCAGGCTCGTGCACACTCCAGTCGAATGTGCACTGGTCTACATACAGGATATACTGCTGTTAGACGATGCGAATACTCGGACGTTCTGGTCCTAACGTCGCAGGACATACGTTGCCTGTCCGTACCGGCTTTCACCCCACGATACTAGTAACCAAGTGCCTGTTCCTATGTGCCTGTGATGCGTGTGTTCATGCTTGATCCAACCACGCTACCGCTCCCGCTTGCGGCATCCATCGTACAGTCTAAGGACCGCACATCACATCAGGCTAATACACTTGAGCCCTCTCGTGTTTGCTAGGTCTGGGCTAGCGGCACCGCTCGTGCACGCGAGGTGTGCTATGCCTCGCGGGACTCCTGTACCAGAGCCTCCATCCTGCTGCGCGACTCGCAGGCATCCGTAATCTGCGCCAGCTAATTACTGAGTAATAAGCTAAATCTAAACTCAATAATCCACTGTAACACCATTATACCACATTAGCACGCTTATGTCAACTAATAAGGCACGCCCACACTCTTATTACTGAGTAGTTACTAGTAACCTTCTGGCATAAAAAAAGGGAGGCCTTGCGGCCTCCCTTGGGTTAGGTTGGGTTACTTGCTGAGGTTCTTCTGAAGGTAGGCCGCGCAGGCATCGCGCTCGACCTTGCTGGTCTGCGACCAGACCGCGACCAGTGCCTTGCACAGTTCCATCGCAGTCAACCCGTCGGCGCTCGGGCCGTCGGTCTTCGCCTTGCGTCCCGCACCCTTAGCCCTCTTCGCGGCAAATCCCTTCGCCTTGCGCTGGATCGTCGCGTAAGTGCTGACACGCTGCAACGCGTACACGACGCGATCAGACTTAGCATCCTTACCTGCGGTTGCCTTGATATCAGTCCGCAGGTCTTCTGCGAACTTGTCTAGGCCCGCCGCGTCAAGATTGGACGTGAGGCGCATGAATTCCGCCTTGTTGGTCGCGTCCGCCTTGCCAGCGCGAAGGATGGAAAGGGCCAGATTGTGGATAGCAGTAGTCATGATTTGAGTCTCCGTTATTACTCGGTAATAAGACACGCGCCTCGCGGTCGCCGCCCGGCGCCAGCGCGTCAGTCTAGTTGTTAAAGAACCGGGTCGGCTCGGCGGCCACCCATCTCCCTTGTACTCCCGTCGGGCGTGGATCACATCGTGGAAACTACGTATGTACGGATATACAGTACTCGATCCGGGAGGGTGTTGCGTAAAAACAACCTGTAAGATCAACGGCTTAGAGCCTGTGGATAACCTGTTAACAAATGGCCACCCTGTAGGGTAGGACCAGTTCAGCCGCAGCGGCGCTCCGTGGCTTACAGGCGGTCGTGGAGTGAGGTATATGTTAAATGGAGGGTGGACGTAGGTACTAGTAACACGAAGACTGAAACACGAATAAAACTTCGTATGTTCAACGGGTTGGCGCTGCTACGGGACGCGAAGTGGACGGGTAATAGTCAATGTGAGTATAAATGCTTCGATCTCCCTCGAAATGACGCGATCGTCGGCGAAATGCTTCGATTGTGCTGGAAATGTCGAAGATTTGACATAATGCAACCGGGGTATCCGGGGGGTTGGGGGGCCCACCCACAGTAAGTAGTATATCACCTCGAAACTTTCTCACAGAAATTCTGAGGGGTTAATAATAATATATATATATAATAAATAATAATAATATAAATATATATATAATAATATAAAATGGGGGTATATATAATATAATATATAATAATATATATAAATATATAATATACTCTTGAACTCTTCCACAACCTACCCATCTAAGGGTTTAGCCTGTCTGCCAACAAGGAGTGGGTTATGCCCAAAACTGAGACTAAGCGCGGAAAGTCGGACACCTCCAGCTACAAAGGCCGGGAGGACGCCCCACTGGAGCCGGTGTACCCAGAAGCCTACATTGGAGGGCTGCAAATCGGAACCGTTACCCGCGGGGCCTTGGGTATTGCAGGCGGAGCGCGATACCTGACAGCGGAAGGCTATAAGTTATTGGCACGGTCTAACATAGACACCTATAGGCAAATACGAAAAGAGGAGCTAAAGAAAAAGTGATCCCAAATACTGTACGAACTGATGACGTGATGTTCCAAGATACGCCTCCAACCGACATAACGGCTGCCGAGATCGCCCTGTACGGAGCCTTGCTGCGGGGCAACGACGCGGCTCAACTTGAGGTCCTGTCAAACCCCCGGTTGTGGCTGAACGAACAAGTGTCTGGGGCCTTGGGCGTAGCGGGATCCGAGCTTACTCTAGGAGTTACCTAAGTTTGGCTAAGTTCAGAACAGGCAGACCGATTAGCCAGTTTAGCTGGAAGGGCTCAGACGTTCCGATGACGGTTACTAATAACCTAAAGCCGGGGCGTTTGGAGATCACAAAAGAGCAAGCTACGCAGCTAAGAGCCTACTACGCTAAACCTAAAGCAGAGCGGATAGCGCAGCGGATAGCGGAGCGGAAACGCAGTGGCTAAAATAGATTCCCTATCTGACAGCGTAGACGCTACAGCGGTAGCCGAGAACAACGACAAGATTACCGCAGCGTTCCAGAACACGCTTTCCTTGGATGGGTCCAGTCCGAACACTGTCGGGACTAACATCGACATGAACGGGAACCTGATCCTGAACTGCGCTGGGGTGGTACTCACGGATGACCCCACCTTTACGGGAACCGTCACAGGAGATGATCTTGTAGCCGTAACTACGGTAACAGCAGGAACCACTGTAACGGCGGGCACGACGGTAACGGCGGGAACGACTGTAACGGCTGGCACGGATATCTACGCTGACAATGTGGTACTGGAGAAAGCCTCTGGAAACGGAATCAAGGTAGATCGGGACTCCCCTACGTTTGGCTGGCACGACATCATCGGCAAGGTCCAGCCTAAAGCAACGGGAGCGGGGTTCCCAACCAGACGGGTGTACAACGGGGGTACCCTAGCTGACTACGCCTTTGGTGTGAACGACGTTGTGGATTTTGTGTTTCACATCCCACACGACTACGTACCGGGAACCGATGTATACTTTCACGTACACTGGTCCCACAACGACCCAACGAGTGTGAGTGGCAACGCAGTCTTTACCATCTATCACACGTACTCGAAAGGACACAACCAAGCGAACTTCGCCGCAGAAAAGAACTTCACCATCACCTACAACACCACCGACATATCGACTACGCCACAATACCGACACCGCGTAGACGAAACGGCCATGAGCACCAGCGGAGGTTCTGCTAGTTTGTTGGATACTGATGACCTAGAGCCAGACGGTTTGATTGTAGCAACCTTAAAAATGACCACCCTTCCGACATTTGGCGGGGGTGGGTATCTTTTCATCCACACTTGCGACGTGCACTACCAGAGCACAGGCGCACCAACCAAACAAAAGGCACCGAACTTCTATGTCTAAAATAGATCCCCTTGCAGACATCGCCATCCTTGGTGGTGCGCTTACATCGAACAACGATAAGATCGAGGCGGCTTTCGAGAACACCCTTTCGAGGGATGGTTCTGCTCCTAACAGCATGCAAGCCAATATCGACGTGAACGGCTACAGGATCCTCAACCTGCCCACAGCCGTCTCCGACAGCGAACCCGTGACCCTAGGGCAAGCGGGTTCGATTGCTGGAGTTACGAGCCCCCTAACTCGTGAGAGCGTGGGGGCCGTCTTTTACCCTCAGACGGCGGCAGAGACTACAGCAGGCGTTACACCTACGAACTACTACGTTGAGCCGCTTAATGCGGCGCGCTACGGTGCGGCAGGAGATGGTGTAACAGACGACTCCAGCGCACTTGCGAATTTGGTTGCGGTGGCTAAAGAAGAAACGATGCCGCGCATTGTAATTCCGTCAGGAACCTATGCGATCACAACAAACACACTGACTTTTGATCTGCCAAACGGATCGACTATCGACTGCTACGGAGAGATAACCTCGACCGTCACCGGCGCCGCCGCTGTCATAATTGGCGACGCATCATCTAACACATACTACCTGACCGTGCGCGGCCTGAATGTTTCTCGGACGACTGCCGACACCAGCGCCTCGTCTGTCGGCATCCAGATTCGCAATATAGTGTGGTCGAAGATCGACATCCGCAGGGTGACAAATTTTCAGGACGGCGTGCATGTTTACTCTGATCAACCGAACGGAGGGGTGAGTTACTGCGAGTTTTCGCTTGGGTTCCTGCATGACAACAAGCGCAATCTGTATCTGTCAGCAGCAAGCACGGGATATGTGAACGAGAACAATTTCTTTGGTGGCTCGTTTAATCACAGCACAGGATACCCAGCCGTCGCAACGGTCAACCTAGAGGTAGAGCACTTCGTAACCAACCAGTTAAACAACAATCGGTTTTGGGGTCCGAGCTTTGAAGACAATGATGGAACAAACGCCGTCGCGGCTGTCATCAATGGTAGCAATAACGTCATTTACTGGCCGCGCATGGAGAGAACGAACAACCAGAGTACCTACGAGATCCAATTCACTGCCAACTCTAGTGAGTGCGCGGTCGTCGGGCACGGGTTCACGATGGTCAATACGAACATCGCTGATTCTGGCGCATCGAATATGTACGAGACTCGTGAGGGACTTGTGATTTCTCATCAGACTGCGGCGGACGCGGCCAAGTCGGTTCTGAAATTGCAAAGCACATCCTCCAGCTCAGCGAGGCTTTTGCAGTTGCTTGATACGGGTGGCACGGAACAGGGGTATCTGGACGGATCGGGAAATGCGGTGATGAAGCGGCTGCGGGCAACGGCGGCTGGGGCTGGTGTAGCAAGCACCGTGACGTTTGGGAACGAAACACAAGCGACGGTCGGTGCAGCAGGCGGTGCAAGTGCATTGCCAGCAACTCCGACTGGCTACCTTCGCTTCTTTGTAGGGACTACAGAGTACGTTATCCCGTATTACGCGCAGGCGTGATAAAATGGGTTTAATAAAGATGGAAGGCGTGGATATTAACGTCTTTAAGGACGTGGTAGGGAGGTGGAGAACCACCTCCTTGTTTATTGAGTTCAACAAGGATGAAGACAAGTACCCAGCTTTCTATACGCTAGGAGAGGAGGATGCAACTAAGGACGGCAAGGTTTATATCTCAGCTAAACGAAAGTATATGCACTACGCAGATCCTACCGAATATCTATTTGCTACCAAGATCTTTGGATCCTACGAGTGCTGGGAGGCTGTTCTTAATTCACCAGATATTAGGGCGCACGTTGAACAGTGGCGTAAGGAACTTGATCTCAAACTCCGCAGTGAAGCCATTTGCTATCTTCGGGAGAGGATGGGGAGCGACATCAACGCGGAGAAGTGGTTTGCCGAAGAGAAGTGGAAGGCCCCTAAGCGTGGCCGTCCCCGTAAGCAAAAGGTAACGATGCCTTTTGAGGATGAACACAAGGCTGCCGCAGAGCGGCTGGGAATAAAGGCGGTAAAGTGACACAATATGGCAAAGATAACTCCATTAACTGATCCGCAAACTCTCAATACTATTCTCACAACGACAGCTTCTAACAATGACAAGATAGAAACTGCTGTTCAAAACACGTTGAGTAGAGATGGTTCGCTTCCTAATGAAATGGAAGCGCACCTAGACATGAACAGTTTTTGTGTTCTTAACGCAGGATGTATCACCCTGTCAGGGGGCACGGGGATTGTTAATAACGTAACTACAATCGTTTTTGAGGATGGCACTGAGCTTAACAGTAGCGTTGTATTTACTCCTACGTATGATTCTTTCAATAACTTCTATAACACAACGGAAGGAGAGCAGTTCTTTCAGGATGTGTTCCAAGACGTTACTAATATCGTTACGTGGGGAATAAACAACGTCACTACTCCAACGTATGAGTTTGTCTCTACGGATCTAAACAAACTGGTGACGTTCAACAACGGTGGATCTGGAACAACGGTTACTGTGCCGCAAGGTTCTACGTTTGCTATTGGATCTCGTATTGACGTTGCTTCTCTTGAAACAGGAGCCGTCACGTTTGCTGGAGCAGTCGGCGTTACTGTCAACGGCAACCCCGGACTGACTTTGCGTTCACAGTATTGTGGCGCTACTTTGGTTAAGTATGATACCGATAGTTGGTTATTGATGGGAGACTTGACGAATGCTTAATCTGTTTGGAGTTGAAGCGTATACAGATGCCGAATTTGGTGACGCAAACGTGAGCGATATCTTTTGGGTAAACCATACACGGGTAGATGCAGAATCTGTTGGAAATGCCTATTGTTGCCGCTTTGATCCTACCACTAACAGTATTGTTGCAGAAGTGTGCGTATCTCCGACTACTACTATGAGGGCAACCGGAATCGGATGGAACGGCAGGCAAACAGTTCTTGTTACTGGAGCCGGTAACTTGTGGAAGTCCACGGATGGTGGTACAAACTTTTCCTTGTACAGCACCGACTTTTATGGCGCAGGGGGTAAAATACTTTATTCTGATACGCACAATTCGTTTTTTGTCCCCGGCGCCCCGTGGAAAAGATCAAAAGATAACGGCGTAACTTGGGAAACTTGGACTCCTTATCTGCCTCCAGCACCGGGGCCAAATATGTGGTTAGATGAAAACGACCACATCTGGTGTGTGGGGAACGGTAACGGATATGTTTACAAAAGTGAAGATGGGGGAGATAACTGGAGTACGATGTCTACGACGGGACCAACCAATCGTGATTCAATTTGTGTAGCAAATGGCAAGTACATACTTGGAAGTAATTTTAATCAATTTGCTCATTGGAGCACCGATCTAGTTAATTGGACAGCAACTCCTGCTTTCGGTGCCGCTTATCCTGTCCATATAATCTATGACGTTTATAATGATAGATGGTTAGCTATGGGTGGGCCGGGTATGGTGTCTATCACCGACACAAACCTTGATGCTAATGGGTCGTGGACTTATCACGGCATTAACTACCTTGGTATTGGTTGGAATTGGTCTTGGGGTGTACCCTGTCCTCACTATGAATTGCCTGTATTTGCCGGGCAAATTGCAACGGGATCTGTGGGGGTGAGAAATAGAGAGTGTAATTTTGCTACCCATAATTATAGTTATTTCTCAATTAAAGACACAGGTCAAGCAGATATTATTCCAAATAGCGGATTCGCGTCGAGCGTAGGTTGGAATAGTATTGCTGCTATAACACCGGGGATGTGTAACACAGAATGACACCGGAACTAATTAAAAAGACAGCAGAGGGAGATCTACTTAGCTTCATCAAGCTAGTAGCCCCTCACCGTGTTCTCGGGCACGTTCACCAAGAGCTTCTTCGTTGGTGGACGAGAGAGGATGCGGGCAGTCACCAGCTAGTACTACTCCCTCGGGATCACTGCAAGAGCGCGATGCTGGCTTACAGGGTAGCATGGGAGATTGTAAAGAACCCAGCGATAACGATTCTGTACATCTCAAGTACAGCGAACCTTGCTGAGAAACAGTTGAAGATGATTAAGGACATTCTCACGTCCAAGTGGGTGAGACTCTACTGGCCGGATCTAATCAATGACGAAGAAGGCAAAAGAGAAAAGTGGACCAACTCTGAAATTAGTGTCGATCACCCCATTAGAAAGTTGGAGGGAATACGCGATCCAACGGTTTATACGGGAGGTCTTACCACAAGTCTCACGGGATTCCATTGTAATATCGCCTGTCTTGATGACACAGTGGTACAAGAGAATGCCTATACTGAAGAAGGTAGAGAAAAAGTAAAGACACAATATTCTCTGTTAGCGTCTATTGAATCGGCAGATGCTAAGGAGTGGGTGGTAGGTACGCGCTACCATCCAAAGGACTTGTATCAAGACATGCTTGAGATGGAGACTGAGATTTATGATGGTCACGGGAACATCATTGACGCCAAGCCTGTCTATGAGGTTTTTGAGCGTAAGGTAGAGGATAGGGGAGACGGGGCCGGTGAGTACCTGTGGCCTCGTCAGATGAGGTCAGATGGTAAGTGGTTTGGCTTTGATCAAAACATCTTGAGCAAGAAGAGGGCGCAGTACCTAGACAAGACACAGTTCTACGCACAGTACTACAACGATCCTAATGCGTATGGCAACAGTGATATTGATGCTTCTAAGTTCCAGTACTACGACAAGGCTCATGTAAACAGGTACGGTGGCAAGTGGCAAGTAATGGGGAAGCCAGTTAATGTCTACGCAGCAATTGACTTTGCGTTCTCGACAAAGGAGAGGGCGGATTACACAGCTATTGTCGTGGTTGGTGTTGATCCCGATAGGAACGTTTACGTTCTTGACATTGACCGTTTTCGCACTAGCAGGATTGCTGAGTGTTTTGAGCGGTTACGCAATCTTCATGTTAAGTGGGATTTCAGAAAGCTCAGGGCAGAGATGACAGTAGCCCAAGCTGCCGTGGTTCGGGAACTCAAAGAGATGTACATCAAGCCAGCAGGACTGGCCTTGAGTATTGACGAGTACTATCCAACACGGCACCAAGGGTCCAAGGAAGAGCGCATCCGTGCTGTGTTGCAGCACCGTTATGACAACATGAGTATGTGGCACTACCGTGGAGGTAACTGCCAAGCACTGGAAGAAGAGTTGATGCAAACCAAGCCAGCACATGACGATATCAAGGATGCGCTGGCAGCAGCAGTAGAAATCGCCGTGCCACCGTTGGCACTGGGTCACAAGAGAACTAGGGATCGAAACGTAGTTTACGATTCGCGTTTCGGCGGAATCAGCTTTAGAGGTTAAACGATATGCCTAAAAGAGTACTAGATCTTTACACGTACCTTAACCCTGACGAGGCTGCTTTGGAGATTGCCAAGCAGTACGACAGATGGGTTACGGCACGTACAAAGAAGGAAAAAGAATGGGCCGAGTTGCGGAACTACATTTTCGCAACCGACACGTCTACGACTTCTAATGCCCAGCTTCCGTGGAAGAACAAGACGACGCGCCCCAAGATCTGCCAGATCAGGGACAACCTCCATGCGAACTATATGGCTGCGTTGTTTCCCAATGACAATTGGTTTACATGGGTAGCTGCGGACAAGGAGAGCGCCACAAAGAGCAAGGTTCTGGCAATTGAAACGTACATGAAGAACAAGCTAAACCTAAGCAAGTTCAGGCAGGAAGTCTCGAAGTTGGTGTATGACTTTATTGATTATGGCAACTGCTTTGCAGATGTGGAGTATGCTAACGAAGTCCATATGCTTCCTGATGGGCAAAGTGTCGTGAACTATGTTGGTCCTGTTTTGCGGCGCATCTCACCGTATGACATCGTGTTTGATATTACTAGTAACTCTTTCAGGGAGAGCCCAAAGATTACACGGACACTCTTGACATACGGTGACATAGCTAAGATTGGAGCTACCCGTCCTGAGTGGAAAGAACTTATGGACAAGGCGTTTGAAAAAATCAAGGAGATTAGACAGTCGTATCGTTCTTATAAGCCCGGAGATATTCGCAAGAGTGAGGGATTTGTAGCGGATGGGTTTGCTTCTATCCACGAATACTATAGCTCGGGGTTTGTCGAACTCTTGGAGTTTGAGGGAGACTACTTCGATGTTACTAATAACACCCTCTACGAGAATCACCACGTTGCTATCATTGATCGCGCGTATGTCGTCTATAAAGGACCAATTAAGAACTGGTTCGGACGCTCCCTCAAGGAGCACAGTGCGTGGCGGCTACGCCCAGATAATCTCTGGGGAATGGGACCGCTGGATAATCTGGTCGGTATGCAGTACCGGATTGATCATCTTGAAAACCTTAAGGCAGACGTATTCGATCAGATTGCGTATCCGTTCTTGAAGATCAAGGGGTATGTCGAAGACTTTGACTGGGCACCGGGGGAGAGGGCTTATTGTGGAGATGAAGGCGACGTGGAAATGCTGGTACCGGATACCACTGCACTTAACGCGGACTTTCAGATTGCCCAGCTTGAAGAGGAAATG
>Ga0209536_100000886_pt1 | contig 49627 bp, 35 predicted proteins | sample DeeMarSeWOR28_12_FD_187461 | JGI IMG/M metagenome (GOLD analysis project Ga0209536, IMG submission 187461) | Marine sediment microbial communities from White Oak River estuary, North Carolina - WOR-2-8_12 (SPAdes) (version 2) | ecosystem: Environmental > Aquatic > Marine > Intertidal zone >...
CAGGAATGTACACCGGAATATCACCAGTCAGGATTGCAGCCATCTCAGCCATGAACTTCACACCAGAAAAGACTACAATATCATAACCAGTCACCTCAGCTGACTTACGTGCCAGTTGAAGTGAATCGCCCACGAAATCAGCAACTTCCTGTATCTCAAGAGGCTGGTAGTTATGAGCAAGAAGCAGAGCATTTCGCTCCTTCTTCAATTGAATTACTTTTTGCTGCAGTTCAGTGAGGTGCTTCATGATTTCCACCATGTTTAGCTTCTGCCAGGGGGTTATTAATCAAATGCCAATCGGCAATAGTTGTCCGAGGATTTTCATGCAGGCAACTTTTGCCGTGCCGATGATGTGTGTCCATTTACAAAAGCACAGATAATAGCAACTTGATGACTAGTAAGATGGAGGCGGAGCCGCTATGAAACTGAGGATGTCCCTATCCATTTGTACACTCCTAATAGCTTTGATGATAGCTACACCAATCTTCTCTCACGGTTCATCAAGCACAGCGAACATCCGTCATATGGCTCCCCTTCCCTTTGAAATCTCGGCATATACAGAGGAATTGTTTTGCACTGTAACAGAGGATTGGACAAAAGAAAGCAGTATATCCGAATTCGAAACATTGGATGAAATCTCAGACAATGGAACTTTGACATCAATTGATGGCTCATTTTGCATGACAGGAGTTGCGGATCCAGGAACAGGAACTGCGGGACCCTTGTATACAATGGAGTTAGACACTCCAATCCCGCTTGCGAATTTGTCACTCTTCGAAGTGGATATTGAACGTGTGTATCAGTTCAACGAATTCGGATTTCTCACAGTCTATCTCTTCGACCAATTCAGAGATTGTGTCGCCTCGATACGCATACATGATGAATGGCAAGGTTCCGAATCGCGTGTAGACTGTAAGTGGTATGGCTCTGGACAATTGAGCGATGAAGCAACCCTGGAAACGAGCTTCCTGTTCTCATGGAGTACAACTTTCCCTCACTGAAGGTGATCGTCCGGTCGCCATCGTGTTCGGAAGTATACACACCCACATAGGATTGCAGTTTTTCGTCAGGCATCGGGATCTTCTCCCAGCGGTAGGGCTTGCCAATGGCGATGGCCGCCATCTTGATACCGGTCTCACCCGGTGCAATGCGATCGCAGTTTGAAAAGACGGCTGCAAACAGGTTTTCCTCCGGAAGGTATAGCGTATGGGTAAGGTAACCGTTGATTCCTCCCGAGTGGCTTATCATCGGGGAACCCTGTATGTTGCCGATGGCCCAGCCATAGCCGTACCCTGTTTTCCTGCCATCATTCAGATGGAATGTGGATTGAGCCTCCAGGCGGGATGCCCTTGAAATCACCCGGTCCTCCATCACGGCCGTATACCATCTGTACATATCATCCACGGTGGAAAGCAGTGCACCTGCTGCATAGGGCTGGGTCATGCTCAGGTAAGGGGCGTTGATGTAGAGGGTATCACGCTTGCTGTAGCCGGCTGCCCGGTTTTTAATGATGCGGGTGGGAGAGCCATAATAGGAGTCTGCCATTCCGAGCGGCACAAAGAAATTCTCTGAAATGTAATGCTCGTATGTTTTCCCGGAAACCACCTCCACCACATAGCCCAGCATCGAATATGCCGAATTGTTGTACATGTATTTGTCTCCAGGCTTAAAATCCATGGGCTGGTTCTTAAAGAAATCTATCAGTTCCAGGGGGGTTAAGTCCTTCTTCTGGACCTCCCTGGTAAATTCAGGCATTCCCGTATAGCTCTTAATCCCTGAGGTATGGGTCAGCAGGTGTTTGATGGTGATGGTATGCCCGTGGGTGGGAAAATCCTCTATGTAGGTGGTGATGTCATCCTCCAGGTTCAGTTTTCCTTCATCCCTCAGTTTCAGTATGGCGGCTGCTGTAAACTGTTTGGTATTGGATCCGATCCTGAAAATGTGTTCGGGTGCCATATCCACATCCAGCTCCAGGTTCGCTTTGCCAAAGGCTTTCCTGTAGAGGACCTGGCCGTCCCTTGCGACCATGGCCACTCCGCCCGGTCCCTCTTCGGCGAATAGTTCCTGCATCAGGCTGTCGAATACCTGCCCGGTCTGTTGCCCGGCAGCAACCACCGGAACAACCAGGCAGGCTAAAAGGATCATCAGGTGTTTCATGATGGGTAGTTTTTCATAAGATGATTTTCTACTGTAAATACAATTTACCATTTTTCTGAATGTGTCCCACCAAGGGTGCTGAATATCATGAAGGGAGGCCGGCTTTCGCCATTCCTCCCTTCGAATGCCCTTCGGGTCGCTGATTTTGCGTATCTGAAGCTCAGAAGCTCAATACGGAAGCTCCCTCTTTGATCCTTTCGTGAATGAAAGCCGATCCCACGATGGCCACTCCCTCCATCAGGTCTTCCTTTTCGTAGCCCCTCACTTTGGCACAGGGTGGACAGACCCCGATCTGGCACCCGCTGTCGGTCACTTTCCGTATCATCTCCTTGATAGTGGGATCTTCGGGATTCGGGCGGGCACGCTCTGCGGCACCCTTTCTCACCCAGTCCACCGCTGCACTTGTCAGAAAGATGGAGACCTCCAGCCCACTGTTGATGCCTCCGTTGGCAATGCTCCATGCCACTGAGGAGCGTTCGTTGTCGAAACCCTGGGTAATTACTACGACCAATTGTTTTTTTGTTTCCATGATGTTTGATTTTGTTTATGAATAATTGATTAATAGTTGATTGAAACACGAATGGTTATTTGAGATAGATGTGAAGCGTGATGGCTGAGGATCCGTATGGATTGCCAACCTGGTGGTAAGCCGTGTGGTCATCTATGTAAGCGATGTCACCGCTTCTGTAACTGTTGAATCCCATTAGCTTAGGAGAGGATTCCGGTGTGTAGCGAAGTTCTTCAAGTTTACCCTTCAACAATTTAAACAGACAGCCTTTTCCGCCGTGACCATGAACATCGCTGGCTTTGCCCGGTTTCCAGTGAATCAAAACCACTTCCATCCGGTCATTGGTGATCAGTACATGCCGGGTATCTCTGTTTTTCAGGAAGATTCCGGCCTGCTCTCCGGCCAGCGGCTCCAACTGCTCGAGCACCGGAAGAAAATCGATAGCCGAAAAAGGGGCATTCAGTTCCCGGTACCTGGTTTCAATGGCCTGACACACTTCCCAAAGATCGGGTAGCTGACCAGCTGCCATCTGGTAAGCAGAAGCCGGGGTAAGGGTTTGATATTTCGAATCCATTCCCGGGAATCTAACATGGATGGTTCCATTTTCGTCGATGGTTCGAAAATATTGCTCCTTTTTCAGTGATTGGGAGGTGCCGAATTGGTAGTTTGATGCAGTTTTCATTGTTCTCGTTGTTTTGTTTGATACAAATGTGAGAACAATAGAGAAGTTGCATTTTGCTGAAAAGTCCGAACAGTTGACTAATCAGTCCAAAGGCAGTTTTTTGGGTCAGAAAACCGTAGATTTCTTAAACTCCGTGGGATTTTTTCCCGTGATTTGTTTGAATACCCTGCTGAAGTGGGAAAGGTCCTCAAAACCTGTTTCGAAGGCTATCTCTGAGACGCTTTGCCTGGAATTGACCAGTATGTTGGCTGCCCGTTCCACCCTGCGTCTCATGATCCACTTTCCGGGCGGTTCCTTATAGAGTTGCCGGAATTCCCGCTTAAACGAGGAAAGGCTGCGGTGGCATAATTCAGCGTAATCCTCCAGCCGCAGCTTAAAACAATAATTGTTTTCCATGATCTGCCGAAGTGAAGGCCGGTCCGATTCGGAGAGGCTGTTAAAGTAGGTAGCCAGCAACGGATCTGTACTGATCAGATTGATAAGCAGCTCTTTCAGCTTTAAAACCAGGATGGGATCTGGAGGGCGGTCAATGCCGCGAAAATAGTGGAGCATGGAATGGAAGTACCCTTCCAGGTAACCCGATGGCTCCACCATGGTGGCGGTGAATTCCTCCTGATCCTGTTTCAGGGCCAGTGGGACCTTTCCCTTCATCTCCTCCATGGTCTCCCTGATCAATTCATCAGAAAGAAAGAATCCAAGCATGCAATATTCATCATCGAAATACTGGTGGATGATTTCTGCACCTTTCTTCAGGTAGAGGATCTGGCCGGGTCCGACAGTCCACTCCCCTTTCACAGTTTTATAGGTTTTTTTCCCGCTCAGGACATATACCAGATAATCATTCCGTGAGAATATCCCGATCTGTTCGGCATCGATGGGACAGGTATATTCCAGGCATACGGTGTCCCTGAACTCGAACCGGTTGAAGCTCAGGTTTTCTTTTACAATCTTGTAGAAGTTCAGCATAGGGATGGTTCTTAATCAATTGCAGATAGGTTTAAACACCAAATTCTACTACTGGATAAGTCAGCGGGGATGGGCCTGTTCAATAACTTCTTAACAAGTTACCCTGTGGAATGGTTCAACTATGGGGAAAACAGCCAATCCCCGATACGTGGAACAGAGGCAGGTGGGGATTTGTGTAAAGAGGGGCCGCTACCGACGGTAATACCTTTTTGCGGCTCTCATGTTTTTTTTGCGGCGCTTGTAGTTCTTCTTGGAGTTGTAGAATCCCTTGTTTTTGTAAATACCTTCACCCTCCAGCATCAGAAGCCCCCGCTTCTGACTCTCATAGGAAGCTTGTTTTGATGTGGCGCAGGATACTGCGGTGATGATTACCAGAAACGACAACAGCATGAGGATCTTTCTCTTCATGGCGGCATGATTTTATGATCCAGACCAGGTTTCTTCCTGAAGCGTTGAGCTATGCGACGATATCTTGATAATTGAAATCCCGGCTTTGTTCTTTTATACGGTCATCTGCATGAGATGTTACCTGTATGGTGGACATCGGGCCGGTCGAAATGGTTGCAAGCGATTACCTTTCCAGGTAATACTTTGCCCACAGGTGGTATGGGCTGAATTCATATGCCTTTTCAAACATTTCCGGTGCGCTCTGGTGATCGCCATTACCGAGCAATGCCAGTCCTTGCAGGTAGTACCCTTCGGAAGCTGATCTCCTGGACGCTACCGATCCCCCTTCCTCCACGCCGATGCCGGCTTCCGGGAGATGCCTCTGCAGCATGGTGCTCCCCCTGTGTTGCAGCAGGCTGAATTTCTCCTTCGCCATCTCATTCTCACCCAGCTCCAGGTACGAAAGCCCCTGGTAATAGTTGAGGTCGGGCCAGGATCGGCTGTTTTCACATTCCGTACTTTTCCTGTAGGCTTCCATGGCTTCATTTTCTTTCCCCAGCTGGCTGTATGCTTTTCCCATCAGGTAGTACATCAGTGCATTTCTTTCGTCGTTTAGCGGCTTTCCTACCTCCAGGTTCTCGGGATATTCCATGGCCTTTTCCAGGTGTACAATGGCTTCTTCATGCCTGTCCAGTTCTTTTAATTCAAGGGCTTTGAGCACATGGGCATCCACATAGTGCCAGTAGATCCTTCTTCCCCCTTCCCAGGTCCGGTAATGGTGGGAACGAAGCAATTGGATCGCCTTGTCATATTGCCCGGTCAGGTTGTACAACTGCACCATTCCCTGGGGGGCGGATACATTGTGCAGGACCATTTCCCGGTTGGCCTCCAGCACTGCAAGGCATGGATCCGGATCCCGGTCAGATGCTTCGTAATAGCCCAGTAGTTCCGCATACCACAATGGATGGTCCGGTGATCTTTGAATTGCTTCTGTAAGCTGGTCGATCGCCAGTCCAGCCTTATTTTGATGATGATAAGCTCCGAATGCAAGGTTCCTGCGAACCATGGTAAACCCGGGATCCAGGGCTGCAGCTGCCTGCCACTCCTCCATGGCTTCATCAGGCCGGTTGTTATACAGAAGATTTCCTAACATGTAACGACCCGGAGCCCCGGAGGGATCGGCATCAATGATATATCTGAGCACCCGTTCCGATTCGGTCCGGTAGGGGAAAACGTAATCGAAATTCAGTTGTCGGGCGGTATGGATGAAATCCGCTGCTTCAGATCCCTCTCCCTGCTGTGCCGTTACATAGGCCAGATAGTATAGGAAAAGGGGATTCTGAGGTTGGCTGACGCCGGAAAACAGCCGGTTCACTTCGTCATACAATCCTGCATTGAGGTAATTTGTGGCGATTTCAATGTAGTTGTTCTCCACATCCTGCATCTGGTGCTGCATCTCCTCAATCGGGTTCTCACCGGTAATGATCTGCCGCTCGTACAGTAAGGCGTAATTCAAGGGATCAAAATCAATGGCCATGTCAAGTATGGACAGTGCTTCTGGACCCCTTCCCGCTTTTCTCAGGAGGGCACTGTAAAGTACCACGATGGAGGCTTCACGGTTATTGGTGGAATAGGCGTCCTTTATGTGGGCGAGTGCATTTTCCATGTCGCCCTGGTCACAACGCATTTGTGCCAGCTGGTAACTGGCTGCAGAAAACCAGGCATAGTGGAAAGCCGCATAGCTGAAGTTACGTAGCGCTTCCATGGTCTTACCCTGCGCCCGCTGTGCGAGTGCCCAATGGTAGTATAGTTCCCCCTCCTTGATCTGTATGTACTCATGCTGCAGGGTTCGGGCCGCTGTTTGAAAGAAAATTTCAGCTTCGGCGTACCTCCATTGGTTCACCCTTCTGATCCCCATGGCCAGGTTGACCCGGTAATCTTCAGGGGAGAGTTCCAGCGCCCTCAGGTAGTAATCCTCCGGATCGAGAAAGGGCCTTGAGAACTGTTCCACACCCCTGCCTGCCAGGTAGAGCTCCTCTACGTTGTGATACTCTCCGGCAGATTTATAGTCTTCAAAAGGCTCCGGGAGGTCCGGAAGTTTCGGTTTCCGTGGAGCATAGGCCACAATTTCGTTTCCTGTGGCATCATGAAATCTTAGGAGGAGCCGGGTCTCTTCCACACTATCCGGACTCTCCCAAATCGCTGTGAAAGGGTGTGCGGGATCCGCATCGATGGTTTCTTTTTTGACAGTCTCACCGTTGTAGAACAGGGCCAGAACGGCATCTTCCATCGGTCTGGTGGTGTTGACACCAAAAAATACCCTGTTCCCGTTTTTCACCTGGAGGGTGATGGCAGCATCCCGGTTGGCATTTTTTGCCATTTCGATCTCCCTGAGGGGATACCAGTAGTGTTTATCGTGTTTGACCATGTGGGGGGCAAACCAGCTGTAGTCCGGCTGGTTATTGGAAAAAGTACCGGTCATCAGTTCCACGTATGCGGCACCGTCATCCGTAAGCTTGCGTCGGGCATTTTGTCCCTGAAGTCCGGGGCCGAACTGCCACAATTTCGAGATCCTGCTTTTGTAGGTATCTCCCACATGGATGGTACCGGCATTGTACTTATAATTGTATCCCCCTATAAATCCTTCTTCTCCCTGCCAGAAAAAGAAGGAGACGGGCGAAGGGTGGTTTCTCCACCAGGTGAGGTCCACACCTTCTGTATAATCGATCCCGCGGTATACTTCATGGGAGATGGGCCAGCGGGCAAATGAGGAGTTGTTGTGAAAGACTGCAATCTCCTGGCCCGGTGGCCAGAATGTCCGGAAGTTTTCATCGGCCGTAACGGCTACATTGGCCCAGAATTTGAAATTACGCGTCACCGGATTGGGGTTGGTTAATCGGTAATCGGCTTCAATATAGGACCGGCCCGGACGGAGAGTGATCCCGATGACGCCCCTCAGCCGGAGGCTTTTCTCCGTTTCGCCTATCCAGACCGTGGCACTTCCGTCCGGATTCTCCACCAATCTGTAGTCTGCCGGCATAAGCGTGGTTACCCGGTGGTGATGCGGGAAGCACCATTCGATACCGCCTGAGATCCAGGCACCCAGCGTACCGATGAGGTCCGGTTTGATGGAACTGTTGCGGTGAAAAAGCTCATGCCCGTTGGTTTTATCGATGGCGGAAAAGAGTTTCCCACCCAGTGCCGGGACAATGGTTACCTTCAGGTATTCGTTCTCAAGGTAGATCATTTCGTAGGTCACCTCTGTTTTCTCATCTCCCAGGCTGATCTGGGCCGGATATGGATAGTAAAGTCCTGCAGCCCCCTGTACACCTCGGCCGGTATAAAATATCGGGCTCTTTTCGTCAGGTCCCATCAGGTAGGTGGGAATGGTTTCCACTCCGCTGTAAACCTGAACCTGCGCCCCGGTGAGCTGTGCCAGGAGCAGCAGCACTCCGCCTATCACCGCTGGCAGGGTGTATCTGGATGGTTCTTTCATTTCGGTTGAGCTATGTGGTTCCTTGCGATCTAATTTATTGATTTAAATCCGAATTCCACTGCATACCCGAACAGATCAAACCTTTCCGGGGGGAGGTCGTGCCGGCTGTTGGGGATATTTTGCTATCTTTTGTGGTCCATCTGCACTTAAACAGGAACGCATGAACGAAAACAAAATCCCCGGTCTCGATCTCCCCCAGGAGTGGCCGGGTGCCCATTATTATGATCATGAGGAGGAGGAAGCAGTGGCCAGGGTGGCCAGATCGCATTCTCCCTTCAGGTTTTACGGACCCGACCTGCAGGGTGAGGTTGATCAGTTCGAGTCTGAATTTGCGGAGTTTATCGGGGTGAATCACTGCCTCGGTGTATCTTCCGGAACAGCTGCCCTGCAGGTGGCCCTTGCCGCCATGGGGGTTGGCCCGGGGGATGAAGTGCTTCTTCCCGGCTATTTCTGGGTCTCCACCGTATCTGCGGTAGTCAGGAGCGGGGCCATTCCGAAGCTGGTGGATGTGGATGCAAGTTTCAGTATGGATCCGGAGGACCTGGAAAGAAAGATCAGCCCGAGATCCAGGGTGGTGATCATGGTCCACATGGGCGGTGTGATCGGACATATTGGCAAAGTAATGGATACCTGCCGTAAGCACGGATTGCTGATGCTGGAAGATTGTGCCCAGGCCGGGGGTGCCCACCAGTTCGGGAAGCGGGCAGGATCTTTTGGAGATATGGCTATTTTTTCATTTCAGCTGAACAAGAATTTCACTTCCGGGGAAGGGGGCGCGGTGGTTACCGCCTCCAGGGAGCTCTATGACAAAGCTTTTGCGATCCACGATCTCGGCTACTGCAGAAAAAAGGATGGAAGACTAGAGTTCAATGATCCCAACTACCAGTTATGGGGCATCGGATGCCGGATGAATGAATTCATTGCAGCTGTGCTGCGGGTGCAACTCAGAAAACTGGATGCGATACTGACAGCCATGCGCGATATGAAGCACAGGATCACGGGATTGCTTGCATCCTGTGAAGGTTTCAGAACCAGGGAAATACCGGATCCGATGGGAGAGGGTGGAGGTTTCCTGAAAATGATCTTCGATGACAAGGAGGTGTCCCATGCGTTCCTGGAGGGACTGGTAAAAAACGGGATCACGGTGAAGGAAGGCGGATTGAACCCGGTACATATGACAGGATGGGGACTCCATATCTATTACAACGTAACCAGTCTGGTTCATAAAACCTCCATATGCGGACACCATCCGGTTTGGGAATGGAAGGAGAACAGCTGGGCTTCGGACGCCAATTACACTAAGGGAAGCTGTCCGGTACTTGATTCCTATGTGGAACGGACGGTCCTGTTCTGCATTCCATCCAAACTTTCAGAACATCAGAAGGATATGATTCTTGCTGCCTTTGAAAACATCTGTGACGAACTGAAGTTAAAGAAAGCGCTATGAAGCACCGTGCATATCATTTGTCATTCAGCAAAGTCCTTATCCCTTTCCTTTTGTTTCTCCTCACTCTGCTGCCCGCAGCGGCACAGGGGTATGGGGAGCCGGACCCTGCCTCAACAGCAAAAGATTTCACCTGGCCCGGGGGAAAGAGTTTGGCCATCAGTCTTACTTTTGATGATGCACGCCTGAGTCAGATAGATAAAGGGATCCCGATCCTGGACAACTACGGGGTGAAAGCCACTTTTTATGTTTCTCAGGACAGGTTGATGCAGAGGTTGGAGGAATGGAAAAGGGTTGCAGGAAACGGGCATGATATAGGGAACCACTCAATGGTACACCCCTGTTCGGGGAATTTCACATGGGCCAGGGAGCGGGCGCTGGAAGATTATACCCTGGAACAGATGAGCGATGAGCTCGACTCGGCAAACCGGTTTATCCGGCAGGTACTGGGGGTGGTCCCTGTATCGTTCGGATACCCGTGCGGCCAGACTTATGTAGGCAGGGGCCAGCAATCCCGCAGTTATGTACCGCTGGTATCGGCCATGTTCGCTTCGGGCCGGACATGGATGGACGAGGGTCCCAATGATCCCATCTTTTGTGATCTTGCCCGCCTGACAGGCATGGAACTGGACGGCAAGCATTTCGACGATATCCTGGCATGGATCGACCAGGCCAGGGAAACCGGCAGCTGGCTGATTCTGGCAGGGCACGAGATGGACGAAGCAGGGTTTCAGACGTCACTGCTCTCCACCATCGATTCCATCTGCAGGTATGCAACAGATCCGGCCAACGGCATCTGGATCGATCATGTGGCCGCTATCGGAAATTATGTGAGGGAGCAGCGGGGGATCCCTGCCCATACGGAAATGCTGCCCTATCAGAATCCCGCATTGCCGGTAACGGCCAGGGTGGATGACCTGATTTCGCGCATGACCCTGGAAGAGAAGATCGGTCAGCTGAACATGCCGTGCGGATATTTCAGAGAACTGGGCAGGACGGTTCCCGAGAAACTAGAGGGAAGCAGGAAATTTACCAGCGGAGCGCTGCTGGAGGGGATCGGCCCGGGAGGCGGATTTTTCACCCTGCCCAATAACGCGCTCCAGGAAGGTCCCGGGCAGCAGGCCAGGTTCCTGAATGAGCTACAGAGGATCGCCATCGAAAAGACGCGTCTTCGGATCCCCTTGCTGCAGACAGAGGAAGGCACGCATGGTCTGATGTGTGCAGGGGCCACCATTTTCCCTGAGGGTCCCGCTCTCGGCAGCACGTGGAATCTGGATCTGATCAGGGATATATACAGCACCGTTGCGCTGGAGGCGAGGGCGATCGGGATCCACCAGCTCTTTACGCTGGTCATAGAACCCATCCGCGATCCCAGGATGGGAAGGAACCAGGAGGGTTACAGCGAAGACCCCTACATGTGTTCCAGGTACGCAGCAACCATCGTCAAAGCCGTGCAGGGAGATGATCTCAAAGCCGGTGATAAGGCGGTGGCGGGATTGTGCCATTATCCCGGGCAGAGTCAACCGGAAAGCGGCCTGGAAAGGGGTGCCATGGAGGTTTCAGAACGCGTGCTCCGGGAAGTGTTCCTACCCCCGTGGGAGGCCGGAATCAAGCAGAACGGGGCCATGGGTGTCATGGCCACCTATCCTACCATAGACGGTATACCTGCGCACAGCTCCCCCGGGATCATGACCGGAATACTCAGGGGGGAGCTGCAATTCAAGGGATTGGTATTGAGCGAGGGAAACGGGGTCAATACTTTGGTATACAGCGGATTGACAAACTCAATCAAGGAAGCGGCCGCCATGGTGGCCCATGCTGGTATGGATGTCAGTATTTCATTTGACCAGGGATATTTTCATGAAATGATAGAAAATGTGAACGAGGGCCGCGTATCCATTGAAACCATCGACAGGTCCGTCAGGAGGGTGCTGGAACAAAAATTCACCCTGGGCCTGTTTGAAAACGCCATGGTGGATGAGCAGAGGGCCAAGCAGCTTTCCCACACACATGAGGCCCAGCAGCTGGCGCTCAGGGCTGCTCATGAAGGAATTGTATTGCTTCGCAACGAGAACGGGATCCTGCCGCTGGATAAACAAATCAATTCCATTGCTGTCATCGGACCCAACTCCGATGATGAACGGAACCAGCTGGGTGATTACACTTCAGCGGTTGTCCTGCAGGAGATCACCACCGTTCTTGAAGGGATCGAGGCAAAAATCGGCGTTGAGAAGGTACGTTATGTGAAGGGATGCAATGTGACCGGAACGGATCTCAATGAGATTGAGCAGGCTGTGAAGGCAGCAAGACGATCCGATGCAGCAGTGGTGGTGCTGGGTGAAAATGAGTGGCAGAGAGAGAATGGGGAAGGCACCTCGGGAGAAGGATACGATGTGGCCACCCTGGAACTCACAGGTCTGCAAAAAGAGCTTATACGCAGGATCCATGCCACCGGAACACCCACCATAGTGGTATTGATCAATGGCCGTGCTTTGGCAATACCCTGGATTGCTGAGCACGTTCCGGGAATCATCGAAGCATGGATTCCCGGGGAAAAGGGAGGTGAGGCTGTGGCTGACGTGCTATTCGGGGATGTGAATCCAAGTGGAAAGAGTCCGGTTACCTTTCCCCGCCATGCCGGGCAGCTACCGGTTTACTACAATTACAAGCCATCCAAAAGCTACTGGCTGGAGGAGGGTTGGGGGAATTCTTACGCTGACATGGAGGATTCCGGAGTGTTGTTCCCGTTTGGATATGGATTGAGCTATACCACATTCACATACAGTGACCTGATATTTTCAGCTGAAACGATCGGGCAGTTCGGAAAATCAACAGTTTCCTGTACCGTCAAAAACAGCGGCGACAAAGCGGGTGCCGAGGTGGTCCAGCTCTACGTCAGGGACAGGAAAAGCAGTGTGGTCAGACCTGTCAAAGAACTCAGGGGTTTTGAAAAAATATTCCTTGAAAAGGGAGAATCGAAGCAGGTCTCCTTCGAACTGGGTTATGAAGAACTGAAAATGCTGGATGTTCATATGAATTGGGTTGTGGAGCCCGGAGCCTTTGAGGTAATGATCGGCAGCTCCTCGGAAGATATCCGCCTGAACGGGAGCCTGCAGGTGGTTTCACCATGGGACCGTGTTGAACCGTAACCTTAAATAAACAGATTGAAAACCCGTGTTTACATTTGGTGGCTGACCATCACCGCCTCCCTGGGCGGTCTGTTATTCGGTTACGATACCGCTGTGATCTCAGGGACCATTTCGATGGTCAAGACCCAGTTCGGATTGAACGCGGTGCTGGAAGGATGGTATGTGAGCTCAGCCCTGCTCGGTTGCGTGGTTGGGGTCTCTTTTGCAGGATGGCTCAGTGACCGGTATGGACGGAAAAAGGTGCTGTTACTTGCTGCCACCCTGTTTACCCTGTCTGCCCTGGGATGCACCCTGAGCGGATCCTTTTCGGTTCTGGTGATCTTCCGCATGGTGGGTGGGATGGGAGTCGGCATAGCCTCCATGTTATCTCCCATGTACATCTCGGAAATATCTCCACCCTCCATACGGGGCCGGCTGGTGGCACTTTACCAGCTGGCCATTACCATAGGGATCCTTATTTCCTATCTGGTGAATGCCTGGCTGCTCGACAACTCCTTTTCTGATGAGTTGCCGGGGCATCCGCTTTCCACCCTTGTTTTCAGGAGCGAGGTGTGGCGGGCCATGCTGGGTATGGAATCGATCCCTGCCATCCTCTTTTTCATCCTGCTCTGTCTCGTTCCTGAAAGTCCACGCTGGTTGCTCATAAACGGAAAATCGGATCGGGCCATGGCCATCCTGCTTAAAACATCTGGGAGGGAGGAGGCACAACAGGAGGTCATGGATATTCAGGAAACAATAGAGATCAAGAAGAATAAGATCAGCATGTTGCTGAGCCCTGGCATCCGGCTCGCACTGTTCCTGGGTATTTCACTGGCCGTCCTCCAGCAGTTCACAGGGATCGATGCCATCATCTATTATGGCCCCAGCATCATGGTATCTGCGGGTTTCGAACTGAACGATGCACTGGGAAGCCAGACAGTGATCGGTGCCATCAACATGGCTTTTACACTGCTGGCGATCTGGCAGATCGACCGGTTCGGAAGGAAGAAGCTGCTGCTTTCAGGAACACTGGGTATGCTGCTCTCCCTGGTTGCCATCGGCTACCTGTTTTACATCGACCAGACAGACGGGCTCCTGCTCCTTATACTGATCCTTCTGTTTATAGCTTCATTTGCATTCTCACTGGGACCGGTGGTTTGGGTGATCCTGTCTGAGATATACCCGACACGGATACGGGGAAGGGCCATGTCGATCGCCACCCTGGCCGTATGGGTCGGAACCACACTGATAGGTCAGTTTATCCCGCTTTCACTTGCAAACCTGGGGCCTGCAGTAACATTCTGGATCTTTGCGCTCTTCTGCATACCCACCATCTGGATCGGATGGAAGATGATGCCGGAAACGAAGGGAAAGACACTGGAAGATATCGAGAAATACTGGTTGGAGAGGAGATAGTGCCCGGGGTACCCGGGAACTTCTCATCAGATTTTTAAGATCTTTCTGACCAGGGTTGTGGTACGTGTGGTGACAATCATCAGGTAGGCTCCTTTATCCAGAAATCGGAGATCAATGGAGCATCTGTTGCCCTGCAATCGCCGGGAGAATACCCTCCTCCCCGAAGCGGTGCAGATTGTGAGCTGGAACGCCCCCCCTCCTGCAAATTCCAGGTGGATCAGATCGGTCACGGGATTGGGCCAGCACAGGAGATCGTGACGCTCCCTGTGATCCGTTACCGGGACCAGGCTTTCCATCTGCACGGAAACGGTGGTATCTGCCACCAGATAGATGCTGCCTGACTTTGACACGTATCCCTCCTTATCGATGGTCCACGGGTAATGCTCCCGTGTCTCAACCGTGTCAGATCGTGCAATACCCCAGCTATTGGTAACATATTCCACCCCATTCACCATTACAGGAGTGTTTGCGACGGGTATACTCCCCTCCAACAGCACAAACCTGATGTTGGCAAATGCCGGTGTCAATCTGATGGTCATTGCTGTATCCCCGCCGATGTGAACGGTTCCCTCCCAGGGATCGTACATGGGATGTTCCACGCGTAGCTGGTAGCTGCCCTGTTTTTCAGCGATCTGAACCAGGCCCTCGCTATCGGTTACTTTCCCGGTCCCGTTCAGTGTGGTCAGGGCACCCTGAACTGCCTCACCGGTGTAATCATTGACCGAATGTATATGGATGGCCACATCCGGGTGGCCAAGGAATATCTGAACCGTTGTATCTCCGCGAATGCTCAACATCCCTGAACAGGAGTCATAGCCATCAGCTTCCACCTGGTAGGGGAAATTTCCAAGGGGATGGGTGACCAGGGTGGTTCCCCGTGAGCCGGTAAGCGGGACCGCATCTTCAAAACGGATCTTCGCCTCAGTGATCAACATGGTATCCCCCTGTTTGTCCAAACCCCTGACCTGAAATAAAACTTTGTGCTGGGTCGATGGATGTGCGATCCTGCGGTCCAGCAGGCTGTCAAGGTGTGCGATCACCTTTTCGTACGAGGAGTCATCGGAAAAATCCCTGGTTTCAAGCGGATCGGTCTGATAGTCATACAATTCATCTTCATAGAAGGACCCATCACCATTCACCCATTTTGTGTAGCGGTAGCGTGTTGTACGGAGTGAATATCCCATTCTCGAGCCCCTTGGATACTGGCTGAGGGAACCCTCCCTGATGGTTGACATGGGATCTGCCATCAGCGGAAGAAGGCTCTCCCCTTCAAAATAAGCCGGGATGGGCAACGCAGTAATTTCACACAGGGTGGGGGCGATATCTGTAAATTCCGTTGGGGAGGTGGCGATCGATCCCGCATTGGCCTGTTCGGGAACCGCTATGATCAGGGGTGACCGGGTTGCCTGTTCGAAGTTGGAGTGTTTGCACCAGAGGTCGTGGTCCCCGAGGTGCCAGCCGTGGTCGCCCCAAACCACAATGGCGGTCTGTTCGGTTAAACCCAGCTCATCCACCCTTTGAACCAGCAGTCCGATCAGGTGGTCGATGTAACTGACGGCAGCATAATAACCATGGATAAGCTCCAGTTGCAGCTCCCCCTGGATCGATCCGCTCCGGGGAACACCGGTGTAGCTCCTCAGTTCATCGGAATTGTGATAACCTATGTCCGGGCTGCCAATGGCTTTCTCCCTGTAAGGCGCCAATGAAAAGAGATTTCTGTCATAGAGGTCCCAGAATGGTGCAGGGGCGTTAAACGGGAGGTGGGGGCGGTTAAATCCCACTGCCAGAAAAAAGGGTGCATCACCGGCTGCCAGCTCCTCCAGGAGCTCGATCCCTGCATTTACTATGGCGCCGTCGGTGTATGCATCTTCAGGCACATCTGCTCTTTCGGTAGGCGGGAAATAGTGTTCCCTGACATATTCCATCTCATCGACCCCGAGCGATCTGGCTTCAGCCTCCAGCATGGCAATGGTATCTTTTGCTTCGGGACTTGCATAAAAATAGGCAGCCGGTCTGCCTGCCGCCTCATCGTAATATTTGATATCCCAAGGGCCCCTGTATGGTATGGACCAGGAGGGTTGGTCCCTGGCATCGTCCACGCTTCTTGGATCAAACACCTTACCGGTAGCGGCTGTTTCGTATCCGAATTTCCTCAGGTACTGGGGCAGGCTCACAATACCCGGATTGAGCTCCCTCAACTGGGTTTGCAGGTCCCAGACCCGCAACTGGTCGGGATAGCGTCCGGTCAGGAGGCTGGCTCTGGAGGGTGCGCATACAGCCTGCTGGCAATAACTCGCACTGAAAACAGTTCCCCGTGCAGCGATGGCATCCAGGTTCGGGGAAATGGCGAGGGTATCCCCGTAGCACCCCAGGGTTGGCTTCAGGTCGTCGACCGCAATAAATATCACATTGATCCTGCTGGAATCCGACGCTCTGGATGCGACAGGCATCAGAACCAGGATGCATGCAAATACATACAGCCTTGTATTCAATTTACCGGAAAGTTCCATTCTCCCGCACATGTGCGGTAAAAATAGCAAATTATATACAGGGGATGATGAACCGATGGAATCTCTCTGGCTCCCTCGGTTCTGTCTGCATCAGGACACGGTTTAATCTGCCAGTTTGACGGTAGTGGACTCATTAATACATCCACCCAACTGATAGGGATCCCCTTCCTTCAGGTCACGGAAAAAAACATCTTCCCTTCCGGGAGCCTGACCGGCATAATCGGCCAGTTTCTTGTTGGCTTCGTCGGCCACTTCAGGGTCCACGGCAGCAGCCTTTGCATACTGGTCTGCTGCGACCCAGAAGGCTGCCCTTTGCTGGAACTCGTCACCCAGGTTATCGCGCGATGAGATCATGGCATCCCCCAGGGCGATATATGCTTTGCCCAGGTCTTCTCTGTAAGCGATGGCCTCCCTTGCATAGGTGATGGCTTCACAATGATCCCCGATAGCACTGCTCACCACTGACAGCTCATAGAACCATTCAGCCCTGGTTTCGCTCTCTACGTCGGTCCCGACCACCGCCTCTTGCAGATATTCAGCAGCCTTTTCATATTCATTTCTGGCAATGAAGATGATGGCCAGGTTGTGGGCCGGTTCCGGTCCGGGCTCGATGGCGTAGAGATTTTCTGAAGCTGAGATATAAAGATCTGATCGGTCGCAGCGTGAAAGGGTGTAATAGTGAATCATCTTCTCCAGAAATGCTTTATCATTCCGATTCGGCTCAAACTGTGGCCCGAAATAGTCATTCAGGGTCTCACAGGTAAGTACGTCCGCATCCCTGATCAACTCCTCGACCGCTTCTCTGGCCCTTTCCCAGCGTGAACTCCTTTTTTCCAGCTGGTCGAGGATTCCCGAGACCATAAAATAATCCTCCAGCAGCTGCATATTGTTCATCTTGCCTTCAGCTTTCAGGGTCGTGCCTGAGGTGATCAGAAGCACCATGACGGCCTCCTGTGCGTTCTCCCCTTCAAGTTCAAGGCTTCTGCGCAACATCTCATAGGCTGCCTCCACCTGTTCAACCTCTGTATTCCTGTAGTTAAGAAGATCCCTTCCTTTCCGTCCCAACACATTGCCTTCCCCTCCAAAATGCACTATCCTTCTGTCGTAAATAAGCATCAGGGTGTCTATAAGACCCTCCCTGTCAGGGCCCTCGGGGGCATCCTCAATAAACTGGCGGTATATGGCTACCCCGTCCACATACATCTTTTCACTGGATGCGGGGCAATCGTCAAAAACCTGCCTCCAGGGTACCACGGCATCTTTGTAGAGCTTGAGTCTGAAAAATTCCCTGTATACCGAAAGCATCACAGGACAGTTGGCACTGTCACCTCCGGTGCCATAGACGGTGACACCATCCTGGGCACCGAGTGTTGTGAACAGGGGCGACATCATGAGGGTGGTTAATAACGGTATGATTCTTTTCTTTTTCATATAATATGATTGCCTGTTGGCCAGGTACATTACCTGTCCATGTTTTTAAATGCTGATTGTATTTCCCGGGTTACCGGACCGGGTGTGCCGTTTCCTATTATTCTGCCCTCGATGGATACAACCGGTGTAATATCGCGGGAAGTGCCGGTCATAAAAACCTCATCGAATTCATACAGGCGGTCCGTACCGATGTCCTCCACCCTGATCTCTTTAAACCTGGAAAGAACCTGTTTTCTGGTGACGCCTTTCAGGATACCACTACCTGGTGTGAAAACCACTCCTTTGCTGATAAAGAAAAGATTGGCCCGCGAAGCCTCGGTAATGGTATCGGAATAGAACATCACATCCACGGCATCAAATGCTTTTAATTTCTCCCTGAGCCGCATGGTATTGAAATAGTAGAGTGTTTTGATCTCCGGATTGGGCCGGACATACTTCTCCTGGATCAGCCGCACTCCCTTTTCAAATGTATCATCAGGTGGCCGTTGCCACGCAACATTCAATATCACCACGTTGGCAGGACCTGTGACTGCATCAAGGCTATCTGAATAGCCACCGGTTACGATTACCTTGTATGCACCCTCGGACATGTGGTTCTTCTTTTGCAACTCATTAATGAGGGCTGTAAAATGGCCCCTGTCGATATCTACCTCAATACCCGAAAGTGCGAGCGATGAATAGAGCCTGTCGGCATAATCTTCAAACCAGGGGATGGCACCATTCCGGATTCGGAAATAGTCAAATATCCCGTATCCTCTCTGGAACAGAAGATCTGAAACATGCAGGTGAATCTGATCATACGGGACCACCGCTCCATTGAAGTAGCAGTAGGCTGAACGGTTCATACTTTAAATGTAGCTACTTTTCATGGAGATAACGCCCCAGTAAGAAAGCTTGTTCAGCAGAATGCCTGCTATTTGGCCATAAATAGCCACCGGTTGACGGATAGTTAACAACTATATGTAAACTTTTTCAGTCCAATTTACGTATAAACTTCAGAACTGAATTTCATCGGGGCCATGAGAATAGATAAGTACGAGATTTGGCGAAAATACATCGATCAGGCGATCGTAATTACCAAAGCAGGTGAAGAGGATCCGCTTGCAGGCATGATCGTTGATGATAAATCGGATGATTATTGCGGATTTGTGAAGAATCCCAACCTGGTCGAATATTATGAAACCAGGAGCAATTCACTGGTGGAAAAGATCTACTTCAAGGATGTAAAGGACATAGAATATCAGTGATCACGATATTCCACGCACCTCTTTTCGCACCCTCCGGATAAAAAGTTATTCACAGCCATTACTTTGGCCCACGCTGAAGTTAATACATTCAGTCATTTTATGAATAGGGTCCCTTTTTGACGCGAACCGAACAAAAATCACCGCCTGTCCAGGGATTATAAAATGGTGTTAAAGACTTCATAATCCCTGTAAACTTCAGGAAATTTACCTAACTAGGGATGTAAACCGGGATGTGTTCGGCACACCCTATCTTTATAACTTTTCTTCCCGCTCGCTGCAGGAAAGAGTGATAACCTGTTGCAATTGAAAAAGAACAAATTACGTGTATTGGTCCTGGGTGCAGGATTCGGGGGTCTGGAAATGACTGCATCCCTTTCAGAGCAGATGGGTGATTTCCTGGATCTCACCCTGATCGATAAATGTGATAGCTTCTTTTTCGGTTATTCAAAGCTGGATGTGATGTTTGGGAGAAAGTCGCCCGATTCTGTCAGATACCGGTATGCGCGGATCGTGAAACCTGGCGTGACCTTCAGGCAGGAGGTGATCCATGGCATTGATCCTGAAAGAAGACGGGTGACAACTGACCGCAGCACCTATGAGGCAGATGTGCTGGTTGTTGCCCTGGGCGCAGATTACGACATTCCTGCAACACCGGGTCTGACCGAAGCGGGTTATGAATTCTATTCTTTCAGTGGTGCCGAGCGGGTCGGCAGGATCCTGCCCACCATTGAACACGGGCACGTATTGATCGGTGTAACCGGGTTTCCTTTTAAATGTCCCCAGGCACCCGGTGAAGTGGCCCTGTTGCTTCACCATTATCTGGATAGGCGCAGTGTACGGGCGAATTGCGAGATAAGCCTGGTGGTTCCGTTTGAATTACCCATCCCGCCATCTTACGGGGCGTCTAAAGCATTGCTTGAAGCATTTCAGGAAGCCGGGATCAGATACATACCCGATATCATGGTAGGAGCCATTGATCCTGCCCGAAATGTGGCTGAACTGGATGATGGACGGGAGATCCCATTTGACTATTTTCTTGGAATTCCGGAGCATCGCGTACCTGAAGTGGTGGCAGGCAGCGGACTTGTTTTTGATGGGTGGATCCCAGTGGACAGTAACAACCTAAAAACGAAGTACCCGGATGTATATGCCATTGGTGATATCACCAGCGTGGGAACACCGAAAGCAGGGGCCTTTGCTCAGGCCGCTGCCAGGGTTGCAGCCGATTCCATCGCATCGGAATATCTGGGAAGGGAGTTCAAAGGGGGATACTCCGGGAGGGGCAGCTGTTACGTTGAGTTTGGCAATGGAAGGGTTGGACGGGTGGATGTCGATTTTTTTTCCACACCTTCTCCTGCCGGGAAATACCTGAACGCATCTGCCGTACTGGCACAAGAGAAAAGTTCCAATGAAAGCTCCGCGAGGGCGAGGTGGTTCGGATCCGAAAGCTTAATCTCGGTCGATCAGTCCTCCGATATGCATTAGCTGCTCAGGGATTGCCTTCCGTCCCTGTCCAATATTGTGACAGGTAATTCAAAGCAAAGGAGTCTTAAAAAATGTTCAGTGGATGGTCATTTCAGTCTGATCCCCTTTGGTGTAATAGGCGGAAAAAGAGATTTTCCATGTACCGCCCTGCTTTTCAAGAAATGCGATCTGCAGGTTATTATACAGTATCTGATCCGGGGAGGAACGATCGGTCCACACGTTGTCACAGGTAACCCACGCACTTTTGCCGCTTATGCGGACAATGCAATTTTCCTTGGTATTAACTAAATTTTCCTGCGGATCTCCATCCAGAAAATCTCCTACCAATGCGCTTACGCGATCCCATCCCCTGTATACATTGTAACCGTAGATTCCCATTTCGATTCTCGTTTCCAGTTCACTTTGCGTATGCAGTTCCTTGAAGCTGTCAAAATCACCTGTAATCATCGCATCCGATTCAGCCTTGAGTACCGCCATGACGGCTTCCTGTTCCCTCTCAACGTCTGCCTGGCATGAGACTGCCAGTAGAGCAACCATAGTGAGGACCGGCAATACATGTAGATTCATCTTGTCAAAATTTAAATGTGTATGGTAAATATAGTGCTAATTTCAAGGTTTTCCTAGGTGACTGGCTCGGTCGATTAAACAAAACATAACTTTGGTGTGTCAATCTGGGAGCAACTAAAATTAGGAATGATGATCCGATCCCACATATTCATAGGGTTATCCTGTTTGATTTATCCGTTGGTTGGTTCTGCACAAACAAAGCTGGATTCCACATTGGACAGGCAACAGGTTTCTCTGGAGGAATTCTACAAAGAGTTACACAGCTCCCCGGAGCTATCCTTCATGGAGTTCAACACGGCAGCGAAGCTGGCAGCGGAACTCCGTTCACTGGAATTTGAGGTACATGAGGGAATCGGTGGAAATACCCTGGTGGGTTTGTACAGGAACGGCGAGGGACCGGTCGTGATGGTCCGTACCGATATGGATGCGCTTCCCATCGAGGAGAAAACAGGTTTGCCGTTTGCCAGCAAGGTGGTCACCTCCGATCTGGAAGGCAACCAGGTTCCTGCCATGCATGCATGCGGGCACGATATGCACATGACGGTATGGACCGGCACCGCAAGGATGATGGTGGCGCTGAAGGAGGGCTGGAATGGAACGTTGATGATGATCGCTCAGCAGGCGGAAGAGCGAAGCGGAGGAGCACTCAATGCCATCGAGGCGGGACTCTATCAGCGTTTCCCGGTCCCTGATTATGCACTGGCATATCATGTGAGTGACAGGCTGCCCTCCGGTTCCATCGGGTACCGTTCGGGACCGATCATGGCAGGCGTAAGTTCTGTGGATGTTACCGTAAGAGGTGAAGGGGGACACGGGGCACTTCCCGATCAAACCATCGATCCGGTGGTCCTGGCTTCCAGGATGGTACTGGACATCCAGACCATCGTGAGCAGGGAGCTTTCTCCGCTGGAACCTGCTGTGGTGACTGTCGGTTCCATTCACGGAGGGACCAAACACAACATCATCCCCGAGGAGGTGAAACTCCAGCTTACCATCAGGTACTACAGTGAAGAGGTGGGGCAGCATATCATCTCAGCCCTGAAGCGGATCGGTAATGGTCTGGCGGCCTCTGCAGGGCTTCCCCCGGAAAAATACCCCGTTGTTACCGTTCAGGATGAGTCCACTCCCCCTGTGATCAATGACGGGGAGCTGACCGATCGACTCGTACCCGCCCTTGTGGCAGAGCTGGGCAGTGAACAGATGATACACATGGAGCCTCTGATGGTCGGGGAGGACTTTGGCAGGTATGGTCTTACTCCCGAGCAGGTTCCCATTTCACTGATGTGGCTCGGTGCCGTTCAGCCGGAGAGCATAGTTGCGGACCAACCACCGCCCGGGTTGCATACGGCATATTTTCAAACGGATTACCCCGCAACCATCAGGACCGGTACCAGGGGAATGGTGCTGATGCTGATGGAGTTAATGGGCAGGAAATGACCATAGCTGAGAGGATTGACCGGTTTAACCGGGAGCTCCGTCTCCCGGTTCGCCTGCCGAACGGGATCCGGGTAATGAATCCCTTCAGGGAGAATCCGGAGATCCTTGAGAGTGCCGGGTTGTTTTACAAACGTTTTTATAACGATAACCGCCGGAGGCGCCTGATCCTGGGGATCAATCCCGGCAGGCTGGGGGCAGGTGCAACGGGTATCCCGTTCACGGACACCAAACGTCTGGCTGAGATATGCCACATTCAGCTGAAGTCGGTAACCACCCACGAGCCATCATCCGTCTTCGTGTATGACATGATCAGCAGGTACGGGGGAGCAGACGTCTTCTATCACCGGTACCTGATCAGCTCCCTCTGTCCCCTGGGATTTTTACGGAAAAGCCAGAAGGGGAACTGGGTGAATTGCAATTATTACGACCGGGAGGAGTTGTTTCAAGCTGTGAAACCTTTCATAATAAAGACATTAAGACAACAAATAGAGTTCGGGGTGGATACAGGCACCTGCTATGTGCTCGGAAAGAAAAATGCAGGGTACCTGGAACAGATCAATCATGAAGAGGGGTTTTTTGGCCGGCTGGTCGTTCTCGATCATCCCAGGTTTATAGAACAGTACAGATCAAAACAGAAAGATATGTATATAGATCAATATTTGAATCTTTTGCAGATTGTCTGAATGAAAAATTATTGTATATTATTCCTATAATCATCTAAACCCTAAGCTATGTTACAAGAATTCAAGAAGTTTATCAGCAAAGGAAATGTCATGGAGATGGCCGTTGGTCTGATCATGGCTGTCTATTTCGGTGCCATCGTAAAATCGCTGGTGGACCACATCATTATGCCACCCATTGGTCTGCTGTTGGGAAATGTGGATTTCTCCAGCCTCAAGATTGTATTGCAGGAAGCAACCATGAACGGTGATGTGGAGGTGCCCGAAGTGGCCATCAGCTACGGTATGTTCATCAATACAATCATTACATTCCTGATCGTAGCACTTGCCATATTCATGGTGGTGAAGGGATACAACAGAATGAAGGAGAACATGGAGAAGAAGGAAGAGGAGGCCCCCGCCGCACCACCGGCACCCTCAAAGGAGGAGGTGCTGCTGACCGAGATCAGGGATCTGCTGAAAAAATAGATTCCCCACAGAACATCCCGGGCTCTGCTTACAGATAGAGCCCTGATACTCTATATTGCATCTGCTGCAGGAATACTCCTGTTGTGGTGATTTTATTACATTTGGGATAAAGCTCCTCCCATGCTTCGAACGGGTTTGTTTCTGTCTCTGGTGCTGACGATATCGTATTCTGATTCCATCCTGGCACAGCAATACGCAGAACCATTGGCCGACACCGGTTGCGTTCAGAAGGACCTGAAGGGCCTGGCCAGGCAGGCGCTGAACCGGCCAAGAAAAAAAAACATACAGCGCAGCGGATCGATCCTGCTGGTCCCCATCATCGGATCCAACCCTGCCACCGGTTTTATGGTGGGAGTAGGGGGGCAGGCTGCCTTTAAAATGACGGGAAGTGATGCCTACTCCTCCTTCTCTGGTTCCGCCCAGTTCACTACAAAATCGCAGATGATCTTCATGCTGAAGAACAACATCTACACCGGGGGGAACCGGTTCTATCTGGAAGGTGACTGGAGGTACCTGGTTTTTTCACAATCCACCTACGGACTGGGTACAACTGCCCCCGAGGGTGGATTGCTCGATTTTCAGTACCACATGTTCGGTATTGAAACCACACAGGATTCTCTGGCACAACCCATGAAATTCAATTTTGCCCGGATCCATCAGCTGATCTCTTTCAGGCTTTACAAGGGGATCATGGCAGGGATCGGGTACGAATATGACCTTTACTTCAACATCCGCGATGAGAAACTGGCAATAGGTCCGGTGGACACCCTGTTGACCAGCCATTTTGTGTACAATGTTGTAACAGGATTCGATACCGAACGGTACAGATCATCCCTGGTGAGTTTCAATGTAACCTACGATACCAGGGACAACATCATGAATGCCTACCGGGGTTATTACGCTACTGTGGGTTATAAAATAGGACCTGATTTTCTCGGTAACCAAAGAACTTCCAGCTCCTTCGATTTCGAGTGGAGGAGTTTTCACGGATTATCCAGGACAAACCCTCGACACCTCATTGGATTATGGTTCATGGGCCATATCACCCGGGATGGAGATCTGCCCTATTTGATTCTTCCTGCAACCGCCTATGACCAGAGAAACAGGAACAGCAGGGGATATACACAGGGCAGGTTCCGGGGGGCCAGATTCCTGTATGGAGAGGCAGAGTACCGCTTCCCCATATCGAGGTGCAGCGGTATACTTGGCGGAGTGGTGTTTATCAATGCCACCACCACGGACAATCCCCTGCTGGATGTGAAACTATTTGAATCTGTCAGGCCGGCATACGGAGCAGGTTTAAGGGTGATGATCGACAAGGCATCCAGGATGAACCTGGCTGTGGATGTGGCATGGGGTCACAAATCCTTCGGATTCTACCTGAACGTCACGGAATCTTTTTAACACGGAATTTCCCCACCGCAATGGCCGGAAAAAAACCAGTTTCCCCTGCGGAAGCTGGTTTTCTGGTTATTTTGAACTTGGATGGGGTAACTAGTTGCCCCCGAAAACGTACCTCACGTTCAGACCGAATCCACCGAAACTGATGTTGGTGGTCTCAAGCAGCCTGAAATAGGGCCGCCAGTCGAAACTGATGGAGATGGGAACACTTGCGAATGTATAGGCCAGACCAAGTTCTCCGATGGCTCCCAGCCCAAAATCGTAATCTGCATCAAAAGGGATGTAGAGAAAAGGGCCTGCACCCAGGTACCAGTCAAATGCCTCATTTCCCAGGGGACGGTAAATGAAATCCCAGAGCGCGTCGATCCCGATTCCCCTTCCGAAGGATAAATCGGCATGAATCCGGCTGAATTCTCCGGTACTGAAAATACCATCCAGAGCCACCCCGCCGTTTCCGGTGAATGACCCGAACCTGACCCCGATCTCCTGCGCATGGGAGAGGGTGAAAGTACCTGCAACGAGAGCCAAAATCAACAATACTCTTTTCATTAGGTGTAAGTTAAAGGGTTATGTCTTTAGTTAAATAAAGTTCTGATTATGCTGCGGTTAACAAAATAAATAAAAATAATTGAATCATTTGTTAAATCAATTAAATAGTTGAATGACAGAGGAAAATAGAATATATTGCATCCGATACAAAACCAAAACAGTGAAGTTATGAAAGAATTAAAGATGAATATCTGGGCAGTACTCGTTGCCATCATCCTGCAGTTTGTGCTGGGCTTTCTCTGGTACGGTCCCCTCCTGGGAAATCCCTGGATGGAAATGGTGGGACTCGATATAGCCACCGTTGAGGCCAATCCGCCGGGGGCGGGGATCTGGATATCGAATATCTTTGCTGCAGCACTTGCTATGTTTGTTCTGGCACGTTTGTTTGTAAAACTGGATGTGAGGACGGTGATCAGCGGGATGGGGATCGGATTACTGATCGGTTTTTCCTTCAACCTGATGCCTGTGATGGTTTCAAACTTCTATGCCGGTGGTCCCTACTGGCTGCCCTGGATCACGGGCGGTAACACCACCATGGGATTCATATTGGGAGGGGGAGTCCTCGGAGGCTGGAAACAGTATAAGAATTGAAGTTTTCCCTACCCCTTTTCAAATGGTTCGCGCCAGTCTCATGCAGCATGCTGATGCTTGCAGGATGCCGGACCAATGATAAAAACCCAGGATCTGGCTCTGCCTCACAGCCCAACATCATTTACATCCTGGCTGATGATCTGGGGTATGGGGAGTTGGGTGCTTACGGGCAGAAGCGAATCGAAACACCTCACCTGGATGCGCTGGCCTCCCGGGGGATGGTATTTACACAACACTATGCGGGAGCGCCGGTGTGTGCACCTTCAAGATGCGTTCTCCTGACGGGCAGACACATGGGACATGCTGCCATCAGGGGCAATGACGAATGGGCTTCACGGGGGGAGGTCTGGGATTATGCCAAAGCGGTACAGGATCCCCTTCTGGAAGGGCAGCGACCCCTGCCGGGGGATCATCCCACCCTCGGATCCCTGCTTCAAAACGTTGGTTACAAGACAGCCATTGTGGGTAAGTGGGGACTGGGGGCGCCCCTTTCTGAAGGCATTCCCAGCAACCGGGGATTTGACTTTTTTTTCGGGTACAACTGTCAGCGTCAGGCCCATACCTACTATCCCCGACACCTCTGGAAAAACCAGGAAAAGGTATGGCTTGACAACCCGCTGGTGGTTCCGGGAACGAAACTGGAACCCGGGGAGGATCCCTACGATGAAGAGAGCTACCGGCGATATACGCTCCGCAATTATGCACCCGATCTGATGCAAGAGGAGGTACTTCACTTTATTCGCTCCAACCGGGATCGCCCTTTTTTCCTCTATTATGCCACTCCCATTCCCCATGCACCACTTCAGGCTCCGGAGGAGTGGATCGATTACTATGTGGAAAAGTTTGGAAATGACCAGCCCTATGACGGCTCAAACGGGTATTTCCCGTGCCGGTATCCGAAAGCTACATATGCCGCCATGGTCTCCTACCTGGATGAACAGGTGGGTCAGATCATACATCTGCTCAAAGAGCTGGACATGGAGGATCACACCCTGGTCATTTTTTCTTCCGACAACGGACCCACCTACAACGGGGGAACCCACTCATCGTGGTTTGGCAGCGCCAACCCCTTCAGCAGTGAGTATGGTAAGGGTAAAGGTTTTGTCCGGGAAGGGGGGATACGGGTCCCGATGATTGCAACCTGGCCCGGGATCATTCAACCGGGTACCAGGTCAGATCACCTTTCAGCGTTCTACGATGTGTTACCCACGCTTTGCGAGGTAGCCGGAGCCGGAATCCCCAAGGATATCGACGGGATCAGTTTTCTCCCCACCCTGAAGGGAAGAAAGCAGCGTTACCAAAATGAATATTATTACTGGGAATTCCCCGAATACGGCGGACAAATTGCCATTCGGAAGGGAAACTGGAAGGGCATTGCCAGGGAAATAAAAGAACGGAACGAGGTCCGGTTCGAACTCTACGACCTGAAGAAAGATCCCCTGGAGGAGAATGACCTGGCACCACAATATCCTGGTGTCATAGAAGAATTCATGGGAATCATCCGGAAGGAACACACCGAAGCTGAAATTGAAAAGTTCAGGATGACACCACTGGGCGACATGATTCAGGTCAATGATTGAGCGGATGATTTGAAACTCGGACGGCGGTTTACTCGTTGAAAGAAAGAAACCGCATGCCATGGTACGAAGAAGCCTGTTCTATTTGATAATTATTGCGTTAACGGCCACAGGCTGCAGCAAATATGCCTATGTCAGTCTGAATTACCCCACTCCTCCGGAAACCTATCTGCCTGACAACATCCATTCCTTTGCCGTTCTCAACCGGTCCCTGCCCGGTGAGGAACAGCAGAACGATCATACAGTTGAAGCCATTCTCACGGCCGAAGTGGCTGGTTCGGACCGGCTTGCGTCGGATCACTGTATCAAGGGGGTCTACGATGCGGTCATGGGACTCGATCATGCGGAACTGGTCATCCCGGCCAGCCTCAGAATGGCAGGTACAGGGACCAGGGAATTACCCGAATTGCTTGATTGGGAAAAGGTTACAGAGATTTGCGAGAAGGAAGGAGCAGATGCCCTCCTGGTGTTGGAGACTTTCGATTCCAATTCGGATCTGATGCTGACCGCGGCCAGGGACCAGGTGGCAGCCATTATAACAACGGGTGCTCCCAAACCTGTGGTCCCGGCCCAGGTGGATGTGCATGTGGTTTCTTACTGGAGGCTCTATGATCCCGGAAACCGGAGAATCATAGATCAGTACCAGCACAACAGTTACATGACGTTCGATACGAGGGGAGGAATGTTGCCTCCCCACGCACTTCCCGAGGCTGCCTACGAAGCCGGAAGGGCCTATATGGAACGTTATTTGCCCGGAAACTACAGTGTTAGAAGGAGGCTCTATCAGCGTACGAGCGGTTCCGCCAAACAGCTGTTCAGGGCCGGTTACCGCTGTTCTGAAGTTGCTGACTGGCAGGGGGCCTCCGAGTTCTGGATGCAGCTGACGGAACACCCCAGGCGCAAGACTGCGGGCCGGGCCTGTCTGAACATGGCTGTGACAAGCGAGGTTTCAGGACATACCGATGAAGCGCTGAAATGGGCCAAACGATCCTATCAGCTGCACAATGACAAACTGGGCCGGGACTATGCAAAGATCCTGATACAGCACTGATCAGTGATTGGTTTCTCTGGTAAGTCAGGAAGATCCAGGTAACTGAAAAGTCTATTTGCTCAGAGTAAAAAGGAATTCCACACCGCTTCCATCCTTGTAATTTGTGACCGTGATCTTTCCCTTGTGAAGTTCTATGGCATTCTTTACTATGGCGAGCCCCAACCCGGTCCCCCCCCGATGCCTGGAGCGTCCGTCATCGATGCGGTAAAAACGTTCAAAAATACGTGTCAGGTGAACCTCATCGATGGGTCTTCCGGTATTGGCAAAAGAAAAATAGACGTACTTCTTATCCTCCAGATAATTTTTCAGGTAAATCTCAATATCCTCTCCACCGTACTTGATGGCGTTTTCAAAAAGATTGTAAAAGACAGAGTAGAGGAGTGAGGCATTTCCATTTACTACCAGTTTGGATGGAAGATCAACATGGACCTGAATGCGGTTGGCCTCAAACTTCATTTTCAGATGCTCCAGGACCTCGTTGACGATATTGGTGACGTTGAGCGGTTCAAACGAATAATTGCTTCCTGCCTCAATGATTTTATTCAGGGAGGCTATATCCTCCACCAGGCCGGAAAGCCTTTCAGCCTGAGCATAGGCCCTCTTAATAAAATGTTTACGTGTTTCTTTCGGTACGCTTTTCTGTTGAAGGGTCTCCAGGTACCCCAGTACGGAGGCCACCGGAGTCCTCAGTTCATGTGCGATGTTGGAGGTCATTTGTTGTTTGATCAGTTTACGCTTCTCAAGTTTGGTTGAGTCGGTGATGACAATCTCAAAACTTCGGTCTGAAAAGAACATACATTTCACCGTGAGATACCTGGCGCTGATCTGCAATACAATCTCCTCCACAGGGAGCCGTTCGGGATCGATCTGGTCTTCTGTTTCAAGCTGTGCGTCAATAAACCGGACAATGGGTTCCAGTTCTGAAATCTCGAAGACTTTGTCAGCAGTGGCACTGGAGGCATCAGAGATCAGGTTCAGGTTATGAATAAACTGCTGGTTGGTCAGTATCGGTATCTTATCTGAATTGTAAAAACCGATGCCTTCGTTCAGCGCATTCAGGTGGCTGAAAAGTTTTTCCCTTTCTGCCGTTATCTCCAGCTTGGCCTGGTAGAGTTCATTATATATGGAAGTGATCTGAGCACTGATTACCCCGAGTTCATCACTGGGGAATTCAACGCGCTCCAACGGTTCTTCGCTTGTTCTGATCTTTATGGAGAACTCCTTGAGTTTGGTGATGGTTTCCGAAAAGCGCCTGGTAAGTATCATCAAAGCCAGAGAAACGATAAGAAAAAGCAGGATGAGGTAAGTGATAAACAGCCGCTCCACATGAAGATAATCCTTCACCTGTACATTGTAAAGGGCAGCTGACCGCACAAAATAATCTGGGTAGAACCTGGCATAGTAGTAATAGCTGTTCCCTGTGGTTTCCGATTCCCTGATGTTTGAACCGAATTCGGCACGGATGGCTTCCTGTATCTCGGGCCTTTGCAGGTGGTTTTCCATGGTCGCAGCATCGGCCTCACTGTCGTAGAGTACCCTCCCGGTGGGATTGATGACCGTGATCCTGATATTGGATTCGGGCAGTATGGTGACAAGCGAATCAATCAAATGGTAGTTGCTGTTCCCGTAGATCCCGTTTTTCGAGATGTAAAGGTGGGTCAGTTCCGTGATGTCATTGAGGGTGACCTCAAAATTGGTTCTGCGGAAGCTCTTCTCCCGCTCGAACTGAAAAATCAGGACCAGCACGGTAAACACCGCAAAAATGATGGAAAAATTCAGGAATAACCGTTGTCTGAATGAAAGTTTTCTTTCCATCTGTTAGATCACGTCGACACAAAAATAGTTCTTTGGATTCAATGTAACCTGAAACACCCAATCAAATCCACTAGATTCTGACTCCAATTACACAGACATCATCGATCTGTTCATGGTTCCCCTTCCAGGAAACAAATGTCTCTTCAATCCTTTTTTTCTGTGATTCCATGGGTTCCATCTGAATGGATAACAGAAGCTTCTTAAAATTGATTGTTTTAAACCTTTTGCGGTGTTCTCCGCCGTATTGGTCAATGATACCGTCGGAAAAGATATAGAATACGTCCTGTTCCTTTAATTCAATCACGTGGGTTTGGAAGCCATTCTCTTCCCAATGCACCCCGATGGGCTGGTTATCTCCTTTGATCTCAAACAAGCTGTAGTTGTTATTCTGAATTGAAAGGTAGGAAGCAAGCAATCCATTATCTGTTACCCCGTTGTTTCTGATGAGGTAGAGCGGATGGTTGGCTCCTGCATATCTGAGCTGCCGGGTTGATTTATTCAGGATGGCAATGGCCATGTCCATCCCGTCTTTCTGTTCTTCAATCCTTCCTTTCTGGGTCAGCATTTCTTTTATTTTCTGTCTCAATTGCCCCAGAATCTCGTTCGGTCGTTCCAGATTCTCCGGACATATCAAGTCATTCAGCAGGGTTACACCCAGCATACTCATAAAACCTCCAGGCACTCCGTGCCCCGTGCAGTCAGCTCCGATAAAGACCTGGTGGTTCCCCAGCTCTTTGATCCAGTAAAAATCACCGCTGACGATATCCCGCGGTCTGTAAATAATGAAATATTCAGATAGCAGATCTTCTATATAGTGTCGTGAAGGAAGCAGCGCTTCCTGAATGCGTTGTGCATAATTGATACTGTCAGTGATATCCTTTTTCTGTTTGATCAACAAATCACGCTGAGCTTCAATCTCACTTTTCTGCAGTCTTATTTTCCCGTTGGTCTTCCGGATGTAAATGAATCTGTGTAATAAGCCGGCAGCAATCAGTAACAGAAGAAATCCAATTGATACTGTGGTGATGTTCAAGATCCGCTGTCTTTTGCCTTTTAATTGCTCAATGATCGACTGCTGCTCCAAGATGTCGATCTCTGCCTCCTTCTCCTTTTCAAGGCTTTTGTACAGAGATATCAGATATGCTGCATGGTCACTCTCAATCTTATTGTTTGCTTTGAGCAATTGGCTCTGACGGGAGGAGTATATGTAAGCCAACTCAAAATCGGAGAGTATTGCATATGATGTTGCCAGTCCTTCATAAGCATCGGATAATATGGAATTGGATCCCAGCTTCTCTGCAAGGGATTTGGCTTGATCATAGTAGTCAATGGCCATCCGCGGAGTTCCCTGCTTATAATAGGTGGTGGCCACACTTAACAATATTTGCAATAATTGTATAGAGGAATTTTGGGCCCTGGCCATGTCCAGTGCATCCCGGTGATACTGAATGGCAGTTTGATAATCTCCTTTCTCGGCATAAATACGGCCCAGGTAATCCAGAGAAATGGAGAAGTCGACATTCGCGGAGATGACAGAGAGTGATTTGTCAAAATAATGAAGTGCGGAATCATAGGCATCTCTTTTATAAAACATCTCCCCCAGATTGATGATGCTTAATCCGATAAGATCCATATCACCCCTTGTTTCTCCGGTATAAAGCGCTTTCTTAAAATAATAGTTGGCTGAATCCTGACGGGCATGCTGGGTCGAATAAACTTTTCCGAGATTCAGGAGGAATGATCCGATCATTTCAAAATCTCTCGTATCCTCAGCAATGGACAATCCCCTGTGGTAAAGTTGAACAGACTTGGTGTATTCACCAAGCATTGAGTATATCGTCCCATGAGTGTTCAGGGAACGATTTAAACTGGTGGGCTCCCCCAAAGTTTCATAATACTCCAGAGACCGATCAAAATTTTTCAGGCATTCCAGGTAATTGCCCTGTACAAAATAGCCAAGTCCGATGGTTTGGTAAGATGCTCCAAGTCCCCTCAGATAATTCAGATCTTCGGATATGTATTTTGCTTCAGTTGCGTAAGCAATGGCCTCTGCAGGCTCTGTTTTCCAGAGGATCTCCGCTAGCTTATTGAGCATATTCGCTTTTACAGTATCATCTTTCAGTGCTGGGAGTGCCGCTTTAAGGCTGTCCAGTTGTGTACCCTGGGCCAGGGTGGTCAATGTAAGCAGTTGAAATAGAAAGATCGTGAAGCTTTTTGTATGGTTCATCGCTTATTTATTCCAAATAATACATCAAGGATAGGATACTGGAAAGCAATGAAACCTGCCGCACATTTGGATACGACTACACAACACCCTAAGATTCATATTGTTCAATAGGGGCAATAAAAAAACAGCAGGAACCATGGGCCCCTGCTGTTTTTACTGGACTGCTGCGGATATTATCTGCGGGTTTCGACTACCGCATACCTGGTTTTTTTCCAGAATTTCTCCGGTTCGGTGATTTCAATGTACTGAATAATGGAATCATTGCTGATGACCTTGTAGGAGTCTTCCGGGTGATCAGATATGAATTCCACCTTTTTGGCATTGACGTCTATTCTTTCGGTTTCGCTGATGCTGATCTGATCGAAGTAGCTGTCGGCGATGGTGGCAGGTACGGTTTTGTTTCTGCCCAGGCCAAGGAATCCACCCTCTTTTGTAAGGATTCCCTTCTCTTCCAGCTCTTTGGAAGTGCCGGATGCAAGGAAGGCTTTGTCGAGTTCTGCCACATGCTGGCTTATTACGGCTTCCTTCTGAAGAATGGTTTCTTCCATCACGCCCACTTCTGTACCGAGGCTGTCAATCACGGTATTCATTTCAGCAAGCTGAAAATCACGCTCCACCAGTTCCAGTTTCAATACCTGAATGCTGCTGTCGCGCTGGGAAATGGATGCCTCTAGCATGGCCATCTTCTCTTTCAATGCTGCAATTTCAATACCGGATTCCTTCAGGCGCCTGTTCAGTTCATTGACCTTTGCCTTGTTCTCCTCCAGGAGTTGGTTCATTTGTCTCACCTCACTCAGGATGCGCTCCCGCACATCATCTGAGAACTCCGGATCTTCTGCAGAAAGAGCCAGCAGGTTTTCTTTTTCCTGTACGATATTCATGTCCTGTTCAATCTCATTGAAGGTCTCTACCAGGTCATTGATAATCGAATCGCGGTGTTCTATGATCGCGCTGAGGTTTTCATTAACCAGCTGTGTCTCTGTCTGTTGTTCCTTGTATTCGTTCTCCCGGGTAATGAACACCACTGCGGATACTGCCAGGAGGACAACGGCGAGTACCGATACTGCCCAGAGTGCTCCTCTGTTGCTTTTGCTTCCCTGATTACTTTTGTTTTCATTTTTCATCTGATTGTCTTTTATATTTCTGTTTAGGTGATATAACCGGCTATTTGACAAAGCAGGTGCCAAACCGGGATTGAAAGCGTAAAAATCAGTTGATCAATGAGATATGAAATACCGGTATCCGGGGAAGTGTTTCAAAATGAGAAGGGATTCTCATTTTGATAGATCCGTTAGCGCTCCTTCTCTTCCTTGAGCATCCGGTAGATGGTCGCTGTACCGATGTCCAGCTTTTTGGCGACGAGTTTTACATCATTGTTATACCTCTCCAGATAGGAAGTCACAATTTTACGGTCATATTCCCGTAGTGTAAGTTCTTCCGTCTGGGAAAGATCTATGATCTCCTCTTCTCCGAATACAATATCCCCGGGTCCGATTTCGTCACTGTCGCTCAGGGTGACGGCCAGTTCAATGACAGATTTCAGTTCCCGTACATTTCCGGGAAATGGATATTGCCTCAGCTTTTGCATGGCGGGGGGGGACAGCTTCTTTCCCGGCAGCTGGTTCTCTTTGCAAAATGTCCTGGCAAAGTGCGCTGCCAGAATCAGTACGTCATTGCCCCGCTCCCTGAGAGGTGGCAGCTCTATGGGCAATCCGAGCAGGCGATAATAGAGATCCTGCCTGAAGTTGCCTTGTTTCACTTCCCTCGACAGGTTCTTGTTGGTGGCAACAATAATGCGGCAGTTAATCCGGATATTTTTATTGCTTCCTACCCGGGTAATTTCCCTTTCCTGCAGCGCCCTCAGAAGTTTTGCCTGAAAGGGCAGTTCCATCTCTCCGATCTCGTCCAGGAACAGGGTGCCGTCGGATGCCTCCTCAAATTTTCCTTTACGCTGATATGAAGCTCCGGTAAATGCTCCCTTTTCGTGGCCGAAAAGTTCACTCTCCACCAGTTCTGAAGGAATGGCCGATACATTGATGGCCACGAAAGGCCCGGCCCTGTTGTTCGAGTTGTAATGGATGGCCTTGGCCACCAGTTCTTTGCCGGTGCCTGTCTCTCCGTATAAGGATACTGTGATGTTGGTGGTAAGCGCCCTTGATACCAGATCCTGGACTTTCCTGATGGCATCGCTCTCTCCCTGCACCAGCTGGCTGAAGCTGTATTTTTTCTGGACCTCCTTCTTCAGCTGCGAGATCTCCTTTTTCAATCCCAGGTTGTTACGGATGTGCTGGACCGTGTTCAGCAGTCTTTCCCTGATGTCATTGGTTTTAACAATATAATCATAGGCTCCTTCCTTCAGGAGCTCAACCACCACATTGATATCGGCCTGTTCGGAGATCATGATTACCTGGATGTCCGGATTCTCCTTCTTGATCTGTTTGAGTACCTCGATCCCGCTCATATCGGGCAGGCGGTAATCGAGTGTAACCACATCGGGATCCTGCCCCAGGTTTGCGATACAATCCCTGCCCTTCTGAAAACCGATGACCTGGTAATCCGGATTGAGCGACAGGTTGTGTACCAGCAGCTTGTTGTACCAATCGTTGTCCTCTACTACAAATACACGGAATGGTTTTTCATTCATGGCCATCTACTTATTTGTGCATCTGCCTGAGCTGGTCATGCAGGTGCTTTCCTGCTTCGTTACTGCTCTTTTTGGCCTCACTGATCAATCCGCGCAGCAACGATCTGTTTCCCCTGGGTGCGCGTTTCTCGATCTCTTCCAGTAATTTACCGAGTGTATCCAGTCCCAGGTGCCTGCTGGGCGGCTTCAGTTTATGAGCCAGATCCCTCACCGTTCCGAACCGGCCCTCATCCAGGGCTTCATTCATTTCCTCCAGTCCTTCAAGCGTTGAGTTTTCAAAATTGTGGATCATCTCCTCCACAAAGGACATATCGTCCCCGGACATTTGAACCAGGTTGGTAAGCGTGCCCTCCATCATCTGATTCTCGGCCTCGGGCCTCACTTCTACGCTTTTGTCAGCTATTGCACCCGGCATCCCCAGGGCCCTGTTGATGGTCTCTGCCATCTGGTTTTCAGAGAACGGTTTGGTCAGGAATGCATTGAAGAGATCCTTCGTTGCGGTACCCAGTTGATCCAGGGTATCTGCCGATATACCCACCACCGGTAAATTTTCCCTGGAGAATTTGAGGGTTTCCCTGATGAATTTTGCAGCGTTGATTCCATCGATCCCGGGCATCCTGAGGTCCATCAGCGCCATATCGTAATGATTGATGCTTAACAGATTAACAGCCTCATTCCCGTTTGTTGCCACATCATATACCGCATTCCATTTATCGAGCATGGTGGTAACCAGCCGGCGGTTATACGCTTCATCATCTGCCACCAGGAACCTCAGTCCACCGGGGATGGAACCACGCTCCTGCTCCAACCCCTGCTGTTCGGCCACTCTGGCATCGCCCACCCTGAATTTCAGCTCACAGGTTACTTCTGTTCCGGTCCCTTTTGTGCTTTGCACCCCGATCTTCCCCTGGAACAGTTCCACCAGTTTCTTTACAATGGAAAGCCCCAGTCCCGTCCCTCCGTACTTTACTGCGGTAGTTTCATTTTCCTGGGCAAAGTCCTCAAAAATCTTCTCAAGTTTGGAACCCTCAATACCGCATCCGGTATCCTTTACACTCAGGGATAATTTCACTTCATCTCCTTCAGCAGTTTCTATCCGGGCCGTAACATCGATTCTGCCATTTTCAGTGAATTTAATGGCGTTGCTCAGCAGGTTATAGAGCACCTGCTGAAACCGCTGGGCATCCCCGTACAGATAGAGATTCTCTTCATTGACCACTTCGTACCGGAGGGTGTTCTTGTTTTCCTCGGCAAGTTGCGTAAAGAGGGCACATACATTGCGTACCTCTGTCTCCGGATCGAAATGACCGTTATATAGTGTCAGCTTGCCAGCCTGAAGTTTGGAAAGATCCAGCGTGTCATTGGCCAGGCGGATCAACTGTTCGCTTGCCGAATCGACGATTTCGATCTTTTCCCTGATCCCTTTATCCACCGGCATATTCATCATCTGTTTGATGAAACCCGAAATGGCATTCAGCGGATTACGTATTTCATGGCTTACATTGGCCATGAAGAGTTCCTTGGTCCTTGCCAGTTCCTCAGTCTTTTCCCTCGAACGTATCAGTGCTTCATTGTATTCCCTGTTCTTCCTTGTATACTTGATCACCAGGAACATCACCAGGATGGAGAGCAGGGTGGCTGAAACAGAAAAGATCCCGAGGAGCAGGTAGGTTTTGTCTGACAACTCGCCGGCCTGCTCGTACCTTTCAAGATCCCTTTCCCTTTCGTAGGCTTCCAGTTGTCCCATAAGTGAAAGAAATGCCGAGGTCAGGGAACTGCTCGAGCGGGTCAGCTCGGTCTCCTGCTCCTGCAACCTCATTCCGGTTTCCCTTTCAATCTTCTCAATCTCACCGATCATCTCCAGGATCTCTTCATTCCGGGGCGAAGGATCTTCAGCCGGTGCCTCGACCTCCCTGTTTTTCCTGCCAAAAATCCTTCTGAAGAAACCCTGCTTTACCACACTGTCCGCAGCAGGTTCCTCCTTGACAGGCTGAAACCTTTCTGCCAGTTGAGAGATAGCCTGATAAGCGGTATCATATTGCCAGATGGTGATCATTTCACCCCATACACTGATTTTGGTATCCACCAGCAAGGAGATGGTATCAATTTTCTGCGAGAACCAATCATTCTCGGGGTATTGGTTGTAAAGACCCGCTATCAGCGAATCGATCCCACCGATCAATGAACGGTATTTATTCAGATAGTAACTTTCTTTGGTCAGGCTGTAAAGCCTCACATTGTTCTCTGCCCGGTCGATGGTGGTTGTGATTTCGCGTATGGTGGCCAGTCCGTGAGTGGGGGCATTGTTCCGGTAAATCAAGGTCACCACTGAGGAGATGCTTCTGTAGGAAAGATAACCACTGAAAACAATGATGATGACCCCTGCAAACAGCAGCAATGAAATTTTCAGCGGCAACGATTCCTTCTTTCGGGTCATGGTCCTTCGCAGGGGTTACGGGCTACTTATCTCAACAAGTATGGGACATATTTGTTGTGCAGTTTCAATTCAGTTGTACCCTTTCTTCCCGCAATTTACATTCAATTTAAGTCCCATGGACCGGTTGTGGGATTTTTTCCGTACCGGGGATGTGAGAACAGCCAGCCAGGATGTTAACAGGCTGTTAAATATCAATATTTTACAGGCCAAGTGATAATGGCGGAGAAACGGCTCCCCCCGTACAATTTGGGAACAACTTCTCCATTTCGGTAAACACCGATTCAGTGGAACAAACCGAAAAAATCTTCCGTGCGTTATCGGAAGGCGGTACCGTCACCATGCCCCTGGAAAAAACATTCTGGAATGCCTATTTCGGGATGCTGACCGATCAGTTCGGCGTAAACTGCATGGTGAACGTAGACCTTCCGCCTTCTGAGAACTGAAAGGTTATCTGGCCAGCTTTCCCCTGATTGCGGGAACATCCCCGTAGATACCGATGCTGGAACGTGGTTTCAGGGAGATCTCCTCTTCATTAAATGTACATGTAAATACTTCATAATGGGGGCTCTCTATGTACCTCGTCACCAGTTCCACTGTCCTCGTATTCATCCATGCGAAGCTGCAGGCCACCTGATGGGTGGTGAAAACCTCTGAATGGGCCAGTGCGTTCAGAAACAGGTTGGGGCCAGCTTTGGACGTCTCCTGGATGATCCAGCTGCCTTTTCCAAATGTGAGCGGATGGGTTTGCCCTTCCTGTTCCATGCTCACCTCCAATGTTCCCTCCCTGGAGGTGACCCTGATGGATTCAATGCCCAGCTGGTTGGATTCAAAGATGTACCTGTTACCCACCAGATCAGCAGCCATGTCCGGTTCAGGCAATCCTTTGGGTAAGGGAAGAGTCAGCGATGCTAGCCTCGCTTTCAGGGATGCTTGTGAATCCCGGTCCGCCGGCAGAGCCTGATCTTTCATGGCTGGCAGAAGGTACTCCCAAACCAGGTTCAGTTCACTTTGCATGTCAGGGCTCTCGGCGGTGATGGCAATCACTGCATCCTGATCGGGCATCACAATGATGAATTGTCCGAATGCACCATCTGCCCTGAACGCATTGTTCCGACAGCGCCAGAACTGATAGCCATATCCCTGCAGCCAGTCACTGGAGTCTCTGGCAGCACGGGGCATCCCCGGCGCCTGTTCTATCTGGGCGCTGGTTGCCTCCTCGATCCAGGGTTCGGGCAGCAGCTGTTCCTCTTTCCATTGTCCCTTTTGCAAATACAATAGCCCGAACTTGGCCATATCGGCTGTTTTTAACCTGAGGCCCCATCCCCCTGTATTGATTCCCTTCGGATCCACCTCCCAATCCATCCCTTCAATTCCAAGTGGCTCAAACAGGCGGGGGGTCAGGTAGTCGATCAATTTCTCACCCGTTACTTTCTGAACGATGGCTGAAAGCATGTAGGTGGCCATGGAACTGTAAAGGAACCGTGTACCCGGTTCATCCGCCACCGGCAGTGCCAGAAAAGCATCTACCCAGCTGGTATCCCTGGATGGGATGATCCGGGTGGGGTCCGGATCCTGTCCCGCGCTCATGGTAAGCAGGTCCTTTACGGTCATACCCTCAAGTGCGGGTTCCGCACTCTCAGGCAATTGGTCCGGAAAAAAGGAGATGACCCTGTCATCCACAGAGAGAAGACCATCGGATACAGCCAACCCAATAGCTGTGGAGGTGAAGCTTTTACTGGTGGAGTAAAGGGTATGCCTGAGCCCCGGATCATAAGGGTCCCACCACCCTTCGGCAATCACTTTACCATGTCGCAGGAACATGAAGCTGTGGAATTCGGTTGAGCTCTCGGCAGCAGCGTTCAGGAATGCACGGATCCCCTCCGAAGAAACTCCCTGGGCCTCCGGAGTACTCCGTGGCAATCCGTCTGAAGGGGCTTCGGGGACCTGATTACATGAAACAAGCAGGATGAGCGGGATGATGTAAGCCCCTGCCAGGCTTTTTTTACATGCAAGAAGTGCTTTCATAGCATGCAAAATTAATAATCCAGCCATGCAATCCGAGTGAGACAGATTATAAAATAAACGTATGGGTATATTTCAGCATGATGGTCTTGCCATAGTATGGGGGATGCCCCGGGATCTCCCGCCGATTAATGAAGCTGCGTAAATCATTATATACCAGGTAGAAGTCATTGCCTTCCCTGGGATTGTACCTCAGTCTGAAGTTCCCGACGAACTCATCTTCGGTGTTCACGTACTGAACCAGAAAGTTGGCCGAGAACCTGGTACTGATCATGACCTGGGCCCTCATGTTGATGGCGTGGATGTTGAGCATGTTATTGGATGCCCTGTCCGGAAATATGATGTGGTTGAACTCGTATCCGGGAGAAATGATGAGACTGGATGAGATATTGATGTTCAAATCGGACCTGAATCCATACCTGTTTCCGTCATAAAACTGTCCCAGGTAAGTATCACCCCTCAATGAAATCCGCCTCGCTTCGGAAGTTCCAAACCTGGCCTCAAAACCGGTAAAGGTATATTCTCCTGCCTGAATGACGATGCTATCCGACAGATCGAAATCGAAGGCCACACCCTCCCATGCTGTCTCAGTGGAGATATCCAGATGAATGCCTTTTTTTGTATTGATCTCAAAGCCGGGTGAGATATCCATCGATTCCAGCCCTCCGTCCTCAATGCGCGTATACCTGTTACCACGCACATTGATGTTATAATTGAACAATTTTGACTGCTCACCCGGGATCCAGCCGTATAGCAGCCTGATTCCTCCTCCGTGGACCCCGTTGCGCATCACAAAACCGATCCCCGGGTTGAAACTGGTCCCTGAATATGAATAGTCCAAATTGTAGGCAAATCCCTCCTCGGATCTGCGTTCCCAGTTGATCAGGAAAAAGGAGGGATTGAGGGAAGAGAACTTGCTGTCAATCTCGCTGTCATAGCTCTGGGCCCATTTGACATTCAGGTAGTCGTCGCCGAACAACCGGAAGATCCCGTCCAGACCGTATGCAAAATTCTGTTTTCCGTCCATTCCGATCCGGGAGGTGAAGATCCCCCCCACATATGAGTTGGGATTGATCACCTGTCTCCTCATCCTGATCACTCCGAAATTCTCCCCGGCCACCTCTTCGTAGGCAGCCGTCTGCATATCCAGCAGCCCCATATCCCATTTACCTACCCTGCCTGTCAGCCTTGCCCCTCCGTATATTCTGATCTGTTGTCCGTCCACCAGCCCTATATTTCTGGAATAGAAGAGGTTATCCCGTCGCCCACCGAGGCTGAAATCAAACAGGCTGGAGCGTTCCTGAAAGAATTTTCGCTTCTCAGGGAAGAAAAGGGAATACCTGGTAAGATTCACCTGCTGGTCATCTGCCTCAACCTGGGCAAAATCGGTATTGGCCGTCAGATCCAGGGTCAGGTTGCTGTTGATGTTGTATTTTACATCGAGGCCGGCGTTGAATTTAGGGATATCCTCCTGGGTATAGCCGACCTCCTCCCCATTCGGATCATCATCATTAGCAACGTATTCACGGGCGAATCCGGCGATGACATAGGGTGAGATGTAGACCGGTTTTGTGGGCCGGGCCCCCTCAATCTGAATTCTTTGTGCCTGCGATGGCTTGTTGGTTGCCATGAAGCCGTATTTGGGATCGATGGGGGGATAGGTATCTGTTTCGTTGTTGGCGGATATATTCCGGGTGATGATCAGCCCCATGGTGGTTACATCATCTTCAGGCTTAAATTTCAGGCTCGAAAACGGGATCCTCATTTCCACATACCAGCCCTTGTCGTCCCTGGTTGTTTTCACATCCCAGAAGGTATCCCAGCTGATGTTCATCCCGCCCGGGCCTCCGGGACCGAACCCTCCTTCGGCATCACTGGATATGGCGTAATCGGTGCGGAGTCCTGTGGGAGCTGTAAAAAATGCCAGCCCGGTCTCATTATCATTATAAGAATCGAGAAGAATTCCGAAGGCATCGTAGTCAAACAATTGCTCATCCCTTTTTTTCGATGCGGCATAGATCCTTTTCGGATCCCTCATGTAGAGGCTTGCACCGATCCACAGGAACTCGTCATCGTAGCCGATCCTCACATCGCTGGCTTCCGATGGCTGGTTCATGAAGTTGGGCCGGTGCATGGTCAGTTCGAAGTTTTCGAGCGTCTTCCATACCGGTTCCACAGGTCTGCCGTCGAACTCCACTGGAGCGCTGAGCCTCTTTATTTTCACGGGTTGCTGAGCAAGAAGGGGGGGGTGGAACCACGGGATCATCAGGAGCTGGAAGGCCAGTATGCCCAATTTAAGGCCAGACCTGTTCCGTAACCGGTCGTTTCTTTTCATAAGTCGTGCACGCTTACCTACTTGGAGGGGATTCTAACTCCAAGGTTTAAAGGGGATTTCAAAATAATAGATACAGGGCAACAATTTATAACGATTCGAAATAGCAGGACCGGCCGTTTCATACCCGCCTTTTTATTAATATCTTGAAGATTCATTCAGGTCCTGTACCGATTTTGAACCCAACTATATCATGATGAGAATTGCACGGATGCTCCCTCTGATTGCTGCATGCCTGGGAACTGTTTTTCCGGAAGGTTTCGCCCAGCGCAGGGGATATACAGATGATTTTGAGAATGGTACACTTGAACTTAACTGGAGGTCCGGTCAGGGTGACAGATCTCCTTACCTGCTCTGGAGAACAGCCACACCCGGCACATACGGACTCTCAGAAACCGGAGGTGTACTGAAGATAGATTATGCCAGGTCAGAGGGCACGGGTGCTTTTGATAAATTCACCTTTCATCCTTTCAGGGCGGTCAGGATGGTTTTAAATCCCAGGATCCAGTTGGAGGTGAAAGCCGATGTGGATGTTAGATTCACTGTGAGCCCCGTATATTCACTGGATCCGTCAACCTGTGAATTCCTGGAGAAAGTGATCCCCGGTGACAACAACTGGCACACCTGCATATTCGAACTGACAGATAGCTATGTCAGACAGTACGAAACTGTCCGGACCGTGGATTTCTTTCTGGACAGGGATACGTCGTTGAGCAGTTCCGGCCACATTGAGCTGGATAATTTCAGGATGGGGTGGTACCTGATACAGGTCACCGACCTGGATATCTCGGTAACCGGAGGCAGGAGTATCCGACTGGATTGGGATACCACCGATCCGGAGCGAACCGGAAAGTACCAGGTTTACCGGAGTACGCAACCGGGTGTCGAGCTTACAGAAGTAAATCTGGTTGCAGAAACAGAGCGGGCCTTTTATCTGGATCCGGACCTGGAACCTTACCAACATTATTTCTACAGGGTGGTGCCGGTTCACCAGGATGGTGAGGTCTATTTCGGATCGGATGAAGTTTCAGCGGAGACCTTTGTGGAAGGTGTTCCCCCTGGGATCCGGGTGACAGCTACCAACAGAGAGACGGTCAGGAAATATGAGAAATTTGAAATCCTGTATGAGCTGGACAGGGTGGGTATTGCCAATCCCTACGATCCGGAAGACATAGATTGCTATGCGGTATTTACTGCTCCTTCGGGCAGGAGAATCAGGATCAACGGGTTTTATGACAACCACAACCAGGCTGATCAGTGGAAACTCAGGTTCTCTCCGGATGAAACAGGAACCTATGCCTGCAGGTTGTTTGTGAATGATGCGGGCGGAACTGCCACATCAGAACATTTAACCTTTAAAGCCATTGATTCCGAACATCATGGCTGGATCCGGCCTTCCAGGGTAAACCCCCGTTACTTCATGCATGACGATGGCACCACCTATTACGGTGTGGGAGTCTATTCACCCTGGAGGAACGATATGGAGAGGTTTGACACCTTTGCCGGGCATGATGCCAACCTTTTTGCCATATGGGACATTACCTATGGTGGCTTTGTGAACGGAACCGGTCTCATCGAGGAGGAGCTCGGCAGGTACAACCAGTTAAAGGTGGGCCGGATCGATTCTATGTTAAGCATTCTGGAGGACCGGGATATTCAGTTAATGTACGCCATCTGGCCCCACGACCTTTTTTCTGAGACGGTATGGGCCGCCCAGTGGCGCAACAACCCATACAGCCAGTTGATTCACGTGGATGACGTATACAGTGATTCGCTGGTGTGGGAGTACCAGAAAAAGAAATACCGGTACATGATCGCCAGGTTTGCCCACAGCCGCAGCTTGGGCATCTGGGAACTGATCAATGAAATGAACGGTACCGACGGTTGGGCCCACGGAAGGCATCAGGAGTGTTATGAATGGGTAGAGAAGTGTGTGCGCTATTTTGAGAAAAATGATCCCTACCGCCACCCTGTCACCGCATCGTTCAGTGGAGGATTTGAAGAGTACCGCGAAGAGCTACATGACCGGATCCACATTCCCAACATCCATATCTATCCGGCCCAGGGCTGGCCAAAGAAATTCCCTGAAGATACCATGCGGAGTGCCATGTTCAATTACGCCTGGGCAAGCCGCCGATTCTGGGACCGTTACAAAAAACCGGCCATATTCGGAGAGGCCGGGGCGGGACTGGCATATTATTCACCCAGGGATGAGCGTTACCATACTTCCTACCACAACCAGATCTGGGCTGCACTCACCAATGGACTTGCGGCCACTCCGGTCTGGTGGGATTACCCGGTGCTGACAGCATCGGACTGGGATCAGCTGGCCATACTGGCAGGCTTTGTAAAGGGCATCGATCTGGCAGGTCTTCCCTTTGCCCCGATGCAAACGGAAGCCGAAGGCACCGATCTCTATGTAATGGGGACAGGGAGCGAGGCATTTGGATGGGGGAGGTCCTTTGGTTCGGAAGATATCTCCGGCTCTGACTTTACCATTAACGGCCTGGTGGATACAGGTTACGAGGTCAAATGGCTCGATCCATGGAGCGGGGAATGGTGGAGCACCACCACCGGAAAGTGTTCAGGCGGGAGCCTGATCCTTCAGGTTCCTGAAATGAAGGAACCTCATCCGGATGTGGCTTTTCGTATCAAAGCCAGATAGGCGCTGGCGTACCTTTGAAAAAAAACTCCCTGAGCATCGAATAACCATCACGGGTCATGCGATCCCTCAGGGAGCTTTTACAGGCGTCAGGTTACCGATCTGACGTTGAAGACCATCCTAATAGGCATAGACCTTTTTAGAAACTACATCACGGTTTGTGCGGTCGGTAATGCGCACGATGAAAATTCCTTTCCCATCCATCTCCATTGTTGCCTGGCTATCAGCGATCTTCCGGCTCATGATTTCGCGTCCGGTCAGATCATAAACGGACACAGTCCCATCGATGTGATCATCCAGTCCATTTAAAATCAGCTGACCGTGGGCCGCATAGACCGATACTGCTGAAGCCGTGCCGGGTTCAACCGAGGTATTGTCTGTTTTCTGCATGATGTCATCGAGCAGGAAAGTCCAGTTGGCCGATCCGTCTCCGACAGTTCCATTGTCGATGATGAACACCAGTTTCTGATAGGACTTGGACTCATCGATGGCACTGAAGTCATACATCAGCTCCTCCCATTCATTGGCTACGGTGGTTTCTGCTTCCAGTTCCATGAATACGCTTCCGTCAGTAGCATTCTCAAGTTTCAGCAGTACCTTTGCGCCGGTCCGGGGAGCAAATACCTTCATGCTGAACATTTTCGAGATTGAAAGATCGATGGGATCTCCAAGTGCGATCCAGGATCCCCCCCAGACCTGTCCGGCACCCTTGACCATCTGGGCTACCTTGCTGCTGGTATTGATCCCGGAAACCTGCGGATTATCGATCACGGTCATGGCACCACCATCGAAATCATTGAATGTATAATCAACGTTTTCCGATTCAAAGTCAAATGGCAGGGCCGGGGCCTCCAGGGTGGGAGCTTCGTAAGAGAGGGCTATATCATCAAAGAGAAAGGTGAAATCGGCGGAGCCGTCCCCCATGGTCCCGTTGTCAAAAATAATAACCACCTTCTGGTACGATTGGGTGTTATCGATGAGGCTGAAGTCGAACGTAAGCTCCTCCCACTCTCCGGCAACTGTGGTTTCCACCTCCCTTTCGTAGGCGATATTTCCGTCATCAGCGTTTTCCACCTTCAAAAGCACCTTGGCACCCGTCCTGGGTGAAAACACTTTCATGGTAAAGGTATTGTCGCTGCTGAAATCGATGGGATTATCGAGGGATAGGAAACTCCCCCCCCAGGTCTGACCGGCGCTCTTGATCATCTGGGCCACCTTGGTGCTGGTGTTGATCCCGGAAGATTGCGGATTATCGATAACCGTTACCTCTCCGCCGTCGAAATTGGTCCACTCGAAGGTGCCGGTTTCAAAGTCCAGGGGCAGGTCTGCCGCTTTCATCACAAACAATGTACCTAGTAACATTGCGATGGTTGTAAAACTCTTTTTCATAATCATTGCATTTTTAGTGTTTAACAAATATTGAATTGACTCATATTATTCCAATACATAAAAAGGGAAATTGACTGTGGCCGCGTGGTTGTTGCCATCGTCGACATATACAAACAGGCGGTAGGCTCCCTGTTCAGCGGGAGCCAGAAAATGGATCCCCTCCGGACTGCTATCAAGGATAAATCCTTCCAGGGCCCCGGGCCGGGTTTCGGGATCTCCTCCCTCTCCAAGGTCGGAACTCTCAGGGAGTATCTCTGACCTCAGGGTCAGGGCATCACCGTCCGGATCCTTCGTTTCCAGAGTAGCACGATACGGCTTACCCGCAACAAGCACCACATTGTGATACCGTGTCTTCCCATCGATCAGGGGATCTGATATTTGGGGCGCCCGGTTTTCCGGCCACGCTCCGCTCCAGAGGTATTGCATGGTCTCTATGGCCTCTGTTTCCTTCCCGTTCTCGGTGAAAAGGCCGTACCAGGTCGGTGTCCGTTCCTGTTTCTGGCCCCAGAGGAAAACGTAGGATCCCAGGCAACGGGTGCTGTCCTGAAGGATGGCCCGTTCATACCTTTTCCTGATGTCAGCTGCCTTCTCCGTGGATGTCGGTTCCACAGGTGCATTCCACTCGGTGACCGGAACTTCCCAGTGGCCGGTGGCACCCCATTCGGTCACCATGTAGGGACCGCGATAACCCGAATCGGCGATTCTCTGTTGCAGGTTAATGATATCTCCGTACATCTGAATGGAGAGAAAGTCGAGGTCAGAGCCATGCTGCTCCAGGTATTCCACATCCTCTTTACTGATACCGGCAAGCATGGTGGTGGTGGGGTGGTACCCGTCTACCTGGTGGATCATTTTTGAGATCTCGTTTACTGCGTCCCACACTTTCACATTCGTATACCGCAGGTTCAGCTCGTTTCCGATACCCCAGGCCAGCAGGGCGGGGTGGTCCTTGAGCGCCAGGACCTGCTCCCTGATCCGCTCCAACTGCTGACCGACTGCTGCGGTATCGTTGTAATCGAATCCGTGACGCTCATTGCCCACTTCAATACCCATCAGGACCTTCAGGTTGTATCGATGGGCCTCATCCAGCACCTCTTTGCCGGTACGTTTGCCATTGTCAATCCGCCAGGTCCGTAATGAATTGGCGCCATGTTCACTCAGTGAGGCGAGATCACCGAATTCGCATCCCGCACCCTTTACATAGAAAGGTTCTCCGTTGACGAAAAGCCTGTACGTTCCTTCGGTTTGCAACACTTCCACCACCGAGGGCGGATCCATCTCTTTGCTCCGGTTGCCTTTCTCTTTTGCTGGCATACATGCCTGGAAAGAGAGCATCCAGATGAAAACCCATATTGCACTGCTTCGCACCATACAGTCTATTGTGCTATTGAGGTTTAACCGGGGTGAAGGTGTGATACCAGGCAAACTGCGGTTCATTCTGCTGAACCATCCTGACTTTCAGGATATTCTCTGAGATTTCGATGATCTCATATTCGCCTGACCCGGCGTAAAATCCCATGAAACCACCATCCGACAGGTTCATGGTGGTACCCCGGTACCCCCCGTCCTCCGTGGCAATGGAAGCCGAGGGACTGAAGCTGACGTTTTTTACTCCCGAAATCTCGAAATCGTAACTCCCTTCGGGCCCTAGCCCGAGAGATTCAGAATAGAGTCCCTGGATAAAAGCCTGTCCCGTGGGATTGATCTGTTCGAAGGTGACCCGTTCGTTTTCCAGTGTAAAGACGCATTCCGTGAAATAGAGGGAGGTGCCTGTTTTCTCCCAGGGAACCGCATTGTACCAGAAGCTGAAAGTGTGTTCCCCGTTGGGATACACCTGGTCATTCGGTCCCAATCCCAGGTGCCCGGGCTGGTCGGCGGCCCAATACCATGTTTTGGTTCCTCCGCCGCAGAGGTATTCAATGGCTTCGTCGTCTGTGAAACTGCTGTAAACCTCCAGCTGAACAGTTTTGCTGGAAGTGATACCGCCAGTTCCAACCGCATATGCGGTTACGTGATACTGGTTGGTGCCGGTGATGGAGAAAGTATGGGTCACATTTCCTGAAGGAGCCACCTCCAGGTCCTTCCCATCCCCGAAGGTGAAATAATAGGTGATGGCATGGTTGGCGGTGGCTGTGAACTGGACCATTCCGCTCCCGTCACCTCCTGGATTCTGACCATCTTCCCCGATAATGATATATTCTAGTGAAAGATCGGTAGGAGTGATCAGTGTACCCAGATTGTACTCCTCTTCCTGGCATCCCAGGAGAGAGATCATGGTCCCCATGATCAGGGTCAATCCTGTTTTTCCGGCGTATTTCATCTGACTTTCAATTAATTGGATTGTTCAATGTCATCAAACAAAAAGGTGAAATTGGCAGAGCCATCACCATTGGTCCCGTTATCGAATATGATCACCACCTTCTGGTAAGATTCCGAGGCATTGATGGCGCTGTAATCGAAGATGAGTTCCTCCCAGGCATTGGCCACGGTGGTCGAAACTTCCGACTCGAAAAAGATGCCCTGGTTCTCCATGTTCTCCACCTTGAGCAGGACCCTGGCCCCGGTCCTGGGTGAAAATACCTTCATCTTCATGGTTTTCATCGTGGTGAAATCAATGGGACCCTCCAGTGCGATCCAGCTTCCTCCCCAGGTCTGCCCGGCACCTTTTACCATCTGCGCCACCCGGCCGCTTGTGTTGATCCCGGAGGATTGCGGGTTATCGATGACGGTGACACTGCCTCCGTCAAAATCGTTCCATGCGTACTGGATCGTCGCGGATTCAAAGTCAAGCGGGAGAACAGGTACCACCTGTGCACCACTCTCCTTGTAGAAATAGAGGTTATCCAGGAAAATAGTGGACCCTCCCGTACCTTCAAATTTGAACTGGTGCAGATCGTTTATGGAAAGCCCCTGGTCCGTGA
>Ga0209536_100000887_pt1 | contig 49583 bp, 45 predicted proteins | sample DeeMarSeWOR28_12_FD_187461 | JGI IMG/M metagenome (GOLD analysis project Ga0209536, IMG submission 187461) | Marine sediment microbial communities from White Oak River estuary, North Carolina - WOR-2-8_12 (SPAdes) (version 2) | ecosystem: Environmental > Aquatic > Marine > Intertidal zone >...
ACGCGATCCTGGGGCGTGACGACCAGGCGGAGGTCCGGGAACTCGCGTGCGAAATGATGGTATCGCTGGCGGAGGAGGGCTGGACGGAAGGCAGCATTGCCGAAGCGATCATCCGCCGCTACCTGGAACCTCTCGCGGACCTCGCGTTCGAGCCCGACAGCATCATCCTGGGGTGCACACACTTTCCCTTGCTGCGAGCCGCAATCCAGCGCGTTGCGGCCGAGGGAACCGCGATCGTCGACTCGGCGAGCACCACGGCCGGCGTCTCCGCGGCAATGCTCGCAGAGCACGACCTGCTTAACGAGCAGGAGGGCGCGGGCCGGCTCAAGCTGATGGCGACGGACGGCGCGAGCCGCTTCGCGCGCGTCGGCGGGCGCTTCATCGGCGAAGATCTCGACGCGGAAGACATAGAACTCGTCGATCTCTAGGGCGGGGCGCTATCGCCATGCGACCTGTGCAATAATCGCCGATCCGTTTCGACAGAGGAATCAACGTGACCGTAACGATGTTCACGCGCCTGGCACGCGCCCTCGTCCCGGTGATAGTGCTTGCAGCTTGTGGGGGGGAGGTACCCGACGATCCGGTTGTCTCCACGGCCGAGACGGTTGAACCGCGCCCCGGGATTTATGCCGATTTCGAGCTGACGGCCGACCTGAGTCACCTGAGCGACAACCAGCGGGAGATGATAGGTGTGCTCATCGAGGCATCGAGGATCATGGATGACCTGTTCTGGCGCCAGGCCTTCAATGACGGCTACCGCGACTGGCTCGCCTCCATCGAGGACAGCGAGGCACGGCGTTTCGCAGAACTGAATTACGGCCCCTGGGACCGGCTTGCCGATGAGGCGCCGTTTATCAGGGGGTTCGGTCCGAAGCCGGATGGTGCGAATTTCTATCCGTCCGACATCAGCAAGGAAGAGTTCGAGGCCGCGTATCTTCCGGGCAAGAGAGGGCTTTATTCGCTGGTGCGTCGCGACAATGCCGGTGAACTGGTGCTGGTTCCCTACCACGTCGCCTACAAGGACGAGTTGCATCAGGCCGCCGAGTTGTTGCGCGAAGCGGCGGGTCTCGCGGACGACCAGCAGTTCGCAACCTACCTCAAGCTGCGGGCCGCCGCCCTGATCAGCGACGAGTTCCAGACCAGCGACCTGTTCTGGATGGACGTCAAGACGAATGAGATAGATGTCGTTATCGGGCCGATCGAGACCTACGAAGATCGGTTGTTCGGCTATCGCGCTGCCTATGAATCCTACGTGCTGGTCAAGGACATGGAGTGGAGCGATCGCCTGAGCCGGTTTGCAATTTTTCTGCCGGAGCTCCAGGAAGGCCTGCCGGTGCCGGACGAATACAAGTGGGAGACCCCGGGCACGGATTCCGACCTGAATGCCTATGACGTCGTCTACTATGCGGGCCACAGCAACGCGGGTTCGAAGACAATTGCGATCAACCTGCCGAATGACGAGGAGGTGCAGCTCGAGAAAGGCACGCGGCGCCTGCAGCTGAAGAACGCGATGCAGGCAAAATTCGAAAAGATATTATTGCCAATTGCCGAAATGCTGATCGACGAGACACAGAGACAGCACGTCACATTCGACGCGTTCTTCGGCAACACCATGTTTCACGAGGTCGCCCACGGACTCGGTATCAAGAATACGATCAACGGCAGGGGCACGGTGCGCGAAGCTCTGCGGGACGTCGCGTCGAGCATGGAAGAGGGCAAGGCCGACGTGCTCGGTCTCTACATGGTGACGGAGCTTCACAAGGCGGGCGAACTCGGAGATGTGGACATCATGGACAACTACGTGACGTTCATGGCCAGTATCTTCCGTTCGATCCGTTTCGGAGCGGCCAGCGCGCACGGCAAAGCGAACATGGTGCGCTTCAACTTCTTCAAGGAGCAGGGCGCATTCGTGCGCGATGCGGAAACCGGCACCTACCGCGTCGATGCCGCGCGCATGACCGAGGCGATGACCGAACTATCGCGCCTGCTGCTGACTCTGCAGGGCGACGGCGACTACGATGGCGCACGCGAACTTACCGAGACGAAGGGCGTTATCGGTGACCAGCTGCAGGCTGACCTGGATCGGCTGACGCGTGCGGGCATTCCGGTCGACATTACCTTCACGCAGGGTCCCGCCCAACTGGGTCTACAATAACCAAAGCACGCAAGGGGGATTCCCATGAGATCTATGCTGCTGAGCGCCGCATTGCTGGCGCTTGCCGCCTGTGGCGCAGAACAACAAGATGCTGCCACGCCCGAAGAACGGCAGCTGCCGTGGGCGGACTTCGTAGCGACGACCATCGACGAGTATTACCGGCGCAATCCGGAGCGGGCCGTCAACGCAGGTTTGCATCAATACGACGGTATGGCGAGCGACTGGAGCGCGGACGCTATGCGGGAGTATTCGGCCTGGCTCGCCGCGACGATCCGCGCGGCAGAGGGCTACGTCGACCTGCAGGGGCTCGACGCGTTCGAACGCGACTATCTCGTGAACGCACTCGAGGGCCAGGCGTTCTGGATCGACGACACTGACTACCTGGCGAAGAATCCGCTCGCGTATATCAGCCGGATCGGTATCGGGGTCTACATCGACCGCGAGTATGCGCCGCTCGAAGAACGGCTCAGGGCCTATACCGATTATGTGGCGAACGTTCCGCGGATGCTGGAACAGATGCGCGACAATCTCGAGCCGCCGCTGCCGGCGCCGTATGTGACGATGGGTCAGCGCATCCTGAACGGTCTTTCCGGCTACCTCGCCGACACCGTCCCGCAGCAGTTCGCGGCCGTGGAGGACGACGCACTACAGCGACGGTTTGCAGCCGCCAACGCCGCTGCGGCCGAAGCCGTTACCAGGACGGCGGACTGGCTCACCGAGTTGCAGGCGACGGCGACGCAGGACTACGGGCTGGGGGAAGCGTTATTCCTGCGCATGCTCAGCAAAACGGAGGGAATCGACGTGACGCTGGAAGAGCTGCGCGCGGCCGGGCAGGCAGACCTGGACCGTAACCTGGAGACGCTGTACACGGCGTGCTCTGAATTTGCACCGGGCGAGAGCACCGAGGACTGCGTGCGGAAAGTGCAGGAGCGGAAACCGCCCGAAGGTGCCGTCGGCGGCGCAACCCGCCAGTTGCCGGACCTGAAGGCATTTATCGTCGACAACGACATTGTCTCGATTCCGGGCACCGAAGACGCGCTCGTCGCAGAGGCGCCCCCGCACCGCCGTTTCAATTTTGCCTACATTGAAATCCCCGGTCCGTTCGAAAAGGGCCTGCCTTCCGTGTATCGAATTGCGCCGCCGGATCCGTCCTGGAGCGAAGAGGACCAGCTCGCCTACATCGCGGGCGAGACGGATCTTCTGGCGACCTCCATCCACGAAGTATGGCCGGGTCACTTTCTTCAATACCTGCACAAGAACCGCACCGAGAACAGGGTCGGCAGGCATTTCAGCACTTATTCGTACGGTGAGGGCTGGGCGCACTACACCGAGGAAATGATGCTGGAGGCCGGGTACGGCGGCGGTGATCCGGAGGTCCGAATCGGCCAGCTGCTGAACGCACTTCTGCGTAACGTGCGCTACATGTCGGCTATCGGTCTGCACACCGGGGGCATGACGGTCGAGGAAAGCCAGGCGATGTTCGAGGAGAAGGCGTTCCAGGACTTCGGCAACGCGTCGCAACAGGCATACCGGGGAACCTACGACCCGGGTTACCTGAATTACACGCTCGGCAAGCTCATGATCAACAAGTTGCGGGACGACTGGACCGACGGGCGCGGTGGACGGGAGGCGTGGGGCGCGTTCCACGACCAGTTCCTCGGCTACGGCTCGCCGCCGATACCGCTGGTCAGAAAACAGATGCTCGGCGAGGACTACGAGGGGGATGCGGCGTTACTGCCCCGCTAACGGGACAGCGAGGCCTTCTCCACGTAAGGCAGTTCGTGGCCGAACAGGCGCGTCAGGTAAAGACGCTGCGACGTCTCACAGGCGCCGGTCATGGCCGGAAAGCTGGCCGCAGGATCCTGCAGGCTCGTGAGCACGTCGCCGTCGCCGTTGATCGCGATGACGTGCGACGAGGGGACTGCCGCAGGCCGCAGGAAGGCGGGCAGCCGCTGTACGACCTTGCGCAGGAACGGCTTGTCCGATAACCCGTCGAGTTTCGCATCGCGTGGCGCCACCAGCCCAACCCAGAAGCGCCCCTCTGCGCCGCTGTTGATATTGTCGGGAAACCCCGGCAGGTTGTCGACGATCACCTCGGTCGTGCCGGCATCCGGCCCCAGCAGCCAGTGCCTCAGGATCCGGTAGCTGCCGGTTTCGGCAATCAGCAGGAAGCGACCGTCGGCGCTGATCGCAACGCCGTTGGCAAAATTCAGTCCTTCGACAATGACGCGCGCGTCACCGCTCCCGGGGTCGAATGCGATGACCCGTCCGTGACCGCCATGCTCGAGTATGTCCAGCAGGCTGGCCTCGTAGCTGCCCTGCCAGGCGAGCGCGCCGAATTTCGTGGACGCATCCGAAAAATAGATGATGCCGTCGCTTGCGACTGCGAGGTCGTCCGCATAGGCCAGTTGCTCACCGTCGACTGCATTCAGCAGGTTGTTGACCTCGCCCAGCGGCGATATCCGCTGTATCCCGAGATACGCATTGGCGACGACGAGCGAGCCGTCGGGAGTGGACTCGATGCCGAGCGGTCGGCCGCCTGCGCGAGCGAACTCCGAGGCATTCCCGGTGTCCTGATCGATTCGCAATACCGCCCCCGAGGACATCGTTGCGTACAGCGCGTCGTCATGACCCACCGCGACGTCTTCCGGACCCTCGTGAGCGCCGAGATCGATGGTTTTGGCGGCGGCAAGCGCATCGTTGGCCGCAAAGACACCCGTCAGGCCCTGGTCTTCCGGTGCCTGCCACGCGACCGGATCCACCGGCACGGGCCAGGTCACAAGATAAAGCCCGATCAGCGCCAGGCAGGCGAGCAGGAACGTGCCGAAACGCGGCAAGACCGCTCCCGTTAGCGCTGGTTGTCGATCATGCCGAGGAACTCAGCGCGCGTGCGCGCGTCCTTGCGGAACGTGCCGAGCATCTGGCTCGTCACCATGGATACGTCCGTCTTGTGGATGCCGCGTGTGGTCATGCACTGATGCGTCGCCTCGATGACGATGCCGACACCCTTCGGGTTCAGGACGTTCCAGATGCAGTTGGCTATTTGCGCCGTCATTTTTTCCTGCACCTGGAAGCGCCGTGCGAATGCTTCCACAACGCGGGCGAGCTTGCTGATACCCACGACCTTGTTGTTTGGCAGGTAGCCGACATGGGCGCGGCCGATGATCGGCGCCATGTGATGTTCGCAGTGGGACTCGAAGCCGATATCGCGAAGCACGATCATCTCGTCGTAACCCTCGACTTCCTCGAAGGTGCGCTTCATGAACTTGATCGGGTCTTCCCGGTAACCGCTGAACCAGTCCTCGTAGGCCGAAACCACCCGCTTCGGCGTATCGACAAGGCCTTCCCGGCGGGGATCTTCGCCGGCCCACAGGAGCAGGGTCCTGACAGCCTCTTCCGCCTGCTTGCGGCTCGGCTTACGCGGTTTTCCGGGCTTCTTGTTGTTCGTGGCCACGGCGGGATCCTCCTCGAGTGAGGTGCTGATACTACCGGGAATGACGGGGGCGTTACAGTGCGGGCAGGCCGTTCGGACAGCTCACGCCGGTGCCGCCGATGCCGCAATATCCGCCCGGGTTCTTCGCGAGGTACTGCTGGTGATAGTCCTCCGCGTAATAGAAGGTATCGAGAGGCGCGACCTCGGTTGTTATCCTGCCGTAGCCCGCCTTGTCGAGTTCGCGCTGGTAGGCGTTCAAGGATTCCCGCGCGGTGCTCAGCTGCGCATCGCTGCAGCTATAGATTGCGGAGCGATATTGCGTGCCGATGTCGTTGCCCTGGCGCATTCCCTGGGTAGGGTCGTGCGCCTCCCAGAACACGGCCAGCAAGCTCTCGTAGCCCACCACCGCAGGGTCGAAGATCACGAGCACGGCTTCCGTGTGCCCGGTCAGACCGCTGCACACTTCCTCGTAGGTCGGGTTCGGCGTAATGCCTCCGGCGTAGCCGGCAGCCGTGGTGAATACACCGTCGGATTCCCAGAAACGCCGCTCCGCGCCCCAGAAACAGCCGAGACCGAAAACCGCCTGCTCCAGGCCGGGCGCGAACGGGCCCTCGAGGGGGTTGCCGTTAACGAAATGGACCGCCGGAACCGGCATGGCCGTGTCGCGGCCAGGCAGGGCTTCGTCGTGAGCGGGGAGGGTGGTCTTTCTGTTATTGCCGAACATATCAGGTCGCCTGGTAGCGTGCGCCGTGGCGAGGCCGCATGACCACGCCGTCCGCACTTTGAAATCGAACCGGGATTGACTGGGTGTTGCCCCACTCGGTGGCGCGATACACCGCGAAATGCAGGTGCGGCATGGTGGTGTGCCCGGTGTTGCCCGACATGCCGATCTTCTGGCCGCGTGCAACCCGGTCACCTACCTCGACCAGCGCACCGTGTTTCTGCAAATGATAGTACTCGCCCGTGGTGCCGTCGTCGTGCAGTATGACAATATAGTTCGCATACCTGCCGCAGCCGTCTTCCCAGCAGCCGATCGACTGTGATTCCTCCACGCGAGCGATAACCCCGCCACGGGCTGCGTGAACCGGCGTGCCCTCGGGCATGTCGAAATCGACGGCGAACGCTTCGAGACCCTTGTGGCTGAAGCTGGAGCCATAACCCTGCAGCACACGGTAAGAGCGGCCGCTGGCATAGGGCAGTGCATAGAGATAGTCGTCGTCGTGCACCGCGTCCTTGTCGCCAACCGTCCACTCGAAGAAATAGCGATAGTGGCCTTCCAGGCGTTCGTCGGCGCGGTTGAGCATCATGACGCGGGCCGATTCCTGCGGCGCGAGCGTGCGCGTCACCGTCGTCGGACCGGCAACCTCGAAGTAGCGCGTGCGCACCCGAAGCGTGTAGGTAACGGGAAAGTCCTGCAGGTTCCGTGCCCGCAGTTCCACGTTGCCGCCCTGGTCGACGGCGTTGACGCAAATCCAGTCGTCACGGCAGTCGGCAAGCGCGTACGAGCTGGCGAGCAGCGCAACGGCTGCGGCTGCCCGGCTCATCCTCCGGCTAGGTGTCTGCATCGCCGGCCGCTTCCTCGCGCCGCTCCTCAAGGTCCGACAGCTTGTAATAGAACAGGTGTGTGAAGACCTGGTTGCTGCTCTTCACCGGCTCCGCATCTTCGAATCGAGGCCGATACAGACGGCCACGAATCTCGCGATACACGAGCTTTTGCATGTCGGTGAATTCTCCCGGTATGACTTCGACGGGCTCGACTTCGATGACGCGGCCGCGATTGGTTACGGAGAAACTAATAGTCACCGAACCCTGCAGGAATTCTTCCGATGGCCGCCCGAGCGGGCTCGGTCCGGCTTCGCTGGCGAACTCCGGAATCGGCCGGTCGTTCAACGGTGCGGCGCGGCTGAATATCTCGTCACGAAAGAGCAGCTTCGGCTCGTCGCCTTCGAGCGACTCCCATAATTCCCCGTAGAGTTTCCGCGCGCGCGTGAGGTTATCCTGCATCATGTAGTAATCCGCGAGGGACAGCTTGGCATTGGCGACGGTGGCCCAGTCCGACTTCGGGCTGGATTCCGCGATACGCAGTGCGCGCTTGAAATAAATTTCACCGGTTACCGGGTTGTGATGCAGGCCCTGTTCGCCGTGTAAATCGGTGTAAAAGTACGATTCACCGAGCTTCGTGAGTGGTTCGATCAGGCGAAAGTCTTCCTTGCTTGCGTTGGTCTCGATGATGCGTATTGCGCGACGGTAGGTCGCCTGTTCATCGACGATGTATCCGGCCCGGTGCTGCCACTCGGCGCGGCGCATGAGCGACGGAATCAGTGCCAGCTGGTCGTCCTCGAAGCGGCGCCGGTGCAGCACGTAGATCTTGTCATGCATGGCCCGGGCTTCCTCGATCGAGCCCAGGCGCACGTTGGTTTCCGCCAGCGATTCGAGGATGTCGATCTGGTCCATGTTGTGCGGACCTTCGTTGACGTGCGTGATATGGATGGCGCGGGTAAAGGTCTGCTTGGCAAGGTCGGGGCGGCCGCCTTCGAGCTGCGCGGCGCCCAGACCCTTCAGCGGGTTGATCAGGCGGCCGTTCAGGCGGTCTTCCAGCTCTTCGATGATGTCGATGGCGGCTGCGAAATTCTGCTGCGCGGCGTCGAACTGCTTGTTGCGGTGCTGCACGATACCCAGGTTCGTGAGCGCCTTTGCCGTCTCCGAGGACCTCGGCCCGGTGAGCTGGATGGAGAGGGTTACCACTCGCTTGGCGACGGTGTCGGCCTCGTCATAAATACCTTCCGACATCAGGCGCTTGTAATTATCGAACTCGTCGAGGAGTTCCTTCCGGAGGTCGGCTTTGCGCAGCCTGGGCGGTCCAGGCTGTGCGGCTACCTCTGCGGCGGCATCGTCTTCGGCTACCGGGACGGTCTGGTCCATGAGGCCGCCGTCATTCACGGCATCATCGGCGACCGGCTCTTCGGCAGCGTAGGCGGCGCTGCCGGAGACCACGAATACAACGGCCGCTGAGCACAATAAACTCTTATTAATCATATATATATTTTGCAGTAGCACGGTGACATCGAATTGCTGCCCCTCGGGCGGGAGCTTCGTCTTTCGACCCATTGCCCGCGAATTGGTTCGAGTCTCAACTATACATCGCCGGCAGAAAAAAGGGTTCAAGCGTACCCTTCAGAACAGGCCCAGCTGCTTTTGTCCTGGAGGGTCGAAGCGGCTGCAATCGAGCGTCGTCTCGCGGCGCCCGGTCTCGAGGCCGTGGCGCCTGCAGGCCGCCCGGAAGCGCTTGCCGAGCATGTCGGCGTACGGGCCGCGGCCGGTCTGGCGAATGCCGAAACTATTGTCGTAATCCTTGCCGCCGCTTGCTTCGCGCACCAGCCCCATGACGCGCGCCGCGCGCTCCGGAAAATGCAGCTGCAGCCACTCCGTGAAGATGTCCTTCACCTCGTGCGGCAGGCGCAGAAAGATGTACGCCGCCTCGCGCGCACCCGCGTTTGCCGCCGCCCCGAGCACCTGTTCGATCTCGTCGTCATTCAGGGCGGGAATGACCGGCGCCACGAGGACGCTGACCGGGATACCGGCGGCAGCGAGCTGCTCCATGGACTTGAGCCGCGCGTCGGCCGACGGTACCCGGGGTTCCATGAGCCGCTTCAAATCCCGCTTCATGGTCGGGAGGCTGATTGCTACCGAACACAGCCTGCGTCTCGCGAGCTCTGCGAGCAGGTCAAGGTCCCGCGTGATCAGCGTGCCCTTGGTGATAATGCTGACGGGGTGCGAATGCGCGACGAACAACTCGAGCAACTCGCGCGTCACGCGAGTGGTTCGTTCCGCCGGCTGGTACGGGTCCGTGTTGGCGCCGATCGTGATCGGCTTGCACACGTAAGAGGCCTTTTCCCACTCCTCTGCAAGCCGTGCAGCAGCATCGGGCTTGTAGAAGATCCTGGTTTCGAAATCCAGCCCGGGCGAGAGGTCCAGGTAGCTGTGGCTCGGTCGCGCGTAGCAGTAGACGCAGCCATGTTCGCACCCCTGGTAGGGATTGATGGACCGGTCGAACGGCACGTCGGGCGATGCGTTGGTCGCAATGATGCGCCGCGATCGCATCGCTCGCAGTTGCGTGTCCGGCGCGCGCAGCGACCGTTCGTGGGCTTCCCCGGCGTCGAACTCGACGGGCCGCGCGGCAAATCGTCCCTCCCGATCCGAGACGGCGCCGCGCCCTTTGTGGTGTCGGGCAGGCATGGCTGTTCTCAATACTGTACAAAAACACAGTACTGCTGCCCGCGACGGATTTCAATACGGTCCGGGATTCATTCCTTTTGCAGTCAGTTCAGCACCCGGTAGCCGCGCCCGCGCATGCAGTTCTTGAAGACCTTCTGCTTCTCGCGGTCCGCATCCAGTCCGGAGCGGGTGCCGCCGTAGATGGCACCCACCCCGGCCGCCTCGCCGACGTCTCGCCGGCTACTTACCGCGCCCGTAGCGGCACCGACCGCGGCACCCACCGTTGCGCCCTTGCCGATGCCCTCGACCATCATGATTTCATCGGTGTAGGCCTCGCACTCGTCCCAGTCCTCGGCGAGCCGCTCCGGGTCGACACCCTTGGTGTCGATGATCGGGTCCGGATGCGCGGCACAGCCTGCCACCAGCGCAGTCAGCACGATGAAGACGGCATATCGCATGTACGTCGGCATATATCAATATAAACGCGCGGCGGTGCGTTTGGTTGACGGCAAAAGTGCCGCCGACTGGCGCTCAGTCCGCCGCCACGTTGTGTATATACACATCCTGCTGCGGGAACGGGATCGAAATGCCGACCTCGTCGAAACGCTTTTTGATCGCTTCGGTAAGGTCGAAGTACACACCCCAGTAATCCGCCGTCTTGACCCACGGGCGCAGCACGAAATTGACGCTGCTGTCCGCAAGCTCCGAAACCGCGATCGTGACGGCCGGATCCTCCAGGATACGATCGTCGGCGGCGACCAGGCTTTCGAGTTCCTTGCGCACCTTGTCGAGATCGTCGCCGTAACTCACGCCGACGACAAGATCCACGCGACGCGTTTCGTTGGCCGAGTAGTTGGTGATCGTCGTGCCCATGATCTGGCTGTTGGGGATGATGACGCGTTTGTTGTCGCCCGTCTTCAATACCGTCGTGAGGATCTGTACTTCCTCGACCGCGCCGGATACGCCGCCGCCCTCGATCCAGTCACCCACCTTGTAAGGACGGAACAATACGATCAGAACGCCGGCCGCGAAGTTCGACAGTGAACCCTGCAACGCGAGGCCGACGGCGAGGCCGGCGGCGCCTAGCAGGGCGATCAGGGAAGCCGTCTGGACACCCAGCGCGTTGATAGCCGCGATGATGACGAACAGCATCAGCAGCATGCGCGCCAGGTTTGCAATGAAGCGGCGCAAGGTAGTATCGATATCGCCCTTCTGCATGGCCTTCATCAGGCCTTTGACGACAAGGTTTACGACCCACTTACCGATGAAGAAAATGACGATCGCGGTGACCAGGTTGATCCCCAGATCGACGCCCGTGGTCTGTATCGTTGTCCAGACTTCGGCCCAGTCGAAACCGAGGTCGGGGAGGCTGTCTGTGTTCATTGGTTTTCCCTTCAGCTGTTAGTTATTTTTGCGCTGGCTCAAAATCAACCAGTTGCCCGCGAGGGTGAGTAGCATGCCGATTGCGGCAGGAATCGTCCAGCGGTATCCCTCGATTGCCGTCGATATCAGCAATGCAACGACGGGGAAAAGCACCGAGCTGTAGGATGCGCGTGCTGCACCGATAAGCCGGAGCAGCGCCAGGTAACAGCCGAAGGCGACCGCCGAGCCGAAGATCGCGAGATACAACAGCGACAGGACGTAGTCCGCGCGCGGCAAGAAGTCCAGCTGTTTCCCGAGCGCGAGCGCAATCAACAGGGCAAGCAGTGCAGCGAAGGTCATCGCGTGCGCGTTAACGGCAACCACCGGCAGATCTCGCTTCGTGTTGAATACCGCCGCCATATTGCCGAGCGACGCGATCAGCGTGCCGCACAGTACCAGCATCCCGCCGCGAACCGACCGGTCGGTGAAACTGAATTCTGAGATCTCCGTGCTGAAAATCAGGCAGATGCCGGAAATCCCGATCGCCGCCGCCAGCCAGAATCGTGCATCGCTCGTGCGGCCGAAAAACAGCCGTTCGAAAATCGCATTGAGAATGAGAATACCGCTGAAGAGAACCGCGACGATGCCCGTCGTGAGGTAGGCGGTGCCGTAGTAGACAAAGAAATAGTTGATGCAAAATAGCAGCGCGCCTTGCAGGAATACGAGCGGATACGCGGTTGCCGGCAATCGCAACGGGCGGCGGCTCGCGTATGCAAACGCATAAAGCGCGAGTGCGGCGAGGCCGAAGCGGTATCCCACCGAGACCTCCTCGGCGACCGTGCCGAGCTGGAACGGTATTGCCGCCCACGTCGAGCCCCAGATGAGAACGACCGCTGCGTAAAGGAGCAGGATCTGCAATCTATTGCCCGGGCACGCCTTCGGTCCCCGGGCGAAAGCGGAATATGCCGTAAGGGCCGTTTTCCGCTATGTGCTCCTCCGGCCGCAGCACGACTTCCTGCAGAGCGCTGTCGGCGACGTAAAGCCAGCCATCCGGCCCGAAAGAAAGGGCGTCGGGCCAGCGGATTCGCGGCGAGCGGACCAGCGTGCTCAGCTTGCGATCGTTGCCGACCACGAATACCGCGTTGTGCTCGACGTCGGTGACGTAAACGTTGCCGTCGACATCGATGCTGAGACCGTCAGACAAAGGCTTGGTGCTGTAGCTCTCGGCACGCTTGGCGAGTTGCGCCGCCGGGAGCTCCGGGTCACGCAGGTCCCTCAGCCGGACGCGGTGAAGTATCGAGCCGCTCAGCGCGCCGTAATAGAGCCACTCCGGGCCGAGTGCGATACCGTCGACACCGCCCCTGAGGCTGACGAGCCCGCCGAAGAAGTGCATTTCCTCGTCGCCGTGCGCGATGACGTAATTCTCGGCGGCAACCGACGGATGCGACTCGAGCACGCGCCGCGCCGTTGCCGATTCGACGTCATAAACGATGATTGCCGGTCGTTTGCGCCAGAAACTTGCGTCGGCAATGATGATCGTCCGGCCGTCCGCGCTGATTTGCAGGTCCTGAAGGAACGACCCGGCCGGTGCGATCTCGGCCGGCAGCCGATGGTCGTGAACGACCTTGCCGGTGTCGAGATCGAAGGCGAGCAGGCGCGCCGATCGTGTGCCGTGGTTGCCGTGGTCGATGGTCCAGAGCCTGCCCTGCCGGTCGATGGCAACACCCAGAACGGTATCGAAGAGTTCGGCTTGCTGGCGCATGCCCGGGTACGGTACCGCCGCCCCGTTAACATACTCGAGTAGCTTGTTGCCTTTCGGTCGTGCCTCCGGGTGCACTGTGAAGAACACCCGCCCGGTCCGGCTCACGGCAACATTGCCGACAGGCAGCGGGTACGACAAAACTCTTTCAAGTTCGTCTTCCCGGAGCAGCGGTGTGCTGGTCAAATCAGGATACGGCTCGCCGCCGCCATATCGGACCCATGCCGCGATCGCCACCGCGACCAGTCCCGTCAACAACAACAGCAGTATGTTCTTCATCGAAGGCGGTTCGCGACCAGCTGCCTGTAACGGGCGAGAATTCTACCTGATTAATGACCGATTCAGGATAGCAGCGCGATACCCCAGGCTCCCGTAATGAGCAACGCGGCAGCGCCGCCGCAGAGCCACTGCCAGCGGTTTTCGAGAATGCGGTCGCGCACGAGCGTCAGCAGCACGCCGCCGCCGAACCCGCTCAGGAAACCGAACAGGTGTGCGCCGATGTCCGTGTTCTCGTCCCCGGTCCCGGTATACATGAGCAATGCCAGCCCGCCGACGATCGGGCCGTTGCGATAAACCCAGCGCTCCTGCGACATCAGCTTCGCGCGCCACACGTATCCGGCAACGATGCCGAGCGCCGCAAACACGGCCGTCGATGCACCGATGGAGCGATGGTCCGGCGCGAGTACCAGGGTATTCAGGAGGTTACCCAGGGCGCCGGTAGTAATAATGGCGAACCAGGCGACACCCGACCCCAGAATGCGTCCGGCGAACAGGCCGAACAGGGCGCCGAATACCAGGTTGCCCGCCAGGTGCCCGAGGCCCGAGTGCAGCGTCAGGGCCGTTACGGTGCGCCAGAATTCGCCGGCGCGCACGAGCACGCCGTCAACACGGCCTGCGCGGAACCAGTTCTCGCCAAACGCCGACTCGCCGGCGAGCCAGGCGACGCCGCAGACAACCAGCACGTAGGCGGCGATACCGGGCATTGCGTTCTGGTAGCGAATGATCTTCTTCGGTTTCGGCACGACCGGCGGGTTGGCCTCGTCGTAGATCGAAATTTCCTCGATGGCGTGCGCCGAGTGCTCTGCCGGCACCACGATCATCGAGCCGCCGGCGTCGTGCAGCACCTTGTGCGGGATACCTGCGGTGACGAGCACGAGTGAACGGTCCGCGCACGCAGCCCGGTTGCGGCTCTCGAATACGATCCGCAGGTCGTCATCCACCGTTTCGGCTCACGCAATCGAGCACGTCGCCGCAGTCCGCGTCGACTCGCAGCGTAGCGATGTCATCGGCGCGCGTCCGACCCCGATTGACGATGGCGATCGGTTTGCCGGTCTCTGCGGCCCGGCGGGCAAAACGATAGCCCGAATACACCATCAGAGAAGAGCCGACGACCAGCAGCGCATCCGCACGGTCCAGGGCTTCGAAGGCCGATGCAACCCGGTCTTGCGGCACGTTCTCGCCGAAGAACACCACATCCGGTTTTATGAAGCCGCCGCAGGATGCGCAGTCCGGCACAACGAATGCACTAACGTCTTCGTCGCGCAGTTTTGCATCGCCGTCCGGTGCGAAATAGTCGGTGTCGGTTTGCCAGTGCGGGTTCGCTGCCGCCAGCTGTCCCTGCCATTGCTCGCGGCAGGCTGTTTTTCCGCAGCCCATGCAGCGAACGCGCTGCAGGCGGCCATGCAGGTCGATGACCTGCCGGCTGCCCGCGCGGTGGTGGAGGCCATCGACATTCTGGGTGATGAGCGTATCCACCGCGCCGGCCGACTCCAGGTCCGCGAGCGCGGTATGGGCACGGTTCGGCCGCGCATTTGCGATACGTGCCCAGCCGGCGAAGCTGCGTGCCCAGTAGCGCTGGCGAACCTCGGGCCTCGCGATGAAGTCCGGGTACTGCACGGGCCGGGCGTGCTTCCAGTCGCCATTTCGATCACGGTAATCGGGAATGCCGGACGCCGTGCTGACGCCCGCGCCGGTGACAACCGCAACGTGGCCTGCGCGCGCCAGGAAACGCGCTAACTCGCGGGCATCGGGATTCATGGGGCCATTTTGGTTAAAGTAGCTGGCCCGATCAATCGCGAGGAGTCCGAATGAGGCAGCTGATCTCTCTTGCCGTGCTGCTGACGATCAGCAGCGGCGCTGCGGCGGAGGTGACGGACTCCGCGGAAAACGGCTTCACGACGGTCCACGAAGTGCTCGTCAATGCACCCCGGGCGCGCGTCTGGCAGGCGGCGGTCGACGAGGTCGGACAGTGGTGGAGCGACGATCATACGGTCGACGGCGACGCCGGCCGAATGACCATCGAGGGCGCGCCGCAGGGATGCTTCTGCGAGACATTCCAGAATGGCGGCGGCGTTGTCCACATGCAGGTCACCTTCGTGAATCCCGGCATCATCCTGCGCCTGACGGGCGGTCTCGGGCCGCTCGGCCTCATGGGTGTGAACGGCAACATGACCTGGGAGTTCTTCGATGCCCTCGAGGGAACGCGGGTCAGGTTCACTTACGTCGTCGGCGGTTACCGTCCGGGCGGGCTGAATGCCATAGCGCTACCGGTCGACTACGTGATCGGCGAGGCGCTTGCGCGTATGCAGGCTTACGTCGAAACCGGTGACCCGGAGAACGCCGTCGTTGAGTGACGTCGCCGCCGCAAGGCCGTCGTCGACGGTCGTACTCGCGCGCGCAGCCGCGGCTGCTCCCGAGCTGTTGCTCGTGCGCCGGCACGAGCGCTCGGCCTTCGGCGGGGCTCACGCCTTTCCCGGTGGCGTCCTCGAGCCTGCGGACAGCCGCGTCGCCGATCACTGCATGGGCATTACGGCGGGAGACGCCGACGCGTTGTTGAGCGTGGACCGGGGTCTCGACTACTTCAGCGCCGCTGTCAGGGAGTTGTTCGAAGAGTCCGGTGTGCTGCTGGCGACGGTCGGCAGGCCTGGTGTCGATCTGGGCGCCGCGCGCGATGCGTTGAACGACGGCACGTTGGACTGGCAATCGTTCGTTGCGGGCAACGAGGTGCAGCTGCATTGCGATGCGCTGCACTATTTCAGTTTCTGGATCACACCGGAGGCGCTGCCGAGGCGCTTCTCCACGCGATTTTTCCTGGCCGCGATGCCCGCCGACCAGGACGCCGCGCATTGCGGCGGCGAACTGACGGATTCCTGCTGGATGACCGCACGGGACGCGCTCGCTGCCTCTAGCAGCGATTCGATATTGCTGCACTTCCCGACGATCAGGACGCTGGAGTCACTCGCTGGCTGCGATTCGCTCGGTGCGCTCATCGAGTGGGCCGAGTCCCGGGCACGCGCGGGCGTGCCCTGTATATTCCCGAAGATCGAGAAGCGTGGCGACGAGGCGCGCGTGATCGTTGCGGGGCGGGACTCCGGGGCGCTCGAATGACGGCTTTTGGTCCCGAGCTGCCGCGGTTTGCCGAGCTCGCGCCGGGCGTGCGGCGGCTGCTGGCGCCGAATCCGTCGATGATGACCGGCCCGGGGACGAACACTTACCTGTTCGGCGTCTCTGAAATCGCCGTGATCGATCCGGGCCCCGAGATCGACTCGCACCTCGGCGGAATCATCGAGGCCGCCGGTGCGCCGATTCGCTGGGTGCTGGTGACGCACACGCATCCCGATCATTCTCCCGGCGCCATGCCGCTTGCCGACCGCACCGGCGCGGAGGTCCTCGGCATGCCGGCGCCGGAACACGGGCCGCAGGATTCGAGCTTCAGGCCGGCGCGGTTGCTCCACGACGGCGACACGCTTGAAACGGGCGATTTCACGCTCGAAGCCGTGCACACGCCCGGCCATGCCTCGAACCACCTGTGCTATCGCCACGCGGGGACCAACTGGCTGGTGACGGGCGATCAGGTCATCGACGGCTCGACGGTGGTGATCAACCCGCCCGACGGTGACATGAAACAGTACATCGAGTCGCTGCGGCGGCTGCGGGCGATGGACTGCGATGCCTTGTTGCCCGGGCATGGCGACAGGATCGACGACCCGGTCCGCGCGATCGACTGGATCATCGAGCATCGGCTGTTGCGTGAGAGCAGGGTGCTTGCAGCCGTGCAACAGCACCCGGGGCTTAAGCCGCGCGAGCTGGTGCCGCATGTCTACCAGGATGTATCCGCGCACCTGTTCCGGCTTGCCGAGCGCTCGCTGCTCGCGCATCTCCTGAAGCTCGAGCAGGACGGCCTCGTCGACAGCTCGGTCGAACGGTGGCGCGCCGTTCCTACGTGACGGTCCAGCTGTTCGGGCCCCTGATGAACTCCGCGACACTCTTCGTGCGCGTCATCCGAGTGGGGTGGTGCGCATAGAACGCACGTTCGTAGGGTTCCGCGGATTGCCGGTAGATGACCCCCAGCGCGACCGGCAGCTGCAGGTCGGTCAGTAATCGCGCCACCACGGCGTTTGTTTCATCGTGCACGAGCACGTCGCCGGGAGACTCGTTCGCGTCGATTACCTCGAGCGCAAAGGTCTGCGCATTGAATCGAATGCCCTTGCTGTTGTCGTCACCGAACAGCATTGGCTTGCCGTTGGAAAGGTGCAGCTGCGTATTGGCGGCATCCTCGCGGCCGGTAAATGCGGCGAATACGTCCTCGTTATAAACGATGCAGTTCTGGAAGATCTCCGTGAATGCTGTCCCGTCGAATGCGTGCGCCTGCCGCAGCACCTCGCCGAGACCCGCCTTGTCCGTGTCGATCGCTCGCGCGAAAAACTTCGCTCCCGAGCCGAGAGCGAACTGACCCGGCGATACCGGCGCGTCCACCGAGCCCGCAGGGCTCGACGGCGATACCGTGCCTGCCCGGGATGTCGGTGAATACTGACCCTTCGTCAGGCCGTATATCTCGTTGTTGAACAGCAGGATCTTCAGGCTCACGTTACGGCGCAGCGTGTGCAGCAGGTGGTTGCCGCCGATTGACAGTCCGTCGCCGTCACCGGTCACGACCCAGACGTCGAGTTCCGGGTTTGCGAGTTTCAGGCCTGTCGCTACCGCGGGAGCGCGGCCGTGAATGGTATGAAAGCCGTAGGTCTCGACGTAATAGGGAAAGCGTGATGCACAGCCGATGCCGGAGACGAACACCGTCGACTCCGGTTTCGCGCCGACGTCGGCGAGTGCCGTCGTGACGGCCTTCAGGATCGCGTAATCGCCGCAGCCCGGACACCAGCGGACTTCCTGAGACGTGGCGAAATCTTTTGCGGTGAGTTTATCGCTCATGCTGCGTCACCCTTGCGTTCGGTTTCGATGCGGCTGACGAGTTCCGAGATCCTGAACGGCAGACCGCTGACCTTGCAGAAGGAAACCGGTGCTATACAAAGCTTGTCTCGCAGCAGCGTCGCCAACTGGCCGTTGTTCATTTCTGGCACCAGCACCTTGTCGAAGCGCCCGAGCAGCTCGCGGAGATTCGGCGGCAGCGGATTGATGTGTCGCAGGTGCACGAAGCTCGCGCCGGTCCTGCGCGCCGCCTGGTAGATCGGCCCGTATGTCGAGCCCCAGCCGACGACGACGATTTCGCCACTGTCGTCACCGAGCTCGACCGCCTGGTCCGGGATGAAATTGGCAACGCTGTCGACTTTCGCCTGGCGAAATTCAGTCATGCGCTGGTGATTGTCGGGGTCGTAAGAGATGTGGCCGGTTGCATAGTCTTTTTCGAGACCGCCCGTGCGGTGCACGAGGCCCGGCATGCCGGGCGTGATCCAGGGCCGCCCGAGGCTGGCCGGATCGCGCTCCCAGGCGCGCATCTGTGCGCTGGGCCCGCCGGATACGTCGGGTGGCGCGTGGCTTTCGATGGGGGCCAGCGATTCGAAGATCGGTATCAGCCAGGGTTCCGATGCATTGGACAGGTAACCGTCGACGAGCAGGATCACGGGTGTCATGTGCCGCAAGGCGATCCGCACACCCTCGACCGCCATATCGAAGCACTCGCCGGACGATCCGGCAGCCAGCACCGGCAGCGGTGTATCCGCGTTGCGCCCGTAAACGGCCTGGTAAAGGTCCGACTGTTCTGTCTTCGTCGGCAGGCCGGTTGACGGCCCGCCGCGTTGCCAGTTGACGATCAGCAGCGGCAGCTCTGCGCTGACGGCCAGGCCCATCGCCTCGGTCTTGAGTGCGATGCCGGGCCCTGAACTCGACGTGACGCCGATCATGCCGCCATACGATGCCCCGATCGCGGCGCAGATCGCCGCAATCTCGTCTTCCGCCTGGAACGTGCCAACCCCCAGTTCCTGCAGCCGGGTCAGTCGGTGAAGCAACGGTGAGGAGGGCGTAATGGGGTAGGAGCAAAACAGCACGGCGCGCTCCGCAAGCTCGCCGGCCGCCGCGATACCCAGTGCGAGCGCCTCCGCACCGGTGATGCTGCGATACTCGCCCGGCGCCATCCGCGCCGTTTCGGTGCTTATCTGCGGAAGCGCCGCCGCCAGTTCCGCCGTCTCGCCGAACGCGTGGCCGGCATGCAGCGCCGCGACATTGGCGTCGCGAAGAGTCGGCTCTTTGGCAAGCCGGCGCCGGATCCAGGCTTCGACGGGATCGAGCTCCCGGCCGAACATCCACAGCAGCAGTCCGAGCGCCCAGAAATTCTTGCTGCGGCCGCTCTCGGACTTGCTCAGTCCGAACGAGCGGACCGCCTCGAGGTTGAGATGGCTGATGTCGGCAGTGACAAGCTGGAACGGGTCGAGTGCGTCGCCGTCGCGAGGGTCCTCTTCATAGCCGGCTTTTGCGAGACTTCGCGGCGTGAAGCTGTCGTTGTTGAGGATGATCAGTGCCCCGGGACGCAGCATCGGCAGGCTGACCTTGAGTGCGGCCGGGTTGAAGGCAACCAGCACGTCCGGTGCATCGCCCGCCGTCGTTATCGGGCCGCCGCCGAGGTTGATCTGGTAGGCCGATACGCCGAAGGTTGTGCCCGCGGGCGCGCGAATCTCGGCCGGGTAGTCGGGAAAGGTCGCAAAGTCCCTGCCCGACAGTGCCGTCGAGACCGCGAATTGCGAGCCCATGAGCTGTATTCCGTCGCCCGAATCGCCGGCGAGGCGCACGACGATGGATTGTAAACTACTGTTTTTATTCACGAAAAAAGAGATCTTATCGTCAGGTTGAACAGCGGAGCGGGCCGCGTGTCGCGCAGTGTAGCGTATTCGCAGGCACGAGCGTGATGTGGCGCTGCGCGGCTTGATATGATGCGCCACTTCGCATAGCTTACGCGCTCCAAAACCGATAAACCTGTCCGGAACTCGCACCAATGACGTTCGTTGTCACCGAAGCCTGCATCAAGTGCAAACTGACCGACTGTGTCGAGGTTTGTCCCGTAGATTGTTTCCACGAGGGACCGAATTTCCTGGTCATTGACCCGGATGAGTGCATCGACTGCACGCTGTGCGAGCCGGAGTGCCCGGTAGAGGCGATCTACTCGGAAGACGAATTGCCGGCGGACCAGGAGCAGTTCCTCGAATTGAACGCGGAGCTGTCGAGAGAGTGGCCGGTCATCACCGAGATGAAGGATCCGCCCGCAGACGCCGACGACTGGCGCGAGGTCAAGGACAAGCTCAAGTACCTCGAACGCTAACGGTGTACATCGAGGCGGCTTTCGCCGGTGCTTATTCGAGGAAGTAAAGCGGACCGAAGGGAGCCATGACGAGAAGAAGCACCGGCGAAAGCCGCCGGGGCCAGTCACGTAGTCGAGTCGATGAACTCGATCAGCACGCTCGCCAGTTCCTCCCCCTTGTCTTCCTGCAGGAAATGCCCGGCGCCCTCGATCGTCACGTGCTTTTGACCCTGCGCGCCCGGAACGTGCTCTTGCCACACACGGTCGCCGCCCCGCGTAATCGGGTCCTTGTCACTGAAGGCCGTGAGGAATGGTTTTTCCCAGCGGCCGAAAGCATCCCATGCGCGGCGGTTGGCATCGCTCGCGGGGTCGTCCGGCCGGACCGGTACCAGCGCCGGAAACATGCGAGCCCCGGCCTTGAACTTGCGTGATGGAAACGGCGCGTCGTAAGCGGCGACCACCGCGTCACGCAGGTTCGTCGTCGTGCCTCTCTGGATGATCTTGCCTATCGGAAAGTACGGGCTGTGAAGCGCGAAGGCGCGCCACTTCATAAATGCATCGGGCATGGCCTGATCGCCCGTCGGCAGGCCGCCGTTGCCGAGCGCGATTCGAGCGAAACGTTGCTCGTTTTCTGCCGCGACGCGCAGGCCGATCAGGGAGCCCCAGTCCTGGCAGAACAGCGTGATATCGGTCAGGTCGAGTGATTCGATGAATTCGCGCATCCAGCCCACGTGACCGGCGTAGCTGTAGTCGCTCTTGCTCGCGAGTTTGTCCGACCTGCCAAACCCGATGAGATCCGGTGCGACGACCCGCAGGCCCGCTGCGGCGAGCGGTGGCACCATGTGGCGATACAGATAGGACCAGCTCGGTTCGCCGTGCAGCAGCAGCACGGGTTCGCCGTCCTCGGGACCTTCATCGACGTAATGCATGCGCAGCCCCGCGACTTTCGTGTAATGGGGCTCGAAGTTATAGTCGGGCAGGTTCTCGAAACGATCGTCCGGTGTGCGCAGCATCTTCATTTTGCGTTCCTGTTTCGATGTCGGCCGCTGAATTCCATGCCAAGATAACAGAATGTCCCGCAACGTATACATCGACCTCGACGGCACCCTGACCGACCCGTTCGAGGGGATTTCGAATTGCATCGCGTATGCGCTGGAACAACTGGGACATCGTCCGCCCGCCGGCGATGAGCTCCGTCGCTTCATCGGCCCGCCTTTACTCGAAACCTTCGAGGGTTTGCTCGGCCGCGAACTGGCGCCGCGTGCCCTCGAGTACTACCGCGAGCGTTTCAGCGCAATCGGCTGGCGGGAAAACGCCGTGTATCCCGGCATTCATGCCGCGCTCGCCGACATTACCGGGGCGGGGCACCGCTGTTTCGTGGCCACGACAAAACCGCACGTCTTCGCCCGGCGGATCGTCGAGCATTTCGAACTCTCTCCTTATTTTGCCGACGTCTATGGATCGGAACTGGACGGCACGCGAACCGACAAGACCGAGCTGCTCCGGTTTGCTCGGCGCGATCGATCGTCGCAGCGCCCTTCGGTAATGATCGGCGATCGCCATCACGATGTTGTCGGCGCGCTCGGCAACGGCTTTCCTGCAATCGGCGTAACCTGGGGTTTCGGAACGGCGGATGAACTGCGCAGCGCCGGTGCGGACTGCCTGGCCGATTCGCCGCAACAGCTAGCCGGGTTGCTCTAGTTCATCGAGCGCGGCACGCGCGCGATTGAAGATCGTAATTGCGATCAGCAGCGCCACGATTGCGACGAAGATGTTCGCCCAGGCGCCCGCATCCAGGCCGAAGCCGAGCAACACCGCGAGCAGCCCGAACGCCAATGCCCGGTCGCTCTTGCCCATCGGGCCGTCGTAGCGCCGGCTCGCGCCGATCTGCACCGCGACGACGCCGGTCATTTCGCTCAACACGGCAAGCACTACCGCGACATTCACCGCGACGGGCGAAACGCCGGCAATCAAACCGAACGGGGCGTACAGGGCGATATCGGAGACCACGTCGCCGAGTTCGTTCAGCAGGCCACCCAATGGGCTCTGCATGTCGTGCTCCCGCGCAAGCATGCCGTCGATTGCGTTCAGCGCCATGCGCACGAGTAAGGTCGCGGGCACGAGGAGCAGTACCCAGGGCGTCTCGTACAGAATCACGAGCGTGCCCCCGGTTGCCAGCGACAGGAGCATCGCCGTGATCGTTACCTGGTTGGCCGTGACGCCGGCCTTTGCGAGCGCGCGGCAGGCTGGCCTGAGCAGATTCTGGAAAGCAGGCTTGATGGCGTAAAGCGTCATGCGCGACTTCCTCCGAGCTGCGAAACGCATTCTTGCAGGTCCGCACACACGGCTCTCACGGACTCAGCGCTCGTGTCGAGGTGACGGAAGTTCCTCGCTCGCCCGATGCGCAGATGCAAGCGGTGCGGACGCGGCCACAGCTTGCCCTTCGGCCACGCGCGCATGCCACCCTCGAGATGGCACGGTACGATATCGAGATCGTTGCCGGCGGCGAGCCGGCCAATGCCGGAGCGAAAGCGTCCGGTCGTACCGGTCGTCGTGCGCGTTCCCTCGGGGAACAGAACCAGGATGTTTCCCTCGTCCTCGAGCAATCGCGAGCACAGCTCGAGGCTCCGTGCGCTCGCGGCCTTGCGATCGAACGGCAACGCGTTGATAAGTATCGCCGAGACCGCCGAGCGGGGCAGGCTCGTGAAAAAGTAGTCGGCAGCTGCGGCCGGGAAGCAGTGGTGAATGCTTCGCAGCGCGACGGCCGACAGCAGGCAGAGCGTGTCGAGGTGACTGGTGTGATTGCAGACCATCACATACGAACGCCTAGTTGGCAGGTTCTCTCGGCCATCGATGCGCAGGCGGTGGTAGAAGCGCATCCAGGCGCGCAGTAGCACGGCCGCGATCGAGCGAAGGGCGTACACCAGCATGCCGGGCTCACGCGGGAAGCTTTGCAGCCTGTCCGCAACCGGGGTGCCGATATCCGGGGACGGGTGGTATTTCCATGCGTTCATGACGTCGTCACCCCGCGCCGTTGAACCAGCGCACCATGTGAAAGAAAATCGGTGCCACGAAAATCATGCTGTCGACGCGGTCCAGGATTCCCCCGTGGCCCTGAATCGTCGCGCCCATGTCCTTGATGCCGATGTCGCGCTTGATATAGCTGATAACCAGGTCACCGAGCTGTCCGCCAATGCCGACGATGAGGCCGGTCAGGATGAGCAAGGCCGGACTGAAGTGCGGAAACGAGAACCAGAGCAGCCAGGGTAGCAGCAGCGACACGGCGATCGCACCGATCGATCCGGCGAGTGTCTTGTTCGGGCTGATCTGTTCCCTCAGTTTGCGTTTGCCGAACATCTTCCCGAACGTGAACGCCGCCACATCGTTTATCTCGACTGCGAAAACCAGGAATAGCAGGTAGCCAAGGGCATTCGCCGTGTTGGCGAGAAAGCCGAGGTGCATGAACATCCAGCCGAAATAAACGAAGCCGAAAATCGCGAGCGCGACTTTCTGCAGTTCGCCCTGCGCGCGGTTGCGCAGGACGGGCACGAGCAGGATCAGCGCGATGACAAAGGTAGGCAGCGCCATGAAGAAGCCGTACCAGCCGGGTTGCCCGAGGCGCGGATCGGTCATTAAAGACACGGCGCCGAGCGCAACGATTGCGAGATAGACGATGCCGGTCATCCACCAGTCTTCGTACAGGCCGGTGGCGCGCGCGAACTCCCTGAAACCGAAAGCCGCCAGCAGCGTTACGCCCGCGATCGTCGCCTCCCTGCCGAGCAACAGTGTGCCCAGTACGATCGGGATCATGATGAGCCAGCCGCGGTAGGTGGAGAGCGGTGACGATACATCCCGGCCGGACAGCCGCAACAGACCGAGTAGCAGGCCGGCGAGAACCAGCAACGCGCCCGTGATGATCGCGTAACCGAGAAATACCGTGCTGCCAGTTACCAGGTCGATAGCCATGGTTCTACCTGCCCATGAGGAACATGCCGATTACCAGCAGGCCCATGCCGGCGACGTTCACGGGCCTGATCGGTATCGCCTGGAACAGGAACGCGAGCAGGGCCGCCCAAATGAAGGTTGATGCATAGATGGGATAGAGCACCGTGAGCGCCCCGCCTTTCCTGAATGCGGCCACGAACAGGGTCATCACCGCGACGTAGCAGGCGATGCCGGCGAGCAGCCGCCAGTTCAGCAGGTAGCTCGCGATGCCGCTGCCTGCCAGGTCGGCGCCGGACTTGTACAGGTACTGGCCGAGCGCACCGAGAAATGCAGCCACAATGAAGAAGACTATGGAAATGGCGGGTGTCGTCACGGGCCCGGGCCTCCTGCCCTACGGTCGTTGCAAGTCATTGATTCGTATCATGACAACGGCGGTGGCGCGCTGCATGATGGAACCCGGATGTTTTCCGGATGACTACCCGTCGAGGGTCATAATTCCCTAGAAACCCTGCTGGCGCTGTGCATCGTCGTGCATGCGCGTGAGAAACGATCGAATCGCGGGTACGGCTTCCTGGCGGCTCATCAGTTTCTGCTGCTCGAGAATCTTCGCCATGTCCTCGATGGAGCGCTTGCCGTCGATGAGCGACATAATGAAAGAATAGATCTGCGTCGTCATTGCCTGGGTGCGAAAAGACTGCGTCAGCGGTACCGGTTCCTTGCCCGTGACGAGCCAGTCGGGCAGCGCCTTGTGGCGCGGCACCGATCGGGCATCACGTTCCTTGTAGGCGCAAAACGAAAATACCCGTTCCTGCCGGCCGTGACGGCTGGCCGGGGAACACATGTATGGAATGGTCGCCTGGGATACGTAGGGGTCCGAGAAGCCGCACTCGGCGACGATCGCCTTGGTTTCCTCGGGGCTGTAACGCCGCGCACGCGACGGGTCGGCGAAGGCCAGCGAGCCGAAGTTCACCCAGCGGCCGTCGTCCCCGAGAAGCCGGTTGATACGTGTGGCGAACACAGGCAGGTCTTCCGAGATGATGTCGATGAGCCAGGGCGTAATGACGGTGTCGAACGAGCCCGCGGCAAACGGCGCGCGCAGTGCATCGCCCAGTACCAGGTGAAAATCGTCACCGGCTGCCTCCGGCGCCGACAGCCTGCGCAGAACGGCGTCGTCCTCGAGAGACCTGGGTGCAATGGGAAACTCGTACATCGACAGGCGGTTGCCCTGTGCCATTTCCTTTGCGACGAGCATCAGCAACGGGTTGAAGTCCATTGCGACAAGGCGTGAGCAATCGAGTTGCCTGTGAACATCGTATGCAAGGCGCCCCGCGCCCGCGCCGAGGACCAGCACGTCGCCGAGGTCCGCGTTGTCGTGCAGCACCGATCGAAGCTGCTTCAGCGACGCTTCGTTCTCCTCGTCGCCCCATGCCCAGTCGCGATGGACGTTCGCGTAGTAGGTATTCAGACCCTGGTCGACCGGAAGCCGGGTCCGAAGCGCCAGGTAGGACTCAAAGCTGCCGCTTTGCGATTGTACGTCGACCGGCCTGAGCAGCTTTTGCAGCGCGCGCCGGTGTTGTTCGACCGATTTCCTGTAGCGTTCCAGGCGCCTGCGGGTCAGCGTCCGAAGGTTCTCATCCTTGAGCTCGACGTCGAGCCCTGCAATCTCGTGGCCAAGCTGCTGCAGCGCGAATTGCAGCCTGTTGCGCCACTCCCCCAGACTGGCGTCCGGGTCCGCGAACATCCACGGGATGCCGCCGACGTCAGGAAAGTCGATCTTGCACGCCTCGCAGCGAAACGTACCGTCGTCGAATGTGAGCGGTGTCTTGTCGCAGCGCGGACAGGCGAGATAACTCTGCAGTTGCTTTACGTCACCCATGCGCCGTTTTATAGCACGGTGCCGCGCAAACTGCCGGACACGCTTCTCAATTGAATAACAACCCGCTCACCGGCCGCCCATGCGCGTCGACCTTCGTCGCGCGAACTGAGCTGGCGGGCTACCGGCGATGTTCTTCTCGTCATGGCTCCCTTCGGTCCGCTTTACTTCCTCGAAGAACATCGCCGGTAGCCCGCCCCCCCCAGTCGGTGCGTAACGCAAGACAGGAGATCGGGTCATTTCTCTCCCTCATGGCTCCCTTCGGTCCGCTTTACTTCGGTCGAAAAACGCCCCGATCTCCTGTCTTGCAGGCTTTGCTATTGGACGGCGATGGTCAACGGGAACGAGTGTTGCCCGCGCTGCGTGTTGTAGGGGAGTCAGGAGAAAAAAAGCGGCCGGTCGGGGAAATCGACCGGCCGCGGGTAGTGCCGGGGCTGCCGGGGAGCAGCCGCGCGGCGGTACAGCCGCAAGGCTATACGGGGTTGGCAATCATTACGCTCAACCGATGGTGCCGTTTACTATCGGCGTGAACGCGGTGAGGCTGTCCTGCATGGCAGCGTTGCCCAGGCCGTGATTGGGGAATAAATTGGCGAACTGGCCCTGTTCGCCATGCAGCGCCATGTAGTTCAGTATCACGGTATTCACCAGCAGGTTGACGTTGTTCGCCGCGGGCGTCGCCGCGCGTTGCACGGCGCCGTCGCTGCTCATGTAGCCGATCTGCTGGTGCCGGAGCTGTTCGTCGAGCGTTCCTCCCATGAGTGTCGCGCGGCCGTTCGGGTTGTACACCAGGAAGAACGCACCGGCGGTCGACGAATTGTCACTGGACCACTCGCCCTTGCCGCGGCCCTCGACCGTGTTGTCGATCGCGCCGTTCGACGACAGCGAGCCGTCGCTGAAGACATACAGCATGAGGGGCGTGCCGAGGCGTGCCGCATACTCCAGGCATGCGCCCATGCAGCGTCCTGCACGGAAGTCCTTGACCTCGCCTTCGGCGCGGCGGCCGCCGTGATAGTCGTAGCCGCCCATCTCGACGCAGCCGGCACCGGCATAACCGTTCATCACCAGCTTCATGATGGATGCGGTCTTCTGGAATTCCCGTGAATCCCGGTCGCCGGCGTTGAACTCGGCTTCCGTGAAGATGCCGTTGGGCCCAACGATTTCGGGATCGAGGCTCGGATCAACGGGGACGCCGGCAAAGCGATCGGCAATATCGGCTGACTTCAGGTAGCCGCATTCGACGAGCCGCTTCATGGCGGCGTCTTCCGAGGGTGCCAGCGCTGTGTCCACGCTGCTCATCTTGCGTCCTGTCAGACGGTAGATAGACTCCATTACGGCTGTCGCATCACGCGGGCTCAGGATCGCGGCCAGGTCGCCGGTATCCACCAGGTTCACGACGTCCGAAGGACGGTCGACCTTCGTCGGCCGGAGTTCGGGATCGTAGAGCATCGCGGGCAGCATGGAGTTGCCGCCCGAGTCCGTATTTTCGGAGCCGGCCAGAGTGAGGATCGAGCCGTTCGCTCCGGCACGGGCGATACCGTACATCGGGTTGTGGGGGTTGTTGCCCGTGTCGTTATCCGAACGCGCAGGGATTACCGCGCCGTTGATATTCGCTTCACGCCCCGGCGTCAGGCTCTGCATGATGCCGCGCCGGAACGCGGAATCGAGATGGAAGCCAAGGCCGAGGTCGAAATTGGCATAGTCCTGCTGCAGCACCGGATCGACGAGTCCCGGGATCATGTCTCCCGGCAAACCTTGCCGCTCGTAGCCGTTGGTGCCGAGGAAATCCTGCTGGCCGCCTTCCTGGCCGATCAGCACGTTCGAGCCGGCGATATTTGCGCCGCCCGCGAGGTCGAAGCAAATGAACGGAATCTTGCCGGCGCCGGCAGTCGCGATACCGCAGCTCGCGAGCTGGCTGTCCAGGTCACCCGACAGCGCTGCCTGCGCGAGCCGGGGACTGGCTGCCATCGCGCTCAGTATTCCGCCGCCTACGGCGTAGGCAGCGCCCGTCCGGAAGCCCTGCGCGACGAACTGCCGTCGCGTGACAGGACGTGGATGATCTCCATGCAGCTGAGGCGCATCAAAGTCTCTTGCGTTGCGTTTCTTGGCCATTGCTGTGTTCCTTGTCAATCCTGTCTGTGTTTACTGAACGAGTGTTACGGCGTTGCCGAGCATTGCTGCGCAGACGCCCTTGCCGATTGAACGGGTACCGCTGCCGCCGGCGATGAGGCGGTCCACCAGGTTGTCCGGACGGTCCAGCGATTCGCCCTCGGCGTTTACGGCCGTGGTCGGGTCCTGGTAGGACGCGAGTTCCTCGAAGACCTCGGCGCGAATCGGCTGGCTGCCAATGTTGGTGCCCATGATGCGATCGATGAGAGGGTTCACGAATGCATTACGGTTGCTGCTGAACTCGCTCGAGTTGTTCCAGTTGAATCCCGGGAACAGCGTGTTCAGGTTGGCGCCCGGACTGCCTGCCGTACCGATCATCGCGTCGCAGTACTGGATTGCCAGCTGCGCGATCGCGACCTGGTGCGACGACAGGAACGTGTTGAGGCTTTCCACCGCCGGCAGCGACTGCCGCAGTTCCTGGTAGGTCATGTCGACCGCAGGCGTCGTCGGGTCGACGAGCGTAACTTCGGCGTAGGTCGCGTTGATCTCGTCGAAGGTGCGCAGGCCGACGTGGGGCGACGGCGGGCGATCCGTTTCGGTTACTACCAGTGTCGGGTCGGCCGGGCGGCTGAAGCTGTTGCCGGCCAGCGCATCGAAGGTCAGGAAGAACTCGTCGTCCTCCGGTCCCTTCTCCAGCGGCAGCACCGCGCCCAGCGACGACAGCGGCTGGCCCAGCTCGACGAATTCCGACGCGCTCAGCGTGTCGTCCAGCGTCGCATAGGTCTGGCCAACCCGCGCCTCCGCACCGTTCATCGCAACCCGCAGGCCACGGATCGGAATGCCTTCCGGCGTGGAACCGTCGAGCGTTATGAAGTGCGGCCGGTCGAACAGGTAGGCGTATGTGTCGTACTGCGCCGCCTCGAACAGGATGAACGAGGAATCAGGCGCCGCGCCGATGTTCTCGGAGATATCGAACAGCATGAAGAAGCGCTCGCCGACACCGGCATCGAAGTTCTGCATGACCTGTTCCTGCGTCATCGCACGGCGGTGGACTGCCGCGAGGCGGATGGTGCCCTGCCACAGGCCGTCGCCGGACGCCTCGTTGCCGAGGACGAGCGCGAATTCGCGCTGCCAGTCGATCAGCGTGCCGCCCGGTACCGGGTCAATCTGCGTGACCAGGCTACCGTTTACGTAGATACGGCGGCCGTTGATCGGGTCGTAGGTTGCTACCACGTGCTGTAGCGTCGCCTGCAGGACCTCGTCCGCCGCCGGCGTGGACAATTCCGGGTCGCCGTTGAGGCTGGTCTCGGTCGTGCGCAGCTGGAAGCGGTAGTCGTACAGCGTCTGCTGCAGCGTGAAGTTGCGTTGCGTCGTTCCTGCCGAGTAGCTGACGATACGCGCTTCTTCCTGCGTCACGTTGGCAGGGATCACCCAGGCTTCGATCGAAAATTCACCCGACTCCTGGATGATGTCGTAGAGCTTCGCCGATGCGGTCGTCGAGGCCTGAGCCTTGCCGTCCGTAATGGTGATGCCCCAGCCGCCGAACCAGGTCACGCCACCCGAGAAATTGAGGTCGACCGCGGGATCGACGCCGCTGGTGTCGTAAGCAATCGTGCCGTTGCCGGTCTTGAACTCCCACAGCGCGATCTGTGAGTCCTCGTAGCGGTTGCCGCCCGCGGCCAGCGTGCCGTCGACAAGGCGCAGCGCCTTGCTCGTCACGAGGTTCGGGTCGACGGTCGTCGGTGAAATGCCGCCGGCGAACGTGGCTATGGCGTTTTCCATGACCTGGGCGTCCGCCGAGCAATTGCCGGACCAGCAGTTGTGGAACTCGCTGCGGAGGCGAATAACCATTCTGGAATTGGCTGGCGTATCGAGATTGATCTTGGGCTTGGCCGCATCGTAAGCGGTAACCACGTCCGGGTCGGCGAAGTACGGCTGCTGAGCAGTTGCCGATTCCGAACTGTGACAGCCGGCGCAGTTTGCGACCAGCACGGGGTAAACCGTGGCCTCGAAAGCGGCCGTGTCCAGCGGGAAGTTGAGGCTGGCGCCCGGTTCGCTGGAAGCCGGCGGCGTCAGCAGGATCTGGCGGCCACCGCCGCCGGAGCTACCGAGCCAGTTCTCGATCCAGGTCGTCATGATCGCCGCACAGCTCGACGGATCTTCGTTCCAGCAGTTGTGGCCGCCGCCAACTTTCTCGACGAGGCGCGACAACGCCGGTTGCGTCGTGTTCACGACGGTAAGTGCTTCATCGTAAGCCAGGTTGACGTCGTCGTTACGCACGAACATCGGCGTCTGTCCCACGACTTCGTTATGGCAGGAGCCGCAACGATCTGACGTCTTTGCGTTCGACCAGAATTCCTGCTGGAACTTCAATACGTCGGCATCACGCGCAACCGGACCGGTATACGGTGCGTTCCCGGGAGGCGGTGCCTGTGTGAGCGGATTCTCGGTCGTCGCTGCGCCGCCGCCGCAGGCGGCAAGCACCGCGCTTGCGAATACGCTGATCGCGGCTGCCCTGAGAACGCGCACGCTCGTGGCCAGGGTCGAATAGGTAGCAATTCTGTTTGCTGTGATCATTGTCCTGTCTCCCTACTGGCCCATGCAGTGAACGGCTGTATCGGCGAATACCTGCTTCATGCGGTAGCCCGACGACCGGAACGTGTTGGTAATGGCGTCTACGGCACCCCGGTCCGCCGCATTCTCCGGCTCACGGAGACAGACGGCACGGAATACCTTCTTTACCTGGCAGGCTGCAAAGGCCTGGCTGTTGCCGAGTTCCGCACCCAGCGACTTCGCGCCATTGCCACGGCCGGGCAGCGAGTTGTCGAAGCCCAGGTAGGCGTTCTGGCCCTGGCGCCAACGGTTCTCCCAGGAGTCGTCGACTGTCCTGAAGCCCTGCGGAAAATTCAGGTCGTTGTTGAAATACTTCGGCTGCACGTTGCCGGGGGTGTACTCCAGCATGCCGGTATCCTCGTTGTAGTTGTAGTAAGCATAGGCGCCGGCCAGCGGGTCCATGCCCGAGTGGCAGCCTATGCAGTTATTGAGGAACAAACGGCTGTCGCCGCCCGGGCTGCGGCTAACGTCCTGGCGAATCCAGTCCGGTGGCAGCTTGGTGTCGAGCATCTGCTCCATGTCGTTGCACATGTGGTTCAACAGCGTGAAACGGAACATGGCGCGGTTGGTGCCCGCCACGTAAAACGCTTCCGATGCGGCGCGTGACGTCATGACGCCCGCTGTAGCGGAAGACGGTATGCCGAGAATCGATGACTGCGGCACGGCCACGAATTCGTTGACGTTGCTCAGGTCGACGTTATTGGCTTCGAGTTGTTCGAAGTGAGTGTTGTTGTTCGCCGCAGGCGATGCACCGACGATGCCGGAACGGCCAACGTAGGTCAGGTCGGCGGACAGCAGCGTGCTGAAATCGACGTCGTCGCGAACCATACCGATGACCGTCGCTATGTAGTCGTTCAATGGAACGAATACCGACTGGTCACGGTTGGTCCACGGCGCAGCAAAGTTCTTCAGCGTGACGTTATAGAAGTACTGGTTGTCCATCGCCGTGTAGGCGGCGGCAACCGCGTTGCCGCCGGCGATCTGGGTTTCCATCGTCTGCAGCACGGCCTCTGTCGGCGGTACGCCGGCGAGCCGGTCATGAATGCGCTTCGCCTGCTCACGCGGTCCTGCGTAGGCGGTAGCCATCAATCCCGCCAGGAGCACCCCGATGAGCGCGATCTGCCACGGGCCGAAAACTCGGGTGAGCCCGCTGGCAAACTTCTCTTTCGTGTATGTCATATTTTTCATAACGATTCTGCTCACGCATAAATTCGATTCAAAGATTCGACTTCCGACGTTATTACGCCGGTAAGCTTCGATGACGTACTGGAGATTCAAATAACAACTCCGCCGTCACGAGACCATCTGATTTGCGAAGCTGCCGCCCAAGCACTTCTACTTTCTTTGCCTGTTGCCGTCCCTTACAGGAGGCCTGGACTTATCGTGCCAGAGCCTGGCTACTTTCACCGTGAATGCATTCACATCCCCGACATGTGAGCCTGCAGCTCGTGCGCCGAAATCAATCGGTCTGCCAGAGTAAAAGCAATTGCTGTGCCAGTTTGGCCTCCCGCCAAGAAACCATGCAGAAAAACCAATTAAATCAATCGGTTAAGAGGCTTGTGTAGGTATTCACCGAGACCTGACTATGTCAAACCCTTGTCGGCGCTTTCGCACAGCTTCCGGTCACTGCGCCGCTAAGCTACTGATTCGATTCGATGCAGGGGCTGTCGCACAAGGGAGACAGGACGCAGCGACCTGGGCATGATCGGACATCGAATCGAAGTTTGTTGTGTGGACAACACGATTCAATGCGAGCTGGCCGTGTAACGGAAAGGGAGTAGCACGCTGCTGCAAGATGCAGTAAGGCCGCGGTATACAAGCATAGGTCGCTCGCCAAGAATTCCTTGAATCGCAGCTGACGCATGAATTTGACAATGCGCACTGTCGCTCAATTTCCACATTACATCGTCCCTTGGGCCTCTCTTATACTCCGCCGACAATTAACCTGCGGTTACGTATGAATGGAGTTCTGCCAACTGCGGGCACTGGCTAGCAACGATGCGGCGTGGGCTGCCGTGAGCAACAGACTTTCAGCGGTTTGTGATGGTGTTAACGGTAAGTGGCCGAATTCGCAGTCAACATAACCCATCAATCGAATGGTGGGTGAATGCGCACATTCGAGGAAGATGCTATGAACAGGAAATCGCGACATATCAAGGATGCAAGCGTGCAGCCGGCTTGGAAGCTGGCGGCGTTGATTTCCGTGGCCGTACTATTCGCGGCGTGTGACGGCGCAAATCAGGGCGTGCAGATCGGCACGGGTCAGACCCCCGATCCGGTAGTGATCGATTTTCCGATCGCGTACGTCAAGCAGCCGATTCCGGTCGACGACAACGGTGAATTCGAACAACAGGATCTGCGCGAGCAGATTACCTTCCAGATAGGCGGCAACCTGTATTTCCGCGATCGCGCTTCCCCGAGCGCACTCGAAGTGAACATCACCGAGCCGATCATTGGCGATCAGGGTGATGTCCGCGATGTCGAAATAGCGTTCGACGGCAGCAAGCTCTTGTTCTCCATGCGCGGGCCCGCCGATCCGAATCTCGACCTCGACGACGAGGAGCAGCCGACCTGGAATCTCTGGGAGTACACGTTCGAGACCGCAGAATTACGTCGCGTGATTACGACGGACCTGACCGCGGAAAACGGTCACGACATCATGCCGAAGTACCTGCCAGACGGCCGCATCGTTTTTGCTTCGACGCGCCAGACTCGGTCGCAGGCGATCCTGCTGGACGAGGGCAAGGGCGGTTTCCCGCACGTGGACGAGGATCGCAACGAATTTGCATTCAACCTGCACGTCATCAATTCCGACGGATCGGGGCTCGAGCAGGTAACCTTTAACCAGAGCCATGACCTGGATCCTGCCGTGCTGGGCGATGGCCGGGTCGTGTTCAGCCGCTGGGATGGCGCCCGTCAGAATGATGGCGTCGATCTGTATGTGATGAATCCCGATGGTTCGAAGCTCGAGTTGCTCTACGGCAAGCACAGCCACAACACGGGGCCGGATGGTGACACCATTCAGTTCACGCAGCCGCGGGAGCTCGAGGATGGCCGGATCATGACGCTGATCCGCCCGTTTACCGATTCGGAGGGCGGTGGTGAGCTGATCACGATCGATACCGTCCAGTACCTCGAAAACACGCAGCCGACGGCACCGAATATCGGTGTCCTCACGGGCCCGGCCCAGGAGGACGCGACAATCAACGAAGTCCTGACCCAGGCGGGTCCGTCGCCGGGCGGACGTTTCGGTTCCGCCTACCCGATCCAGGACGGTACCGGGCGCCTGCTCGTCAGCTGGAGCCAGTGCCGACTGATCGAGGTCACCGAGGATTTCGGCGACCCCCTGGCCGAGCCGCGCATCGTGCCGTGCACGGACGAGCGGCTCGCAGCAGTCGTAGAGATAGACCCGGACGATCCGGTAACACCGGCGCTCGGCAGCTTCCTGGTCGCGCCGCCACTCTATGGCATCTGGATGTACGACCCGCGTGACAACACGCAGTTGCCAGTGGTACCCGGCGAAGAGGGCATCATGGTCAGCGAGGTCGTTGCGGCCGATCCGCGCGTAAGCCCGCCGACGATCCTGGACGGAAGCAACGACTTCCAGCTCGATCCGACGCTCGCCGAGAACGGCGCGGCGGTCCTGAATATTCGCAGCGTGTACGACTTCGACGGCACGGCTGTAGCGGATATCAACGCGCTGGCCGACCCTGCGCAAACGCTGGCCGCGGACCGGCCGGCGCGATTCCTGCGCATCGTCAAGGCCGTATCCCAGCCTGATGACGACCTGCTGGACATCGACAACACGGCGTTCGGTGTCAGCCAGGCCAACGGCATGCGCGAGATCGTCGGCTATACGATGATCGAGCCCGACGGTTCGGTCATGGTCAAGGTGCCCGCCAACACGGCGCTGCAGATCAGCGTGCTGGATGAAGACGGCAAGCGGATCACGTCGCGGCACCGCAACTGGATTTCCCTGGTACCCGGACAGGAGCTCGAGTGCAGCGGCTGTCACGTACAGAACAGCGGACTCTCGCATGGGCGGAGTGACGCGTTCGATTCGGCCTGGGCCGGCGCACAGACGGCGGGCGTAGAGTTTCCGAATACGGATCCGAGATGGTTCGTCGGGGACATCGGCGAGACGATGGCCGAGGTGCGTGCGCGCGTTACGTGCACAGACGATGGCTGCTCTTCACTCGAGCCCTCGATGAATATCATATACCGCGACGTGTGGTCGGCCGATCCCGCGATCGCGGCGCAGAATCCCGATATCGACATGCTCTACACGGACATGACTACACCGCTGCCGACGAGCATCGGATGCGCGCAGGACTGGTCGCCGAATTGCCGATCGGTCATCAACTACGAGACCGTGATTCATCCATTGTGGAGTCAGCCGCGCCTCGTGTTCGACGAATCGGTGGATCCTCCGGTGCCGGTACTGGATGCGAATGGTGTGCAATTGAGCAACAACTGCCTCAACTGCCACACGCCCGTCGATGAAGCCGGGGTGGTGCGCGTACCGGCCGGTCAGCTCGAGCTGCAGGATGGTTTGTCGCCGGACGAGCCGGACCACTTCCATGCGTATCGAGAGCTGTTAGTCACCGATAATCTTCAGGAACTGGTGAATGGCGCGCTGGTCGACGCGCAGCAGCAAGTGGACGTCGACATCGACGGCAACCCCATATTTGAACCAATTCCGATTGCGTCGCCCGCCACGATCGCTGGGGCAGCGGCGTCTGACGATTTCTTCGACCGGTTCGAAGACCCCAATGATTTGCATTACAACATCTTGTCCATAGCGGAGAGACGCCTGATAGCGGAATGGTTAGATGTCGGAGCTCAGTATTACAACAATCCATTCGACGCCCCGGCCAACTAACTTAATTCGGGCTGCCGGCCTGGTGCTGTTTGCGCTACTGGCCATCTCCCCCGGACAAGCAGAGGCCGCCAAGGAGCATCGCAGAGTGGCGGTCGCCGATCCGTATCTGGAAATGCATACGGGTCCGGGCCGTGGCTATCCCATATTCCACGTCGTCGACCGCGGCGAGTCGATCGAAATCATCATGCAGCGCACCGACTGGTTCCTGGTGCGCGATGCTGACGGTGACGAAGGCTGGGTGGACCAGGACCAGATGGAACTCACCATGAATCCGGACGGATCGGAGGTCGATTTCGCTCGCGCCGGCCTCGAGGACTTCACGAATTCCAAATGGGAGATGGGCGTACTGGCGGGCGATTTCGGCGGCGCAAACATCGTATCTCTCTATGGTGGGTACTCGCTCAACCCGCATGTCTCCGTAGAGGTATGGGGTTCACAGATTTTAGGTAATTTTTCGAACGGCTGGACTGCGAGTGTTAACGTCGTTCACGAAACCTGGCCTGACTGGCGCGTTTCACCGTTTTTTACCCTTGGCGCCGGCATGATCTGGACCGAGCCGAAGTCGACGATTATCCAGGGTGAGGACCGAAACGATCAGATCGGTCATGCCGGTGCCGGTTTCCGCGTTTATGTGACGCGGCGATTCCTGTTCCGGGCTGAATACAAGACGCATGTCGTCTTCACCAGCCGGAACGACAACGAGGAAGTGGAAGAATGGAAAGTCGGTTTCGCGTTCTTTTTCTGATCCTGGCGGCGCAACTCGTGCTGTCGGGATGCGCGGCCACGAAGAACCTGTTCGGGTTCGGCCGTGACGAAGCGCCGCCGCCGACGGCGGAAGCGCCCGGCCAGGTCATCGATCCGGAGGTCGAGCGGCGCGATATCAAAGAGCCGAAGATCGACAGGGAGAACTTCGAAATCGGTGCGTTTGCGGGAATCATGAGTATCGAGGATTTCGGGACCGATCTCGTTTACGGCGCCAGGCTCGCGTATCACCTCACGGAAGGCTTTTTCGTCGAGGGCACTGCCGGCCAGACGGAGGCGGGCCTCACCAGTTTCGAATCGCTGAGCGGCGGCGCGCGCCTCTTCGAAGACCGTATGCTGACTTATTACAACCTGAACCTGGGCTACAACATCCTGCCCGGCGAAGGTTTTATCGGTGAGAAGCGCGCCTATAACACGCAGTTCTACCTGATCGCCGGCCTGGGTTCGACGGAGTTCGCGGAAGACGACCGCTTTACCGTCAACTTCGGCGCCGGGCTGCGACTGCTGTTGAACGACGCCTGGACGATACGGCTCGATTTTCGCGATCACCTGTACGACATCGACATCCTGGGCGAGGAGAAGACGGTGCACAACCTAGAGGGCACGCTGGGGTTCACGTTTTTCTTCTGAGGCAGGAGTCACGGTCGATCATTCAATCAACGGCTAGAGTACGACTTATGAACACAAAATTCGCAAAAACCGGACAGATACTGCTGGCGTTGCTTGCGTTTTATGGACTCTCGGCCTGCAGCGTGGAGCCGTGGGTCAAGCCCTACGAACGCGACCGCCTTGCCGACCCGATCATGGCGCTGGATGGCGATCCCGTATCCACGGCATACATTCAGCACGTTTACGAGGCGCGCGAGGGCGCGCGTGGCGGCGAAGGCGCTGCCGGCGGCGGCTGCGGCTGCAACTAGGGAGTAAACGGCAGTGAAACTCCGGCATCTATTCGCATACCTGGCATTCTTCCTCGCGCTGCCGGCGAGCGTGCTGGGCGGCGTATTGCCGGACGATCGCGGGGACATGCTGTATCACCGCTACGAGGGTGGCGGCGTGACAATCGACGGGCCTTCCGTGCTCGTGCGCAAGAAAGCCGGCAAGAGTCTCTCGTTCGTCGGCAATTACTACCTCGACATGGTGAGCTCGGCGTCCATCGACGTGATCACGACGGCGAGTCCCTATACCGAGGAGCGCGAGCAGTGGTCCCTCGGCATGGACTACCTTCGCGGCAACACCACCATGAGCATGAATTACGTCAGCAGCGTCGAGTCCGACTTCGACGCGAGCACCTATGCCTTTTCGGTCAGCGAGGACATGTTCGGCGACCTGACGACGCTGACCCTCAGCTATGCGTACGGTGAGGATATCGTCGGCCGATCGGACGACCCGACCTTCAGGCGCGAGAACACTCGCCAGCACTACGGCGTCGGCCTGACACAGATTCTTACGCGCAACCTGATTACGACCCTGAATTTCGAGACCGTCACCGACGAGGGTTTTCTTAACAACCCCTATCGATCGGTGCGCTACCTGGATCCCGGCAGCGCGCGCGGTTTCAGCTTCGAACCGGAGCTTTACCCGGAAACCCGAACCTCGAACGCCGTGGGCTTGCGGGCAAGGTACTTCCTGCCCTACAGGGCGGCGATAGAGGGCGAATACCGCTTCTATACGGATACCTGGGAAATCCAAGGGCATACCGCTTCGCTCACCTACGTGCACCCGTGGGGACCGTTTTCTTTCGAGGGCAAGTTCCGTTATCACGACCAGACCGGTGCGGCATTCTTCCGGGATATCTTCTCGCGCTCGGAAGCGACGAACTTTCGCGCAAGAGACAAGGAGCTCAGCCCGCTGACGAGCTATACGTTCAGGGCGAAGGTGAGCTACGAGTTCATTGACCCGAACAGGGGCTGGGGAATCTTCAAGCGCGGTTCGCTGAATTTCTCCCTCGATCACCTGTTCGTCGAATACCACGAATTCCGGGACATCACGTCGGGTCCGCTCGGCGAGGAAGCACTGTACGAGCTCAAGGCGAACGTCTACCAGATATTCGTCTCGTTCTGGTATTGATGTTCACCCCGGTTTCCGTCGAGTAGCAGGCGCGCTTCTCGAAGCGCGATCAAGGCCGGAGACCGTTCGCGGTTCAGGAGGCGGTTCTGCGCTCTAGCCGACAAACATCTCAAACCGGCCCCATGCCGGTGATACGATTCAAGTCATGACGTGGATCTACATTCTGCTCGGGTTGCTCTTGGTCGCGACCGTAGTCGTCTACAACCGGCTCGTCCGCAGCCGCAACCGGGTCAATACCGCCTGGAGCGACATCGACGTGCAGCTGCAGCGCCGGCACGACCTGATTCCCCAACTCGTGAAGGCGGTCGATGCTTACGCCAGTTACGAAAAGGCCACGCTCGAAGCCGTGACGGAGCTGCGCGCCGAAGCAATGCGGGTCGTCGACGTAGACGCGCGCGGTGAAGCGGAGCAGGCGTTGAGCGAAGGCGTCAGCCGGCTGCTGGCGCTTGCGGAGAGCTACCCGGACCTCAAGGCCAACGAGAACTTCCTCAAACTGCAGGCCGAGCTCGTACAGACCGAAAACTACCTGCAGTTTGCGCGTCGTTACTACAACGGTTCGGTGCGCGACTACAACACGATGACCGAAACGGTGCCGAGCAACCTGGTTGCGAGCCTGTTTGGCTTCGAAGCGCGGGAATTCTTCCAGAAGACGGCGGACGACGTGGCCAATGTGCCGCTCGTCAGGCTGGGTTCTGTCGAGTGAGAAAGATTGCCTGTCTGCTGCTGCTGGCATTGCCGTTGCTGGCGGGCGCGGACGAACGCATCCTCGAGTTCCATAGCGACATCACGATCAGGCAGGACGGCTGGATCGAGGTGACGGAGACGATTCGCGTTCGCGCCGAGGGCGATCGCATCCGCCGCGGGATCTATCGCGACTTTCCTACCGAATATTTCGACAGGCTCGGCAACCGCTACGTCGTGGATTTCCAGCCGTTCGCGGTATTTCGTAACGATGCGCGCGAGCCTTTCAAGATCGTGGAATACCGCAACGGGGTGCGCACGTATTTCGGCCGCAGCGACCGTTTTATCGATCATGGCATACACACCTATCGTTTCCGCTACCGAGCGTCCAGGATGCTCGGCTTCTTCGAGGAGCACGACGAGCTCTACTGGAACGTCACAGGCTTCGACTGGGCGTTCCCGATCGATCACGGCAGTGCAACCGTGCGCTTCGACTTCGATGTCCCGGCAGGCAGCATCGCCACGGAAGGCTACACCGGGCCCTACGGCAGCGATCGCCGGGACTTCACGTCGCACGTCGATGCCGACGGGGTGGTGCGTTTCGAAGCGAACGACCCGCTCGGCCCCCTGAACGGCCTGACCATCGTGGTGATGTGGCCCAAAGGACTGGTGACCGCGCCTGGTGCACTGGACCGGGCAACCTGGATTCTGAAGGATAACGTCGGCCTGTTGATCGTGCTGGTGGGCTTCGCCGGGGTACTCGCTTACGCCATTCCGGTCTGGAAGCGCTATGGCAAGGACCCCGAGGAAGGTGTTCTCGTGACTCGCTACGAGCCGCCGCAGGCATTCTCGCCGGCGTCACTGCGATACATCCGCCAGATGTACTACGACGACAAGACCATGACGGCCGCCATATTGAGCCTGGCCGTCAAGGGTTACCTCCGGATCAACGACCTCGGCAGCAAGCACACGCTGTTCAAGCTCGAGCCCGGAGAGGGCGTGCCGCCGCTCGCGACCGGGGAGGCGGAACTCTACGAGGCATTGTTCAGGGACGGCAAGCGCGTCGTGCTCGAGCAGGACAACCATGCTCTGCTCGGCGCGGCCCGAGCCGCGCACCGGTCGTCGCTCGTCAAGGATTACAAGCGGCACTACTTCCGCATCAATGGCCTGCTGAACCTGCCGTCGGTTCTCGTTGCGCTTGCTTCGACAGGCCTGGCACTTGTCGTGGGCGGGCGGCTATCGATTGCGATGATTGTCGTCATTGTCGCCATGTTCCTGACGGTCGGATTCTTCGGGGTCATCATGAGGCGGCCCACGCCGCGCGGCCGCAAGGTGCTCGATGAGTTGCTCGGTTTCAAGGACTACCTCGAAGTAGCCGAAAAGGACGAAATGAACCTGCGCAATCCACCCGAGAAGACACCCCAGCTGTTCGAGGCCTACCTGCCGTTCGCGCTCGCGCTCGGCGTCGAGCAGGTGTGGGCCGAGAAATTCGCGGCTGTGCTCGGTGCGATCCGCGGACCCCGGGGAGGTGGCTACCAGCCGTCCTGGTACAGCGGAGCCTGGGATAGCTCCAGGATCGGCTCGAACATCGGCTCCGTCTCCAGCGGACTCGGCTCCGCTATCAGCAGCTCGGTGACACCGCCCGGTTCGTCGTCCGGCGGCGGCGGGGGCGGCTTCTCGGGCGGCGGCGGCGGTGGCGGCGGCGGAGGTGGCTGGTGATCGACACCGCAAACATGACACTATTCGGCAGCCGCCGCTCACACGCAAAGGACGTACCTTGATCCAACCCGGACCCGGCTACCGGCGCCCCGCCGACAACAGCGCCATTCCGAACGTGATTTTCGCGCTGCTGGTCGCGAACGGGCTCGTCTTCGTGCTGCAGCGTTTCCAGTGGGAGTTCCTGCTGCAGTACTTCGCGCTCTGGCCGCTCTACACGCCTCCCGACTGGCCGTCCTTCATGCCGTGGCAGCTCGTCAGCTACGCGTTCCTGCACGATCCGAACGGGCTGGCGCACATATTCTTCAACATGTTCGGCCTGTGGATGTTCGGCCGCGATCTCGAACGCCTGATGGGCCCGCAGCGCTTCCTCACCTATTACATGACCTGCGTGATCGGTGCGGGCGTCATCCAGCTCATCGTCGTCGAGTTCCAGGGGGGCGTGTATCCGACGCTCGGCGCGTCCGGCGGTTTGTTCGGTATTCTGCTCGCCTACGGCATGGCATTCCCGAACCGCACGGTCATGTTGCTGTTCCCGCCGATACCGATGAAAGCGAAGTTCTTCGTGATCGTCTACGGTGCGCTCGAGCTGTTCCTGGGCGTGAGCGGCTATGCACCCGGCGTCGCCCACTTCGCGCACCTCGGCGGTATGCTTTTCGGCTTCCTGCTCTTGCGTCACTGGTCACGGCGCCGGAACTGATGGTCAGCAGGTGTCGTTTGTGCGGAAGTTCGAGCCTGCGGCCGTGGATGCGGGACGGCAGGAACCGGGACCTCGTCTACTACAAGTGCGACGACTGCGCGCTGTGGAACTACGATCTCGACTGCGGCGTCGACCAGACCCAGTACACCGAGGTGTATATCAGCCCGCGAGATGTCGGGCACAAGTCGAACCGTCTCAACGTCGATAGCTGGAATTTCCTGAAACAATATGCGGCCTCGCCGCGATCGATCATGGACATCGGCTGCGGTAATGCCGGCCTGTTGCACCTGGCCCGGGAAGCCGGCTGGGAGGTCGCCGGGATGGAGTTGTCGCAGCAGGCCGCGGATGCGATCCGTGAAGACCAGGGCATCGAGGTAATCGTGTCCGACTTCCTGCAGTACGAGAACCCGGAAAACCACAGCTACGACGTGGTTGCGCTTCGGCACGTGCTGGAGCACCTGCCCGATTCGATCCTCGCGATGCAAAGAATCGGCGCCCTGTTGAAGGACAATGGACTGGCGCTGCTGGAATTTCCCAATACCGGCTCTTTCAGCTACAAACTGAAGCGAATCCTGAAAAACAGGGGTCTCAAGAACGCCAAGTACCCGCCAGAATGGAGGCCGGGGCACGTCAACGAGTTCTGCCGCCGGTCGTTCGAGTACCTGCTCGGGCAAACCGGCTTCGAGCTCGTGGTGTGGCGCACGTACTCGAACAAACCGGTCGCAAACGCGTTCTACCGCTGGGTGCCCATTGCGAGCAAGGTTCGCACCCTCGTTCGCAAGCTGCCGGATGCGGCTGCGGGGGAGCGCCGCGAGGCGGCCTGATCGATGCAACTTTTTGCTATTCACGCACATCTAACCTGAAAATTTTCGAACAAAGGGGATTATCGAACATGAAGCGGAGAGAGTTTCTCGGCGGAGCCGCGGCCAGCGGCGCCGTACTCACGATGCCGGCATTCCTGTCGGGCTGCGGCATCCAGCAGGCGATGTCGGTAGCCGACAAGACGCCCGAAAACCCGTTCATGGAGTGGTTCGGCGTCGACCAGGCGACGACGGCGCGGGTCATGAGCGAACTGTCGGCCAGCGGCGCCGATGCTGCGGACCTGTATTTTCAGCACAGCCGCACGAATTTTCTCACGCTCGAAGACGGTATCGTGTCCAGCGCAAGTTCCGACATCCAGCAGGGCGTCGGGCTGCGCGTCGTGATCGGCGAGCAGACGGGCTACGCCTTTACGGAAGACCTGACGCTGCCGTCCATGCTGGCCGCCGCGAGGACCGCCTCCGCGATCGCGTCCGGCACCAGGGTCGTGGCGCCGCAGGCTTTCAGCGAGCAGGGCGCCGGAGACCTCTACAAGACGGCGGTACCCTGGTCCGACGTCGGTATCGACCAGAAACTGCCGCTCATGAAGTTCGTCGAGTCGCAGGCGAAATCCATGGACGAGGCCGTGGAAAAGGTCGCCGTCTACTGGGCGGACCAGGACGAACGCGTAATGATCGCGACGCTCGACGGCAGGCTGGTGACCGATCACCGGCCCATGACCCGCGTGACCTTGACCGTTACGGCGCGGCGTGGCGAAGAGGTGCAGTCCGGTTATTCGAACATCGCGGCGCGCGAGGAATTCGACTGGTACACCGAGGAACGCCTGACCACCATGGTCAGGGAAGCCGTCGATCGCACGATGGTGCTGTTCGACGCGCGACGGCCGCCGGCCGGCGAGATGCCCGTTATCCTCGCCTCCGGCGCCAGCGGCATCCTGCTGCACGAGGCCATCGGCCACGGCATGGAGGCCGACTTCAACCGCAAGGGCGTCAGCATTTACTCCGACATGATCGGCAAGAAGGTTGCCGAACCGTTTGTTACGGTCGTTGACCAGGCGACGATTCCGCGCGAACGCGGCGCGCTGAATTACGACGACGAAGGCAACGAGGCCGGGCGCACGGTGCTGGTCGAGGACGGCATCCTGAAGTCATACCTGCACGACACCATCAGCGCGAAGCAGTACGGCCTGCAGCCCACGGGTTCGGGCCGGCGCGAGTCCTACCGCTATGCGCCGATGCCGCGCATGAGCTGCACATTCATGGAGGATGGGCCGCACACCAAACAGGAGATCATCGAATCGGTGGATCGCGGCATCATCTGCGAGACCTACACCAACGGCCAGGTACAGATTGGCGCAGGCGATTACACGTTCTACGTCAAGAATGGCTGGCTGGTCGAAAACGGCAAGGTCACTGCGCCGATCAAGGACGTCAACATCATCGGCAACGGCCCGGAGTCGCTGAAGCGAATCACGATGGTTGCGAACGACGCACGTCTCGACACGGGCGGCTGGACCTGCGGCAAGAACGGCCAGAGCGTGCCGGTATCGCAGGGTATCCCGACCGTGCTCGTCTCGAAAATGACGGTAGGAGGCGAAAATGTCGGTTGATCTCAAGGCGCGCGCTGCGCAGGCCGTCGAACTCGCGCAACAGGCCGGGGCGGAGGACGCCTGGTCCACGGTTACCCAGAGCCGCAACGTCCAGTTCGAATACCGCGACGGCAGCCTGGAAAAGGTAAAAGACACGACCTCGCAAAGCCTGGGCATCCGCATTTACGCGGGTGGCCGTTATTCGAGTCACTCGACCACCGACCTGAACACTGAACGGCTGCAGGATTTCATCGCCGAAGCGGTGGCGATCACCGCGGCACTGGAGCCGGACGAGTATCGTCGCATAACGCCCGAGGCACTGTTCCGCGATCGTCCCGGGGACGATCTCGATCTCGTGGACGACAGCGTCCAGGCGCTCGAACGTGAGCAGCGTATCTCGTGGTGCCGCGCACTCGACGAGGTCGCGCACCAGCACAGCGATGTGATCTCCGCGACGTCGGGCGTCTACGATGGCACACAGCGATCAGCGTCGGCGAGCAGCAACGGGTTTCTCGACGAGCAGCGTTCGACGTATTGCTGGTTCGGCGCGTCCGTAACGCTGCGCGACGAGGGCGACAAGCGTGCCGAAGACGGTTTCTACGCCGGCGGCGCCCATGTCGCCGATCTGCCGGGCCCGGAGGAGGTGGGCCGCAAGGCGCTCGCGCGCACGGTATCCCGGCTGGGTTCCGGGAAGGGGCCCACGGTCAAGGCGTCGATGGTAGTTGACGCGCAAGCTGCGGCGTCGCTCATCGGCAGGCTGCTCGGCCCGGCCAATGCGCGCAGCGTGCAGCAGGAGCGCTCCTTCTGGACGCCGCTCATCGGCGAGCAGGCGTTCAGCAAGGTCCTCACGATCGTGGATGATCCGCTGATCGTCCGGGGCCTCGCATCACGCCGTTACGACGATGAAGGCATCTCGGCACGCGTGCTGCCGATCGTTGAAGACGGCATCGTCAGGAACATCTACGTCGATACCTATTACGGCCGCAAGGGCGGCATGCAGCCCACGACGGGTTTGCCGTCGAACCGTGTCGTCAGGCCGGGCAGCCACAGCCTGGCGGAGCTGCTGTCCGAGGTGGACGAGGGTGTCTACGTCACGTCCTGGCTCGGCGGCAATGCGGACGGCACCACGGGTGACTTCTCGCTCGGCTTGCGCGGGCACATGATCGAGAACGGGGAGGTCGGCCGTCCCGTTGGCGAGATGAACGTCACGGGGAACCTGCGCGACCTGTTCTCGAGGCTGGAGCTGGTCGGCAACGACCCGTATCCGTATTCGTCGACGCTGGCGCCGTCGCTCGTATTCAGCGGCGTCGATTTTTCCGGCGCCTGACTGTTTCGCTGTTGCGGGAGCGGGCAAGTCAGGCAGAGGCGCCGCCGTCGATCGAGATCGCTGTTCCCGTGATGTGACGCGCCGCGTCGCTCGCGAGGTAGAGCACGAGAGAGGCGATCTCGCCGGGTTCGGCGATGCGCCCGTTGGGGCTGTCTTCGGCCGCGTCGGCCAGGTAGTCATCGATGTCCTCGTCCAGCTCCTCGGCTTCGCCCGCGAGCATCGGCGTATCCACGTCGCCGGGACAGACCGCGTTCACGCGCAAACCGGCGCGGGCGTGGTCTTTCGCCATTGCCCGGGTGAGCATGATCAGGCCGCCTTTGCTGCTGCAGTAGGCGACGTGGTCGGCGCCGGCACGCAAGCCCCAGTCCGATGCGATGTTCACAATGCTGCCCGCGGTTTTCAGCAGGAAGGGCAGGGCCGCGCGGCTGAGATAGAACGGCACGTCGAGATTGACGTGCATCGTGTCGCGCCAGTCTTCGTCGTCCGTATCGGCGGCGTTGCCACGGACCAGGATACCGGCGGAGTTGATCAGGCAGTCGATGCGGCCGAATTCGTCAATCGTGTCGGCGACGAGTTCCTCGCAGGCACCCGACGAATCGAGATCCCCTTCCCAGGTAGAAATATTGTCGGAGGCGACCGCAACTTCCTCCAGTCGGCCTGCGTCCCTTCCGGCAGCCATGACGGACCAGCCGCCATCCGCGAATTCGATCGCGGTCGCGGCGCCGATGCCCGAACTTGCCCCGGTAATGAGAGCGACCTTCATGACGTTTACCTTGCCCGCCGTATCGTGCTATGCAGTGTATATCAGAAGCGATTGACCGGTACGTGAAATGAACGAACTCGAATCGCTGGGATGGCGCGGCTTTTTCGCGTCGCAGGTCGATGCGGACACCGCCCTTATGCCGGCGCGAGTCCTGGCGGTGCACCGGGGCCGGATCGAGGTTGCCGGCGAAGACCTTCATGACTCACTGGCGCTAACAGGCAACAGCGCGGCCTTGTCCATAACCGTCGGTGACTGGGTGTTGCTCGACAAAGACGGGCCGCGCATCGATCGCGTCCTCGAGCGTTTTGGTGCTTTCAAACGCGGTGCTGCAGGAACGTCGCACACGATCCAGTTGATTGCGGCCAATGTCGATACGCTGTTCATCGTCACATCCGCAAACAGGGACTTTAATGTCGCCCGGCTGGAGCGCTATCTCGCTATCGCGTATGAGGCCGGAGCGTATCCTCTGATCGTGATCACCAAGGCCGACACGGTCGAGTCGATCGATCCGTACGTGGCCCGGGCGCGGGCGCTCGGCAACAATCTGCCGGTCGAGGCAATCGACGCCCGCGACCCGGATGACGTGGAAAAGCTGCGGCCGTGGTGCGGCCCGGGGCAGACCGTCGCGCTGCTTGGCTCTTCCGGTGTCGGCAAATCTACCCTTGTCAACACCCTTGCCGGAGCGGACCTGGACACCCGCGAAGTGCGTGCAGATGATCAGCGCGGGCGCCATACCACCACGTACCGGTCGATGCACAGGCTGCCGCAGGGCGGCTGGCTGGTGGACACCCCCGGCATGCGCGAACTGCGACTCGTCGACAGCGGAGACGCGCTCGACGACGTGTTCAGCGAAATCACGGCGCTTGCTGCGGACTGCCGTTTCTCGGACTGCCGTCACGACGCCGAGCCGGGCTGCGCCGTGCGGGCGGCGATCGATGCGGGTGCGCTCGAACAGCAGCGGCTGGAACGGTTTCGTAAACTGCAGGCCGAGGACAGGCGCCATTCCGAGACGGTGGCCGAACGCCGGGCACGGGATCGGAACCTCGGGCAGTTCTACAAGTCTGTCCTCGCGAGCAAGGAGCGTTTCAAAGGCGGGAGCGACTAGGTGGCCACGATCGATCTGAATGCGGACCTCGGCGAAGGCGATGCGTACGACGCGGAACTCCTGCAGGTGGTTTCGAGCTGCAACATTGCCTGCGGTGGCCACGCCGGGGATAGCGCAAGCATCGCCGCGACAATGCGCGAGGCGCTCGCGAACGGGGTAAGCGTGGGCGCGCACCCCGCATATCCCGATCGTGAAGGCTTCGGCCGTCGCAGCCGTTTCATGAGCGGCGATCCGCTGCGCGAGTCATTGCGCGCACAGCTCAGGGACTTTGGTCGAATCGCGGCCCGTCTAGGGATAACGGTCACGCACGTGAAGCCCCACGGCACTCTCTACACGGACGCGGTCGTCGACGCGGAGCTTGCCGGCATTATCGCTGGCGTCGTGGCGGAGATGCCGGGCAAACCGGCACTGGTAGGACAGCCGGGCACGGAACTCGAGGCAGCCGCAAGAGCGCACGGGCTCGGCTTCGTCGCGGAGGCATTCGTCGATCGTGCGTATCGCCGTGACGGGCAACTCGTGCCTCGTGCCGAGCCGGGCGCTGTCCATGGCGACGTCGCGCAAATTCAACGCCAGGCCGTTTCGCTTGCGCGCGACGGCAACGTGCAGTGCCTGGACGGCAGCACCATCCCGGTGCGTGCGGACACCTTGTGCATACACGGCGACACGCCGGGCGCCGCGGAGGCCGCCCGCGCCGTCCGCGAGGCGCTGGAAAAAGAGGGGGTAGCCATTCTTGCCTGCGCATGACGATCCGGCAGCATTGAATCCGCCAGTCTATTCCTGCGGCGACGACCTGGTTGCCGCTGATTGCCCCGATACGCGCTCGGCGCAGGCGCTCGCCGATCATCTGCGCAAGTCCGGGGAGTGGCTCGAATGTGTCGCAGGAATTGCGAGCTGCGTCGCGCGTTTCGACCTGGCAGCGGTCAGCCCGCAGGAGGCCGGGCAGCGAATGATGTCTGCGCTGCGTAGCGTGCCTGCCCCGCACGACGCCGAAGCGAAAGTCATCGAGGTCCCGGTTTGTTACGGGGGCGATCACGGTCCCGACCTCGCCGATGTCTGCGAGTTGCTCGGCATGGACCGCGATACCTTCATCGGGCGCCATACCGGCGAGGCGTACACGGTGGACATGCTCGGCTTCACCCCGGGTTTCGCTTTCGTCGGCGGATTCGACGCGGCGCGGGAGGTCCCGCGCAGGCCGGAACCCCGCGTGCGCCTGCAGCCCGGCTCTATCGGTATCGCGGGCGGCCGGACGGGCATTTATTCGCTGCCTGGGCCCGGCGGCTGGCAAATCGTCGGCAGGACGCCGATGCGGCTTTTCGATGCCGACGCCGAACAACCGTTTCGCTTGCGCGCAGGCGTGCTGGTCCGTTTCGTCGCAATTGGCGAGGATGAATTCGCGGCGGAGTGCGCGAAGTGACGATCCGGATCCTGAAGCCTGGCCTGCAGACTACCGTCCAGGCGGGACCGAGAACGGGCCAGCGCCATCTCGGCGTGCCCGCGTCCGGCGCGGCCGACCCGTTGTCGCTCGCTCTGGCCAATCGTCTGGTCGGCAACGCATTGTTCGCACCTGCGCTCGAGACGACACTGACGGGCGTGTCGGTTCGATTCGAACGCGACTGCTGTGCGGCCGTCACGGGCGCCAGGGCGAGGGTCTGGCTGAACGGCGAGCGCGTGAAGCGACACCGGACGCTGTTCGCCGCCGCGGGCGACGAGCTGGAGATCGGCCCGGCGAAAGCGGGCGCACGCAATTATCTCGCATTCGCGGGCGGCGTGGACGTGGACGAGGTACTGGATTCGGCATCGACATACCTGCCCGCGGGATTCGGCGGCTTTCGGGGCAGGGCACTGCGTGCGGGGGACGTGCTGGCCATCGCGCCCGTCGACGAAGCGCCAGAGCGGTTGAAAACGCCCCGGGCCTTCCGGCCGCCGACAGGCAGCAGCTGGGCACTGCGGGCGTGTTACGGGGCGGAGGTGGACCTCCTCAACAAGGAGAGCCGCTTCGACCTGTTCGACACCAATTTCTCCATCGGCCGCCGCGCCGACCGCATGGGCCTGCAGCTCGAGGGCGCGAGGTTCGCGGTGAAATCCGGGGGCCGGCTTGCGAGTGCGCCGGTGTTTCCCGGCACCATCCAGTGTCCCGAAGATGGCAGGCCGTTCCTGCTGTCGATCGATGCGCAGACGATCGGCGGCTAT
>Ga0209536_100000888_pt1 | contig 49504 bp, 65 predicted proteins | sample DeeMarSeWOR28_12_FD_187461 | JGI IMG/M metagenome (GOLD analysis project Ga0209536, IMG submission 187461) | Marine sediment microbial communities from White Oak River estuary, North Carolina - WOR-2-8_12 (SPAdes) (version 2) | ecosystem: Environmental > Aquatic > Marine > Intertidal zone >...
CAAGCCCCAGATGTGGCGCATCACCGCGTTCGCTTCGCAGCGACACCATTGAGTCGAACAACCTGCCCTGCATCTCAGCGGGCAGTTGTGGCCCCTCATTGGCGACCGAAACGCTGACCTCGTCTTCCGTAGCGTCCATAGTCAATTCGATCGGGGTCCCCGGCGGGGCGAAATCCAGCGCATTCTCGACGAGCTTGTCGAGCAGTTGCGCCATCAGCTCGGCCGAGCCCATGACCATAGCGCGCCGGTCGGGTGCCAGCTCCGTCTTCAAGACGAACGTACGGACTGGATTGGCGCCGCGGTAGCCGTCAATACAGCCGCGCACCAGCGCTACCATGTCAAACGGCGCCGGTGCTTCCTGGTGGATGGTCTGTTCCAGGCGAGTCGCCTCGCTCATGCGCGCCAGAAGCCCGCTCAAACGCTCGACACCTTCTCGGGCACGCTCGGCGTAGGTGCGCGCCTGCTCATCGAGCTCAGCGGTGTCAAGATTGTCGAGCGAGGAGCGCACCACGCTTATTGGGGTCCGCAGCTCATGCGACAGTTTGCTCGCCATCGATTCCAAGTAGCGGTTGTACTCACCCAAGCGCTTGAGCATTGCGGCAAAGCTACGGGATAAGTCACCGATCTCATCGCCGGCGCGCTGCTGGGCAATGTCACCGACGATACGTCCGTCACGGGCGATCGATGTTTCGACCTCGTCACGCAAACGGCGAACCCGCCACGACAAGCGGGTCGCGAACACGAGCAGCACCAGCGCGACAACCAGAAACGCCAAAACCGTAAGCGTAATGAGCGCCTCCACGGCGCGGTTCTGCAACAGCAGGATGCTGTTGCCGGTCTGCTCGATCGCAACCGCACCTAGGATATGCTCGCCGTCGTGCAACGGATACGCAGCAGTGAGGATGCTGAGCTGCTCATCGGCTGTTGGCCGCCACTGCGTGGCTGGCGATCCCGACAAGGCCTGCACGATTGCGTCCTGACGCAGGCTCGATGCAGTGGAAAGTTCGTCCTCAAACACCTCCGTGGGTTGGTCCAGGATCAATCGATACAACACCCGCATCATGCCTTGCGTATAAGAGGCCCCCGTCTCTGCGGTGGCACCGTCCTCGGCCTGCGACCGTAGCTCACCGCTGAGCGCGATCACTCTGGCGTTGCTGTCGACGACCCAAATACGCGTATCGGGACGACGAAGGGTCGCCAACAGGCGGTCCAGCGCCGTGGCTGGCAGCGCGATGGTACTCAAACCATGCGCAGCCTCGGTGTCGCCCGTTCGCAGCACAGCGGCACTGGCCGCATCATCCACTGCATCGACGTCGACCAAGGCCAGAGCAAAACGTGGCCCGATCATGTCGAGCGGAACACGCAGCTCAATGTCATAGCCGTGCGCGGTCTGCTGCCATTCGCCTTTTATGCGCAGCTCCACCTCACCCGGCAGCGGTGGGCGCGCGTCAGCGCGCAGGCGGTAGGCATTAACCCAACCCGGCGCGATCGTCGCCAGGGCATAACGCCGGTGTTGGCCGTCCTGGTCGATTATTGCAATACGCAGGTGATCGTTGCGATCGATGCGCAGGCTTTGGGGAGGGCGATACACAACGCGGTCATCCCTCACTTGCACAAACAGGTACAGGTGTTTGGCATGCGTACCCACCATATACGTGGCGCTCAGTGACGGTGACTGTTGCTGCGGCTGGCCCAGCAGCTGCTGCTGCACCCCGTAGCCGTTCCACTCATCGCGATAGCCATCCAGTTGGATAGGGCCCGGCAACGGCCTGACGTAGATATGTTGCGCATCCGCGGGCGGTGGCTTCGTCAGACTCTGCCAGCGACGCAATTCAGCATTCTGTTCCACCAGTGCAGCCACTATACCCGCGCGATCGAGTGAGGCCTGGGCCTGACTCTCGCGCAAATAGCTTTCGAGGTCCTGCACGTAGCGGTAGCCCAACCACGGCACGACCAGCAAACTCGCAGCCGCCAGCAGTAGTTTGCCGCGGATATTGAATCGAGGGAAAGCCACTAACGTTGTCCGTACGCCACAGCGTATTGACAGGGAACCGAGTTCGAGGTCATTGAATCAGGCATCGACCCAGCGGTAGCCCATTCCGTAGACCGTGTCGATACACGCAAACTGCGGGTCGACATCCTGGAATTTGCGCCGAACCCGCTTAATGTGCGAAGTAATGGTCGCATCATCGACGACGACGTGCGCATCGCGCATGAGCTGCTCGCGGGTCTTGACGTGGCCGGGTCGCTGCGCCAACGCGTAAACGATCCAGAACTCGGTGAGGCTGAGATCAACGCGCTGCTCGCGCCAAGTGATCTCGAAGCGGTTGCGGTCCATACGCAACGGTCCGCGCTCATGCACAGCGTCGTCGTCGGCCGGGCGCTGCATGGCATCGATGCGACGAAAGAACGCCGCAATCCGCGCGCACAGATTCGGCAGACTGATGTCCTTGGTCAGGTAGTCGTCAGCGCCCAGACGCAGTCCTGATATGGCATCGAGATCGCTGTCGCGCGCAGTCAGGAAGACGATCGGCAACGTAGCGGAGCGCGCCCGCAGCTGCCGACACAGCTCGAATCCACCCTCGACATCGTTGACCAGCCCGATGTCGAGCAATGCCAGGTCCGGCAGGCGCGTCTCGAAGGCAGCCTCGGCGTCGTCGCGCGTCGCATAGGCATCGACCCGATAGCCCTGACGGCGCAACGCATCGGCATAGTTGTGACGGATTGCGGGCTCGTCCTCGACAATTGCAATACGCTTCACCGTCGCTCCTCCTCTCACTACCCGGCAGATAAGCTAACACAGCAGAGCCCGTTCTCTTGGCGCCGCAACGCACAGATCAGAATTCGTCAGAATTGGTCGCGGCTGTGCCGCGTTCGCGTCGCGTCGTTGCCCTGTGGTTGCGCTTGACTGGGTGCTCGGCCACGGCCGCACTACTGATACCGAGGCCCGCTGATGGCACGGCCACCGAATCCGCTCAGGAGAAAAATGATGATGCAACGCCAGCACGATCACCATCGCGCCGCCCGCGACCCACGCCGCAGGCGCGAACAGCTGTCCGACGTCGCCTTAGGTGTGATTGTCGGCATGGTGTGCGTCGCGGTCCTGGTGCTGGTCGCAGCACAGGCACGCTAGGGCAATACGATGCGCACCGACGAGGGACAAAGGTCGCCGGCTGACCGGCGAGGTAGCGCCGGGGCGCCGACGCCAGAGGGCGGTGGAGCGATCCGGGATCCGATCGCTCAGTTCCTGCACGACATTGGCAGCCCCGGTTTCCCGAGCCCGCAGGAGGAAAAGGAATCGGACGAGCCGGACTAAGTGCCCGGGCGGCTGACGTTGACCATCCGGCACGAAATCAGGAATGCGCCAGCCTCGGCGGGCTCGCAACGCACGACCACGCTATCGGCCTTGAACGCCGGTATGGTGCGGTTGCTGCCAGGCTTCGTCTCCAAAACCAGTCTGGCGCCGACCGCGAGTGGTTCCTTGCAGGAGAATTTCATTCCGACCGCTGAGTAATCGATGAGCACGGCGACGTGCCGCCGGCTCTCAGCGCTGGCGGCATAGAGCACGGGGCAGCGACCCACGATGCGGGGGAAGCGCCGGCGCTCCTCCGGCTGGGGTTGGACTTGGGCTGTAGGCTCCATAGCACGCAATCTGTTGATTATTATTCAAACGACTCGTTCCGATTTTATCGGCGCAAGGCGAAAAAAATTGAGCCGCCGACGCGCCCTATTGACCCGGGGTGAGGAGCTCGCGGGCCTTGTCCCAGCCCTCGTGCGCTGAACAGCCACAAATAACGAAGTCAGGCTCGACATAGAGCACACGGAAGGCCGCGGCGATGGCCGGTTTGGCCACCGCATTCAGGGTTCGTCCGTTTTCGAGCAGGATATCGGCCGTCGCTGCGGCACCGCGTCGGGCGCCAAACACCAGGGCCAGATCGCCTTCGCCGCATACCAGTTCACCGCCATGGTGCCAGTCGCGGGTGGCGACGAGGTAGGCACCACGCACGACCTGGTCGGTGTTCTGGGTCTTGTTTGGCTGTTCTGTCATGGCAGTCGCTGCGCCGCCCAACTCAACAGCGCCAGGCCGATGATACTGATTGCGCGGTTCGCTGTCAGACGCGCCGCATCCATCAACGCTGCTCATCGTCGCCAGCACGGAAATTCACTTTACTGTGGTGGCCTTCAGCGCATGATAGCGCCCGCGGAATAGCCCGCGTTTGTTCGTGCACTGAGCACGCCAGGAGTATACCGATGATTAAGCAGGCGTTAGCCATAGCTGCCTTGATTGGTCTTTCAGGTGCCGCATTTGGCGGCGCGGCCCCACAGTGGCCACAGAACGCCGAGAACGAACAAGACCCGCGTGTGGTAGCGTTCTACGAGGGTCGTTGCACCAACTTTGCCGACGAGCAAGGTCTGAGCGGCACGGAGCGTGAGAACTTCATCGCCCAGTGCCGGCACAATGCCCCGGAGGTCTGGCCGGTTGGGCTGGATCACAAGGACGGCGGTTCCGAATAGGCTCTTCAGTGCCGCGGCTGCGCTCGAGCGCAGCCGCGCTTTTGCTCCCCACCGCTATATCCCCCTATGCGCTTGAGACCTGGGTCGCAAAGGCCTAGGCTTGGACGATACTCCCAGCACGGACGGGGAACCGCCATGGATATCCAGGGCTCCTGCTACTGCGGTCGGGTGCACTTTCGTGCTGTCTCGCGCACCCCCTATCCCTACATGCGCTGCTATTGCTCGATCTGTCGCAAGAGCGCCGGCGGGGGCGGCTACGCCATCAATATCATGGCCGAGGCCGACTCGCTGCACATTGAAGGTGGCCAGCATGTGGGCTATCACCATGGACGTATTGACGACACGGATCGGCCCGGGCACCTGTTGCCGAGCCCTGGCAAGCGCTACTTCTGCAGTCACTGCGGCAGCGCCTTGTGGGTGGCTGATCCGCGTTGGCCACAGTCGGTATATCCGTTTGCCTCAGCCGTCGACACCGCGCTGCCGGTGCCACCGGAAGTCGTCCACATCATGCTGGACTTCGCGGCACCGTGGGTGCAGGTGCCCAAGGGCGACAACCACCGTCACTTCAAACGCTACCCCGATGAGTCAATTCTGGTCTGGCATCAGCGGCAAGGCCTTTACCAGGGTAGCGAATGAGGCGCGTGCCCCGATGAACCATTGGCGTTACCCTGGGACCAAGAAGCCGTGGCGCCGCGCTTGGCAGCGCAAAGACCGCTACGGATCCGGGGGCAACGCGCCCTACCGACGTGCGGCAATGATTTGCGCCCAACAGTGAGCACACAGTCGCGACCTATGCATCTGGCAAACCTCATCGCCCTGGCCATTCTCGCCTGCTCATGCGCCGCAGCGACGCTGCAGGCACAAGAGAGCAGCGTGCGACCGGGCATCAATCAGCCGTATCAGCAGCCCGACTACGACCAATGGGTCAATGTGTTCGAACAGCCCGGCCGCGAGGTCTACGAGCGCCGCGCCTATATCATTGACCAGCTGCAACTGCGACCCGGCATGCATGTCGCGGATGTTGGAGCCGGAACGGGATTCTTCAGCATGCTGATCGCAGAGGAAGTCGGCGAGTCAGGCCATGTCTTTGCCGTAGATATCGCGCCGGAGTTCATCGACAAGGTTGTGACACGGGCGGCCGCCAACGAAGTGCGCAACCTAAGCGGCATCGTCAATTCGCCCCGCTCCAGTGGGCTGGAAGAGAACTCGCTCGACCTAGTGTTCCTGTGCGACACGTATCACCATTTCGAGTTTCCCTACGACATGAACCAGTCCCTGTATCGGGCGCTCAAACCCGGCGGTCTGCTCTATGTTATCGATTACCGCAAACAGGAGGGGCGCAGCTCGAGCTGGGTGATGGGCCATGTGCGAACGGATGAAGCCGCCGTTATTGTCGAGCTCACCGACGCCGGGTTTCGCTTCGACAAACCCATTGCGGGACTTGAGCAGAACTTTTTCCTGCGCTTCGTCAAACCGGCGCACTAGCGCGCCACATCGCGATGAGTTGGTTCCCCGCATGAGCAGCGAGGCATTTCTCCGCCAAATGGTGCTGTGGACCAACGACCCACAGCTAATCGACTCGATTCGAGCCGAGGCCGAACACGGCAACGTCGACGCGCAGTACGCGCTTGGTCTGGCCTATGCGGAAGGGCGCGGCATCGACGCCGACAACGTGCAGGCCTATATGTGGTTGAGTTTGGCCGTCGCGCAGGGTGACGAGGACGCCAAGACCCTGCGCTACATCGTGGCCGAGAGCATGAGTCTGGAGCAGGTGCAGCAAGCACAATACGCAACCGCCGAGTTCCAACGTCAGCGCCTCAGTGGGCCACTGCACTAACCCAGCCGCCTCGCTGCGTCGCACCAGCGAGTGGCGCGCGCGTCACGCTATGCTTCGACTATGGCGAAAGAGCGTATCTTAAGACGCTATACAGGGTACTTCAGAGGCTGGTGTCAGGCCTTTGGTGAACATGACAGTCAGGTTGATGAACACAGCGATGTCAGCTGGCTGGTCACCCACGACCAAGTCGGTCTGATTCTCAGTGAGCCCCTGCGTCGGGCGGCCTACCGCGAGCTGCTGGCGCACCAGGAAGCAGTGCGGCTCGTTATCGGCGAAGGCTTCGTGCAAGCCGGCAGCTTGCGCTATGAGGCTGTATCACCGATCGAGCACAAGGGTGTGCAGGCGCTGCGCGCCCTATTGGCCCGCGAATCTCAACTGCACCTGTATCTCACCTACCACTTCGTGTATCCGCGAGGCACACGCATCGTGACCTTCTCGCGCCACAGCCCGTTGGCACTATTGTACAAACCGATAGAACCGCTGATTGTGGAACTAATCTAGCCGCGGGCAGCTTCGCCGCGTTGCTCAGGTCTCGGCGCCCTGCATGCGTTGAAGATATGCGCCCAGATCATGGTCGCGCGAGCGAATGTGGGACAGCAGGAAGAGCTTCATCGAATGCGCATTGGCTAAGGCAAAGCTTTGCTCGCCGTTGACCACACGGTCGCGGATCTCGCGCAAGCGATCTGTCATTTCATCGTGATCGCGGACGTGGTCGTCGTAATCCGGATAGGCGTACATGCGCATGAGCAATTGTTCGGACATGAAATGCAGCTCGGAATAGGACACGAGCTGATCGAGAATGTCCTGGATTGCCGCGGCGTCTTCGTCGCACTCAACCGCATCGCACAATGCATTGAGCAATCCGATCTGAACCTGGTGCTCGGAATCGATGTCGTGCGGCTGCGGGTTACTATTCGGTTCAAGGATCGGGGGAACCATATCGCACTCCTTCAGGCAATAGCAGCGTTGAGTATAGCGAATCGCGCGATGAACGGAATTCGCCTGCGCAACGCAGCATGCGGGGCGGCAGCAGCGGATTGCGTCGACTCGGCTCGCTATACGAGGACTTCACCCATCTTGCGTCCGGGTTCAAGCTGTCCCTGGCAGGTGATAGCGGTGCCATAAGCGCGGCAGCAAGCGACAGCAGCGCGAAGGTGGGCAGGTGGCGCATAACGCCCTCCCAGTGCAGTTCGACGCGTGAGCGTGAAGTCATGAGCCTGCACTGCAACAGCTCTTTTGGCAAGATCACCGCGCGCACAGTGCGCTACCATCACATTAGCTGCAAACGAGATCATACGCTCACGACACCGTACCCAATTGATGACTAGTCACAGCCAAGCAAAGCCAAGGTGTACCCGGCCCAGCGCTCTGCTGGCGGTCGTGTTGGCGGCTCTGGTGGGTGCGCTGTTAGCTGGTTGCGGGTCCGCGCCACCCAGCGACATCAACGACGGCTGTGTGATCTTTACAGAAAATGATGACTGGTATGACGATGCGATGGACAGTTACGAGCGCTGGGGTGTGCCAGTACACGTCCAGCTGGCGATTATCTATCAGGAGTCGAAATTCATCGATGACGCCAAAGCCCCGCGTGACACGCTGTTGTGGGTCATTCCGTGGGGACGCAAATCCTCTGCTTACGGCTATGCGCAGGTCAAAGACGAGACCTGGGACTGGTATATCAGCAAGACCGGTAACCGGGGCGCGGACAGAGATGATTTTGAGGACGTTGTCGACTTCATCGGTTGGTACGGCAATCTCAGTCACCGCACGCTGGGTATTTCGAAATGGGACGCCTATCGTCAGTACCTCGCCTATCACGAGGGTCATGGCGGCTACCGGCGCAAGACTTACGCCAACAAACCCTGGCTGACCAAAGTGGCGCGCAAAGTCGACCAGCAAGCCAAGCGCTATCACACCCAACTATCCCACTGTCAGGACGAACTCGATCGTGGATCCTGGTTCTGGCCCTTCTGAGTGCCGCGCGCAACCGGCGCTGGAGCGCACCGCGTTCAGTGCGGGGGCAACACTCATACTTGAATTGTTGCGTGCCAGCGAGAGCGGCATTTCGGAGTTTGATTTGATTCAGGCGTTGCGCGGGCGCGACGACACCGGGCTGGCCCGGGCGGATCTGCGCGACAACCTGACGTTGTTTCACGTCCATTTCCTGCTGTTTCACACACTGTATCGCTTGCGCGATGAACTGTGGTCAGGCGGCGAGGGACATCTGGACATCTCACCACTGTGTATTGCGTTGCGCCCCTACGAGCCGGCAGTCGCGGGTCTGGCCGCGCACGATCCGTTGCGCGAGTACTACCTCGACTTGAACCATCTGGAACAAACCTCCGCGGAGGACGTCGGCGATCTCCTGGCTCAATTCTGGCTGCGTACGCATGCCGGTGAGCACCGTGCCGAGGCGTTGCGCGTGTTGGGTCTCCAAGACCCTGTGGACAGGGACACCATCAAGCGGACCTACCGCCGCCTGGCCATGCAGCACCACCCCGACCGTGGCGGCGACAAGGCTCGACTGCAGGAGCTCAACGAGGCCATGGCCTGGCTTGCCAAGAGCGAACACCCGTGACCTGGATGCGTGGAGCCATCGCCGAGGGCACTGGTAGGCGGTTCGCCCTCATGGTGAGCTTGGTGTCCTGTCTCGGCCTCGCCAATGCGGGGGATTCCGCCGAACCACTGGCGCCGCATCAACAGCTGGAAAGCGCCCTGATGGACAAGCTGGCCCGGATCCAGGCCGATCCGGCCACGACCTTGGTGACCTTCACCACCGACGGCTGCAGCGGCGGCATGTCGGGTGCCTGGTCAACGCTGAGTGCCAGCTGGCCGGCCTTTGCCTGGCACTTCGGCGAGCAGCCACCGTGGCAGGATTGTTGTGTCGAACATGACCGTGCCTATTGGCTCGGTGCGGGCGGTTTCGCTGGGCGCCTAGCGGCCGACGTAGCGCTGCGTGCGTGCGTGGCCGAGACAGGCACCCGACTCAGCGAGGATCTCAGCGAAGCGTGGTCGCAGCCCCCGGCCCGTATCGAGGCGATGTTCGAGCTGGCCGCGGACCTCATGTACCGCGCGGTACGACTGGGTGGCGGGCCGTGCTCACCACTGCCCTGGCGCTGGGGCTACGGCTGGCCGCCGTGCCCGCTGCACACCAATGCCCCCTCTTCTGCACCGGAGTCGTCCAGCCGCCAACCCCAGCAGTAGCGTCATGGTGCGCTATCTCGAACTTTCTGTACAACTCACACCGGGCGGGCGGGTCAGCCACTGGATGTGCGCCGCGGAGCCCCCCAAGTTCGAAATTTCACCAGGTGAGATATAATTTTAGGTCGTTCAGCGTAAGCGTGTACTCACACACATAGGGTGCATTGCTCAGTAGGCCTTGACATGGCACGCCGGCAGGCTATCCTTCGTATCCTTCTGTACATGTTTTGTATAACTTCTTACCGCCCGCTGCCGGCGATGGATGAGGACAATCGTGGAAACAGCAAAGACTGCGAGTGTCGAATGTGCCCTTGATTGGCGCAGCCCGTATGCCCGACATACTGAGCGTTACTTTTTCGACAAGATCGATTTCTGGCGTGATTTGTTCCCCGGCAGTCTCGGTGATGAGTTGAGCCGGCTTCCGGTCGGAGGGGTGGCTGAAACGTCGCTGGCGGCGGGTGAGCTGGGTGGTCCGTACGACGCGCGCCAGATGAAACCCCTCGACAAGCGGTACCTGGAGCTGCGCCTGCGCAGCGGTCGCACCATAGCGCCGCGTCGCGGTCGCTTCTACCCGCGAGGCTTGGCAGCTGCCGCCACTGACTCGTTTCCGGGCGATACCAGACCGTTTCGCTACCTCGAGCCCGATGCCACACACTGTGCGCTCGACCTCAATCATCCGCTGGCGCGCTACGGTGCGCGTTTCTCCACCCGCATCATGGAGACACTGGACGCGCGCGAGGAGCACGGCGGACGCTGCAACGATGTCATCCACGACATGACCACCAACGGACCCGGTTTGCAGGCCGCTCTGCCTGATATGGACACGGACTTCTTCGCCGCGGATTCCTTCGCCCGTGAGGACGAGGGTTCAGACGGCGAATTCTATCAGCAGCCACGCCTGGTCAATCACATCGACACCACCGCAATTGCTCACATCAGCGCGCTGTACGGCCGCTTCCTGCACCCTGGCATGCAGGTGCTCGACTTGATGAGTAGCTGGACCTCACACCTCCCCGACGGAGCGCAGGACCTAGACGTAACCGGCCTGGGAATGAACGCGGCAGAGCTCGAACACAACCCGCAGCTGACGGCGCGGATCGTTCACGACCTGAACCGAGACCCGGCGCTGCCATTCGCGGCCCAGTCTTTTGACATCGCGCTGTGCACGGTGTCGGTCGAATATCTGACGCAGCCAGTTGAAGTATTCAGCGAGATTGCCCGCGTGTTGCGCCCGGGCGCACCATTCGTGGTGACGTTCTCCGAGCGCTGGTTCCCGCCCAAGGTAATTCGTCTATGGACCGAGCTCCACCCATTTGAACGCATGGGGCTGGTGATCGACTACTTCCGCCAGGCGGGCTTGCACGCCAACCTGGGCACCGAGTCGATTCGCGGCTACCCACGCCCCGCGGACGACAAGTACGCGCGTACACTGCGTGACTCAGACCCGGTCTACGCCGTCTGGGGCTATGTGCAAACGCAGTGACCCGCAGTCCCCAGCCTCAGAGGAATGATCTCATGCTAACTCAGACTACCGACCCCATCACCGGACGCGATGTGACCGATCCAGAGCATGCCCCATTCGTTGTGGAAGGCCAGGGTGATCGCGCTCTCAAGATCTTCTTTGAGTCAGAAGACAGCAAACGCGAGTATCTGGCCATCGAACCGCGCCGGCTGGAACCGTGGCTGGCACAGGCATACGCCGGCACCACGGACAAGAGCATGGAGATGTAGCACCTCGCCCTAGTCGAGACTGAGGCGCATTCGGGCGAAGTCCAGTGTCAGTGTCGCATCGCGCAGGAAGCGATCGGCGATCACGCCGAGAATGCCAAACCCCAACTCATGGCCGATAGGCAGATGAGCCAAGACCAGCCCGCTGACGTCGCACTGGCACCGACCCGCGAAGCACAACCGGCCGACTTGGCAAGACACGGTCTGCACCTGCCCACCGCCCCCGTAACCGGTATGGGCGTCGTGACGATTGAGGGTGAGGTTGAGCGAGCGCACCGTGGTGCGCGAGGCGGCAAATGCTGTACCGCTCATGCCACTGTCCAGAAACATGAGTCCGGGTGGGCTGGAGTCGAATCGACCCTGCCCAACGATATGGTGAGTGCCGGCCAACCAGAAGCGCGCACCATCGACCTCCGCCCCGGAGCCCAGGCCGCTGAGGCGCAACTCGGCCGCGCGGTAGTCAACCTCGGTACGGAAGTGGCGAAAGACCGCCGTGCCCAGCACCCCGTCGATGCGGACGCTGGGGAAAAACGGCGCAAAGACGGACTGCAGATCGAGGCTCTGCGCGGGCACGTGCTCGATGCGCACGTTGCTCAGCTGCAGCGTCTCGACCCAAGCATGCTGCAAGTCCGCGCGCTGACCGGCAGCAAAACTGCCGCGCTCGAACAGACCAAGCCTGACGCCGGCCCGTGTCGCAAAACCGCTATCGAGGGTGAGCTCGCCAGCCCCGGTATCGAGTATGAGATTGGCCTCGACACCATTGATGGTAGCTGCGACGACCGGCAGTGGCTCTGCGCAGCGCCATGCCAGCCTCATCGGCGTGACGACCGGCGCATGAGCGTAGGGCTCATGGGCGCCGATCAAGGCAAGCATCTGGGCAAAAGCCGGCCGGCCGAGCTCGGCGATATGAATCGCAGCTTCGGCGAATGCGCCGGAGCGGTACAATGCCTCGGCCAAGGTACGTTTGGCGGCGGGATTGGCGGGTTGCGCAGCCAAGGCCGTGCGCGCCCGCGCCTCGGCCAGATCGAGTCGATTGTCGAACAGGGCCAACTGCGCTTCGCGCAGGATGCTCTGTGGATCACCAAGCGAGCGCTCATGCACCGCGTGATAGATTGCGGCAGCCTCCTCAAAGCGCCCGCCGGCGAAAAGCTCGCTCGCCTGGCGCAACAATCCGGCTCGTGCGGCGTCATCAGTCATCGTGCCAGCACTGTAGCGCAGTTCTCGCCTCCCGCGCCCACAGGGCTATTGCGTTCGACCCGGAGCGGTATAATCCAGCGCTCGCGCCAGCCGAAGGACCCACCCGTGAAATACCTCGTTGCCCTAGCCGTGCTGGTAATCCTGAGCAGCGGTTGTGCGAGTCTGACCCGCCAGCCGGAACCGCCCCGCATAGCGGTTGCCTCGCTGCAGTTCGTCAGCATGGAAATGTTCGAGCAGCGTTATCGCGTCGGCCTGCGCCTGCAGAACCCCAACAATTTCGATTTACCCCTGAGCGGGCTCGAGTTCACGCTTTCATTGAACGACACGCCGTTCGCCAGCGGCGTCAGCCCGGAGGCCGTGACGCTGCCGCGCTTTGGCGAGGCAGCCATGAGCGTTGAGGTCACCTCCAACCTGTTCAAACTGCTCGAGCAGGCCCAGGCCATAAACCGCGCCGGCGCCGAAGCGGTGCGCTATCGCATCCACGGCAGCGTAGCAGTAAGCGAGTTTGCCATACGCCTGCCCTTCGATACCTCGGGCGAAGTGCGCCTGTCTCCACACTGACTTCAGGGGTGACCGATGGAGCGCACACCCTCCAGCCCAACTCAACGCCACCGTCCCGAGGCGCGCCGCAGGCAGACGCTGCACCGCTGGGTGCCGTTTCTGATCATCGCGATCGCGGCGATACTCATTGCCAAGCGTGAGTTACCGGGCTTCGATGATTGGACCGAGTCACTCATCGCGCCTGAGCGCGCTGCTGCGCTGGCCGCGTGCCGCCAGCGCGCCTTGGAGAGCGCAGCCCGGCCCGCGTACGCGCGTCTGCTGGCCCGGGGCGAAGCCGCACCGACGCAGGATGGCTTCTACATCAAGGGTATCGTCGTTGGCGAAATGGGCGATGATGGTAGTGAAGTACGAATGGCGCTGAGCTGCTATGCCGACAGCCGAGGCCAACTCATCAGCGCCACACGTGCGCCACTGTCCGAAAACTGAGCCCACGCGGCAAAGCGCGGCGGGGGCCTATTTGTATCGATATTGATAAGCGGAGGAAAACAATATGTCGATTGATCAATTAATGCAGACAGACATCTTCGATGTCTATGTCATTCCCTGGAGCGTCCGCATCGTCACGGCGATTCTCATCTTTGTCATCGGCCGCTGGATTGCCAAGCTGCTCACTAATGCCGTCGGGCGCGTGATGACCAAAGCCCGTCTGGATGATCTGCTCGTCAACTTCCTCAGCAACATCATCTATGCGCTGTTACTGGCAGTAGTCGTGCTCGCTGCGCTGGAGCAGCTGGGCGTCAAGACTACCTCTGCGCTGGCCATCCTGGGTGCCGCGGGTCTGGCGGTTGGTCTGGCGTTGCGCGATTCGTTGTCCAATTTCGCCGCCGGCGTCATGCTCATCATCTTCCGCCCTTTCAAGACTGGGGACTTCGTTGAGGCTGGCGGTACGGCTGGTGTGGTCGAGAAGATCACCGTGTTTAGTACCGTGATGCGCACCGGCGACAATCGCGAGGTCATTATCCCCAATGGTCAGATCGCTGGTGGCACCATTATCAATTTCAGCGCGCGTGACACCCGGCGCATCGATCTGGTCTTTGGTATCGGCTACGACGACGACATCAAGAAGGCCAAGGAATTGATAGAACAGACCATGAAAGCCGATGCGCGCATCCTCGCCGACCCGGCGCCGGCGATCATGGTGCTGGAACTGGCTGACAGCAGTGTCAACCTCGCCGTGCGTCCCTGGTGCAACAGCGGCGACTATTGGGCGGTACGTTCTGATCTGCTCGAGAACGTCAAGGCGGCTTTTGACTCGAACGGCATCTCGATACCGTTCCCGCAGCGCGATGTTCACCTGCATCAGGTCGACTCCGCCGCGTGACCCAAGCAAACGGGGCGGTGAGCTTTTCGCTCGCCGCCCCGTTCACTCACCAAGACCAGCTTCAGCGTGTTGTCTTGCTCAGTCGTGGTGATGCCCCTCCGGGCCATGGACGTGACCGTGATCGAGTTCTTCCGGGGTGGCCTCGCGCACAGCCTTGACGCTGACATCAAAGGTTAGCGTGGCACCGGCCAAAGGATGATTACCATCGATGGTAATGGCCTCATCGCTGACGGCCACGACCCGCACGACTTGAACCTCGCCATGCTCGCTCTGAGTGTGAAAATGCATGCCCACTTCGATGCTGTCGGCATTCTCGAAGCGATCGCGCGGAACGTCGATAACCTTGTCTTCATCACGCTGGCCATAAGCGTTCTCGGGCTCGACGGACACATTCAGCATGTCGCCCGCCTTGTGTCCTGACAGCGCATTTTCCAAACCAGGAATGATGTTATTGGCGCCATGGAGATAGGCAAAGCCCGGCGAGCCTTCGGAGCTGTCGAGAACTTCGCCGCTGCTGTCGGTCAGGGTGTAGTCGATGGTCACGACGGTATTGTTCGCTATCTGCATCACTGAGGGATCCTTGGAAATATGGGGGCTATCGGGGAAGCGCTCGGCTATCTCGACCGCAACGAACGGACTGCCGTGCGCGTGGCTAATGCGCGATGATAGCACAAAATCGTCTGGCCACCCCGAGCCGGGGGCCGGCTTTTTCGGGCTGATTCTGGGCAACGCAGACCTGTTGGACTAAACTAGCCGAAGCGCAAAAGAAGAATTTGGATGCTTGTCGCACCGTTTATCCCGCCGATCGGCGTTCGCATTCCTCTCTGCGTGATAACGATGAGTCAATCTGTATTCGAGGATTTGGCAAATGGCTACAGGTATCGTCAAGTGGTTTAATGAATCAAAGGGGTATGGTTTCATCACGCCGGCTGATGGGAGCAAGGACGTATTCGTCCACTTCAGTGCGATTCGGGGCGATGGTTTTCGCACCCTGCGTGAGGGCCAGAATGTCAATTTCGAAGTCGAAGAGAGTCCGAAGGGCTTGCAGGCCGCAAACGTTATTCCTGAATAGAAGAACTACATTTGAAGCGAATGTCTGGAAACCCCGTGCAGCCGCGCGGGGTTTTTTTCTGCCCACGCCTTTCCACACTGTCCTAAAGCCTTTCTCCACGAACGCCGACAAAGATCGTGTTGGTACAACATGGAGGCCTGCTGCTATGGGTCAGACACTCCCGGAGCCCCAGGATCTGGGCATCACTATCCCTCGCTACGTAGTGGCCGAGCGTTTCTGTTATGGGTTTCGCCATGCGCTCAAAGGCGGCCAGATCACGTTTCGCGAGCACCTGCGGCTGTCGTTTCGCGAGGGCTATCGCGCCGGTAAGCTGTTCCTACGCGAAGTGCGCCGCAGACGCGGCATCGTGAACTTCCCGATGCAAGGCAGAATTCGATTGCGCGCCGCACCATAGCGCGACAGGCACCATTTAGCCGGCGAACAGCATCGCGTAGGCGCGCGCGTCAAAGAATACTTCGATTTCAACGATGCGACCGTCGTGCACGCGCATCCATTGGGCGACGCGCGTGCAAGCCAGCTCCTCTAAGGTGGTCAACACGTCAAAGGCTACGAACGCCTCATTCTCTTCGACGACCATCCGGCGGATTCGCGCACCCTTGAGAATTCCACCCACACGGCTAATGTCGGCAAGATAGTCGATCGCCTTATCGAACTGGACCGTCGGCCCTACATATCTGAATTGCTTTGGCGACAGGAGTTCGACACATCCGTCGAAATCGCCGCGCGACATCCGGCCGAGATAATCCTCCGCGATTGCCCTCGTCTGTGCGTTGCCCATCTGAGTGTTCCGCATGTTGGTGTTACGCCAAAACCTACTTCCGATAGGGCCCTGACGCAAGCCGTATCGGTCGCAAAACTAGCAGGTGGTCTAGAGTTAGAGCGGGTCAGAACTTACACGGGGAGCTGGGCCAATGAGCGCACCATTGATGATTCTGCCGTCGCACGATTTCTCCAGGATTCGACTGGTCCGCGTGCCCGACGACATCGAGGAACACGAGGCGTTTCGCCACGCGACTGGATTGATCGCCACGCTCGAAGAGCAGCGGCCGAATTGCACAGCGGATCAAATCGTTGAGGTGCTGGAAGATCATGGCTTCGTTCCCGTGGACTTTGTCCTCGGACCCGAGGCCGACTAAGCATATACCGCCAGGACCCTGATTCCATGTCACGAGAACTGCTGATCCTGCGCCACGCCAAGTCCGACTGGGGTACCGGCGCGGCGAGCGATTTCGCCCGGCCGCTCTCTGAACGCGGCCGCAAAGATGCGCCACGCCTCGGCAAATGGATGCGCAAACACCACCTGAAACCGGAACATGTGGTGAGCTCACCAGCCGTGCGCGCCACCGAGACCGCGACGGCCGTGTCCAGGGCGCTCGAATTTCGAGTCAAAGACATTACCTTTGATGAGCGTATCTATCTGGCCGGCCTAACCACTTTGCTCGAGGTCATCGCCAGCTGCCCGACGGAAGCAAGCCGGGTGATGTTGGTCGGCCACAACCCGGGGCTGGACGAGTTGGTGGAATACCTGGTCCAGGGCGAATTGCCGTTGTCCGACGCAGGCAAACTGATGACCACCTGCGCCTTGGCCCGCATTGAGTTGTCCGACAACTGGGCCACGTTGCCGCGCGGCTCGGGCAAATTGCTGAGCCTGACACGCCCGCGCGAGCTGCCGTAGCGGCGAACAAGCACCTGAAACGACTCAGCACACGGAGAAAGCCAATTTCACGATGTTGAAGCCACCACGGGGACACGGCGAAGGATCAAGCAGCTGCGACGAGGCAAGACTCTGCCGGGTGCTACCTTCGGGTATGGCGAGGGTGAGAGGCGCATGTCGGGGGCGCAATCTGTGTTGACCCAAATTACCTGCTCTGTGCTCTCCGTGGTTCAGTATCCTTCCGCTCATCGTCTTGCCCGCGGTTCCCGTGTCCCCGTGGTTGCTTGGGGTTTTCGCGATGGATCTTCTCCGTGTGCTCCGTGTCCGCCGTGGTTTACAAGCTCCCATCGATGCCCAATGAACCCGGCGGCTTGATCCTGCTCTAAGTCTCCATGATGCCGCACGATTCAACGGCCCTCACCGCCGCCAGTGTCGATCCCAAGGAGGTCGCCTACTACCAGCGTCTGGCAGCGTTGTGGTGGACCGAGGACGGGCCGTTTTGGCCGCTGCATCGGCTCAATGCATTACGCGTGGAGTATTTGCGCCGGCACATCTGTCGGCATTTCGACCGCGATCCCACCGCCACGCGAACATTGAGTGGCCTGCGCATGCTCGACATCGGCTGCGGGGGCGGCATTCTCAGCGAGGCGGTGAGGCGCCTGGGCGCGCACGTGACCGGCGTCGATGTCGTTGAAAAGAACATCCATATCGCCCGCCTGCACGCGCAGCAAGCCGGGCTGGATATCGACTACCGCGCCGCTACCGCCGAAGCACTGGCTGCGCGCGGTGAGCAGTTCGATATGGTGCTCAACATGGAGGTGGTCGAACATGTGGCCGACCTGCCAGGATTCATGCGCGCGTGCACCACGCTGGTACGACCCGGCGGGCTGATGAGTATCGCGACAATCAACCGCACGCCGATCGCCTGGCTCGTAGCCATCGTAGGTGCCGAACACGTGCTGCGCTGGCTACCTAAAGGCACCCATCACTATCGCAAGCTGCGTAAACCGCAGGAGGTTATCGCGCTGCTCAATGACGCCGATTTCGCCGTGCTCGCGCAAACCGGCGTGCGTGTGAACCCCTTCAAGCGCAGCCTGCACCTGACAAGGTTCATGGGCGTCAACTACATGCTGGTGGCGGCAAAGCCCGCGCAGCGGCAAATGTGAGCCCTCCGGGGCGACTCGTCGATTGGGATGCAGAAATCGCCCGGACTGCACTTCGCGACGTGCAGACTACGTTTGGCGCGTTCGACGTGGCCTGGACGATGCGCCCGCCAGGGCACGTACTCCGGGAGCGGCGCTCGGCGAAACAACGGGCACTACCGACCTCTCGTGTCCTGGGCTGTGCTGCCGTTACGTCCAGGCTACGTGTCCGCTAAGGGCGTGATCTGTCGACAGGAGCTCCAGCATGCAACGCGTCAAGCCAGGACCAGGACAAGAATCGGTGTGGGACTATCCGCGTCCGCCGCGCCTAGAACCCAGCCGGCGACACATCGTCATTGAGTTTGCGCGACAGGTCATTGCCGACACCCACAGCGCACTGCGCGTTCTGGAGACGAGCCACCCTCCGGTGTACTACCTGCCATGGGATGACGTACGCACCGAAGTGCTCACCCCCAGCAGACTGCGGACCTATTGCGAGTTCAAAGGGGTAGCAGCGTATTGGTCACTGCAACTCGGCAGCATCACCTCCGAGAACGCAGCGTGGTACTACCCACAGCCGACCGCACGTTTCGCGGCGCTCAAAGACCATATTGCGTTCTATCCGAGCCGTGTCGACGCATGCTACGTCGACAGTGAACGCGTGCAGGCTCAGGCGGGCGATTTCTATGGCGGTTGGATAACCGCCGATATCGTTGGTCCCTTCAAGGGTGGACCGGGCACCCGCGGCTGGTAAGCGGAATCGCCCGAAACCAGGGAAACCGCGCAGCCCAGTGTTGGTCTGAAGGAATTGAGTAACTGGACACGTCGTATGACTCCCGACCTTCGTCGCCGCTACGTCCAGGCTACCTGTTACTCGTTCGATGTGGCCTGGACGACGTGCCCGCTAGGGACGCAGTGCGGGAGCGCATGCTTCAACCTCTAAATCCTTCCTCGCTGCTCAAGTACGCCAGTTCCTCCGGCGTGCTGTCGCGCCCAAGGATGGCATTGCGGTGCGGAAAACGGCCGAAGCGGCGCACGATCTCGCGATGATGCCTGGCCCACTTGACGTTGTCGGTCAGGCCTGCCTGCTCGAACAGCGTCACCGATCGCTCCTGGTCGGCGAGCGCTTCGCTGTGCATGAAAGGCAAATAGAGAAACGCGCGCTGCGTGTCAGTCATCGCTTGGTCAAGACCACGTTCGATCGCCGCGGCCGCCACGCGACGTGATGCGGCTTCGGTAGCAAAGGCTTCCGGCCGACCGCGATAGATGTTCAACGGCAACTGGTCGAGCACGATGACCAGCGCCAACGCGCCTTCGGGGGTGCGCGCCCAATCGTCCAACTCACCGCGTGCGGCCGCGCGCAAGGTGTCGTCGAAGCGCTCGCGCAACTCGGCATCAAACTCGGGTGTGGAGTTGAACCACAACGGCTTGACGCGCTCCGAAAACCACAGAGATAAAACGTCGTCAGGCGACATCTCTATGCGTCGGCCAATTCAGCGTTGGGAAACGCAACACCTGTCCCACCCAGGCCGCAATAGCCGGCGGGATTCTTGGCGAGGTATTGCTGATGGTAATCCTCGGCATAGTAGAAGGGCGGCGCATCACGAATTTCTGTAGTGATGGCCCCGAAGCCGTTCTCACTCAGCGCCAACTGATACTGAGCGCGCGAGCGCTCTGCCGCCTCACGCTGTGCAGCATCGTAGACATAGATGCCCGAGCGATACTGTGTGCCCACGTCATGACCCTGGCGCATGCCCTGGGTGGGATCGTGGGCTTCCCAGAACGCCCGCAGCAGCCGCTCGTAGCTGATGACTTTCGGGTCAAAGACGACCAGCACCACTTCGTTGTGCCCGGTATGGCCGGTACACACTTCGTGATAGGTAGGATTCGGGGTGTAACCCGCCGCATAGCCCGCCGCGGTGGTATAAACCCCCTGGATCTGCCAGAAGCGCCGCTCCGCACCCCAGAAACAACCGAGCCCGAACATTGCGCGCTGCAACCCATCGGGGAACGGCGGCTTGATTGGATGCTGAGTGACGAAATGGCGCTCAGCAACAACCATTTCCTCCTGCCGCCCCACGAGTGCTTCCTCGGATGAGGGCATGGTGGTTTTCTTGCCGTAGCCGAACATGGCGACTCCTCTGCCTGCCTGGTGACTCAAGTGTGCCTGCAACTGACTTGGATACTCAAGTCGAGCGCAAGTGCCCGCAGCCGCGTAACAAAACCGCACGCGATGCGCGGGATTAGCCGAACGAAGCAGCTGACGCTGGCCAGGTCATGGGTGTGTGGGCGGGGTCCGCTATCAACTTGTTGTCGCAGCAGCGCCTATGGTCACTCTCGTCGCGGCGCCAGCCCTGCTCTCTGGCATCCACTGACACGAGGCGCAATGAGAACCTGTCGCCGCGGAACGCCACAGCCGGGGTAACGCCGTCTGCGGGCGTGAGGGCATCGGCTCGCCAATTGCGTGGCAGTCCACAGCCACACCCGCGACGTTGTTCTCATTCACTACAGCGTATGCTGAAATTTGAGCGAGTTCGCGTCATGCGACGACGCGATCGAAACATGACACCGCAACTTTTCCGGGCCACCCACGTGCCATGCCTGTGCAGATCAGTATGACCGTTGGCAGTTCTGCCGCATTGTTCGCCACCCCGGTGGTGCTAGCAGCGATTCCCAGTGTCAGCGTCCTGGCCGTCTCTGCGCGATCGGCAGCGCCTGGAAATGCCATGCAGCAATCCTCCAGCCACGGCAAACATCGTCGTTGTCACTTTGGGTGCCTGCGCTTGCATACCTGCTGGCGGCTTGCTCGCACGTGTAGAGAAGGTCCGGCCCGACTGGCTGGAAAATGAGCTAAGGCATGCTGTTATCGCATTTGGCGGCGGCGTACTCCCTGGGGCAGTGGCGCTCATCCTCGTACCGGAGGGCATGAGTATTTGGGCGATCCGTTTTGGGGAGTCGGTACTCTTGACATCGGCGGACTCAGCTTCTTTCTGCTGGAGCAAGCTCTTGGCGCCAAGAAATGAGAGACACCGCAGTTCGTCGCCATGCTGCTGGACTATGTACCGGAATCGTTGGCTCTGGGCGGGGCATTTGCGATCGGTGCGGAGTCTGCACCACTGTTGGCGATCGTCATGGGACTGCAAAATCTACCTGAGGGCTTCAACGGATATCGGGAGCCATTGGCGACACCGAACGCGAACAGGGCACGCATATTGGGCTAGATGTGTGCACTCCTACCGTTGGGCCCAGTATTGGCGCTGGTCGGTTGGCTGTATCTCAGCGACGATGTAGTGCTCCTGGGCGGGACCATGTTGTTTGCCTCCGGTGACGTACTGTGATTGATATTTCAGGACATCGCGCCGCAGTCACACATGAGGCGGCATTGGGAGCCGCCTTTGGGAGCAGTCCTGGGCTTCGCCTTGGGCATGCTCGGCACCGGTTTGACAGGCGACATGTAGTGTCATCCGCCACGGAGCACGCATGCACAGTCCACACTGCGAACCGAATGCGTGCTCTGGTATCCTTGTCGACGACCTCACTGGCTGCGGATTTGTCAAAGTAACCGACCGGGATGCAAAGCAAGCTTGATGTGAGCAAAACCTGGGTCGCAGGCCTTGCCTCGCTTCCCGTCTATGCGGTAGCCGCATTCCTGATTAGCGCGATGCCGCTGACCCACTGGATCACTATGTTCATCGTGATCCAGTTTGCCGTCGCATTGCTGTACCGGCGCGTCGTGATCGATCGCGTGGCCGTTGGGGCCCAACCGATATCGTGTCTCGGACAATGGTTCGGCCTACAGGGTGTTGCCATCCTCATCGGCCTGGTGCTGGTCACCGTCCTGCTGCCCGACGGAATGTGACCCCGCGTGCGACATCGCGACGAGGGCTGGCTATAGTTGGGCCGATAGTGCGCATACAATGCCAATAGGAGCTGCCGCTACGGCAGTAGACAATCTGTCGTCACGAAGGAGCCTCGCCCATGTCCGGCGTCATCATAGGTGCCCTCATCATTCTGGCCAGTGGCCTGATCTGTCATCAACTCGCCAAGCACCGCGGCGCTCAGCCGGTGTTTTGGGGCGTCATGGGCATCGTTTTCGGGCCGTTGGCGATCCCATTTGTGTTCTTGGCCCGGACCAAGCGCGAGGCCTAGCGCCGGCTCGAGTTCATGCACACGCCGGTCATGCTCTGTAGCGATCTCGATCGCACCATTCTGCCCAACGGCGCGGAGCCGGAATCGCCGCGCGCGCGGCCGCTGTTGCACGCCGTCGCCGCGCGCGATGAACTCGTGCTCGCCTATGTGAGCGGCCGCCACGAAGGCCTGTTGCGCGAGGCTATCGAACAGTATCAGATCCCGATCCCGAATTTCGCTATCGGTGATGTCGGCACCACCATCTACGAAGTGGGTCCCAATCAGCTCTGGCAAGCCTGGTCGGCGTGGAGCCGTGACATCGCGCCCGACTGGAACGGCGCGACACGTCAGGATCTGGCTGCGCTGCTAACTGGACTGCCCGCGCTGCGGCTGCAAGAGGACGCGAAACAGAACACGTTCAAGCTGAGCTATTACACGCCGGTTGAGTTCGAGCGCGAGGCGCTGCTCGCCGAAATTGACTCCCGGCTGCATAGCCAGGCGGTCTGTGCGAGCCTAATCTGGAGTGTGGACGAGGCGGCTGATGTCGGTTTGCTCGACGTGCTGCCAGCACGCGCCACCAAGCTGCATGCGGTCGAGTTTCTCGCCGCCGAGTTGGGGATAGCGCGTGAGCGCCTGGTTTTTGCCGGCGACAGCGGCAACGACCTGCCCGTCTTGGTCAGTGGCCTGCAGGCGGTACTGGTACGCAACGCACACGCCGAGGTGCGCGCACAGGCGACGCAGGAGGTGGCGGCGAAAGGACTGGCGGGTAAACTCTACCTCGCCCAAGGTGATTTCATGGACATGAACGGCAACTACAGCGCAGGCGTACTGGAAGGCCTCGCGCACTTTGTGCCCGAGACGGTGCGTTGGCTAAGTGAGGTCTAGCGCGCGTGTCCAGCAACCGTGGCGCCGATATCTCAATTGATGATTGACTGCGCGTGAGAGCAGTGTCGAAATTGGGTCAGACGATATTGATCAGCGCTGGGACGGTGGCGCTGGGCCTTGGCATCATGGGCGTTTTTGTGCCGTTGTTGCCAACGGTCCCGTTTGTGCTGTTGGCCGCAGCCTGCTACGCCCGCTCATCGCCGCGCTTGCACCACGCACTGCGCAATGGGCGCACTTTCGGTCCCATGGTTCGCGACTGGGAGGAGTACCGCAGCGTCTCGCGCAAGACAAAACGCATAGCGAGCGGGTTGATCGCGCTGAGCTTCGGCGCGACGGTCACGTTTTTTATCGATGACCCGTATCTACGTATGGCACTGATCGCAATGGCGCTGGTGTTGCTCGCTATGGTGATCCGCCTGCCAACGCGTGAGGCGCGCCAAGCTACGGAAGAGTCCGGAGCCTAGAGTGTCAGCGGTTTCACCGGTTCGCGCATCCACTCGTCATCGCTGCGCCAATCCACATTGGGATCATCCACGTACAATTCGATCTCATTACCGTCTGGATCGCGCAAGTACAAGCTTTGGCTGACCGTGTGATCGGACATGCCGTCGATCGCCCAGCCAAGCTTTTCCAGTTCGTCACGCTTGCGACGCAGCGCCTCCAGCGAATCACCAATCTTCCAGCCAATGTGGTACAGGCCCAAGCGTCGACCCTGCAACGGACCAGGTGCCTCGCCCATTTCGATCAACAACAACTCATGGTGGGTGCGACCACCACTGAGCATCGCCGCCCGCGCACCAAAAATGCGGCCGCGTACCGACAAGCCGACGACGTTGCTATAGAAATCGATCGAGCGCTGCATATCGCGCACATATAGAACTACGTGGCCAAGCTCAGTCATGGTTGCATTGATCCCTGTTGGAGGGCAGCAAGGTAACAACCAAGTGTTGTAAATCGGCGACTTCCAGATCAGGTTGTACATTTCCCGACCAGGCCTGCCCGTCGCGATTGATCCAGGCGGTGCGCAACCCAACCGCCGCAGCCCCTTCAATGTCGTGTTCAGGATGATCGCCGACGTGGAGGATCTCATGCGGGGCGACACCGAGGCGTTGGCGTGCCGCTTCGAACATGGCGCTGTGCGGTTTGGCCATGCCTACATCCACAGCGGACAGGGCAAATTCGAAGATGTGTTCGAGTCCGAGTCGATACACGTCAGCATTACCGTTGGACAGCGCAGCTAAACGAAAGCTGCGCCTGAGCTGGGTCAGCGCGGGCAGGGCATCGTCGAAAAACGCTACATTATGGCGGGCGGCGATAAATACTTCGAAACCGCCGTCGGCAACAGCCTCGCCTGAGTAGCCCGCCGCCTCCCCCACCCGGCGCAGCGACTCGCGACGCAGCCAGGTGAGGTCGTGGGCACGCTCGGGGTGCTCACTGGCCAGTTTCATGCGCACAGTTTTCAGACTATCGATGTCGTGTTGGCGCGCTACCTCCGGATAGCGCAATGCCAGCCACTGGAAGAGTTCCTCCTCGGCGGCGCGAATAACCGGTAACGTGTCCCACAACGTGTCGTCGAGATCAAAAGTGATGGCTTGTATTGCGGCCAGCATGGTCATACCGGTGGCGCAGGGTCAGTCGATGCTTAGAACTACTTTGCCTTTGGCGGCGCCGGAGTGCAGCAGTCGGTGCGCTTCAGCAGCCTCCCCCAGCGGCAGCACGCGATCGACATGGACCTGCAACTTGCCCGCATCGAACAGCTCCGCACAGCGCTTGAGGATCTCACCCTGGGCGCGCATCGCCTCGCTCATGCCCAGGTAGGCCGGCGTGAGCATAAGCTCAAAGCTGATGCGTAGATTGCGCTGCCGTGCCACGGTCCAGTTCACATCTGACCCTGGCTGGAGCAACGTGACGATATCGCCGTACACCTTGGCCGCGGTGAAACTATGCTCGAAGACCTCACCACCGACCGTGTCGAACACGATGTCGACGCCCTGCTCGTCGGTCCAATCGAGCAAGGCCAAGGTGAAGTTTTCCTCTTTGTAGAAGATCGTGTTGTCGGCGCCGACAGCCTCGGCAAAGGCTGCCTTCTCATCAGAACCAACCGTCGTTGCCACGCGCGCACCGGCGAGCTTGGCCAGCTGAATGGCAACGTGGCCGACTCCGCCCGCCCCGGCATGGATCAGCACATCGTGGCCGGGGTGAATGCGCGCGCGGTCATGCAAGGCCTCCCAGGCGGTGATCAGCACTAGGGGCGCGGCAGCCGCTTGTTCGAAGCTCAAGGTGGTGGGCTTCCTCGCCACCAACTTTTCATCAACGGCCGCATATTCGGCGTAATTGCCAAAGCGCGCGCCAAAGCCCACCTGGCAGAAGTACACCTCATCACCCGGCTGAAACTCGCTGACTGCGCTGCCCACCGCCTCTACAACCCCGGCACCGTCGCAACCCAGAATGGCCGGCAGGCGCACCGGATAGGCAGCCGCCTTGTCCCGGATCTTAGTGTCGATGGGGTTAACTCCAGCAGCCTTGAGTCGGACCAGCACGTCGTGTTCTGTCTGCAAACTGGGTTTGCTCATCTCGGCCAGGTGCAGCACCTCCGGCCCGCCGGGCTGGTCCATAACAACGGCACGCATGTTTGTGCTCATGAGTGTATCCTGATCAGCTTGTCGCGCTCGTGAGTTCTTCACGCGGCTGCTTGGGTTTGCTCAACTCGCGCAACAAACGGTTGAAGTCCTCACGATTCTCTTTGAGCATGAACTCGGCTCTCCGTTCCAGCCGTTCGATGTTTTCCGGCGAGGTGCCCGCCACCATGTGGAAGAGATCCGAGATAGGCTGCCCGGTCCGCTCCTCAATCTGCTCCAGCACACGCCCGGGGATGGTCCCCCCGAATGCCACCACCATCAATGGCCGGTATTCGAACGGTGTTGCGCATGGCTACCTCCTTGTTATTGTCGCGCACGGACTGAAACGCGAGCCTACAGAGCAGATAAGTAAGTTTGCGCTGCACCGTGAAGGAGTGTCAACGCGCGCGACGACACAAGGAGAGCGGCGCCGTACGAGTTGGTACGGCGCCGCAGATCTACCGCAGCTAGTAAATGCCTAGGTCCAAATAGGAACGGGAAATCTTGTCGATGGCGACCACAAAGGCGGCCGTACGCAAGTCATTGACGCGCTCGTTGCTCACCAGCACATGGTGCATTTGCTGATAGGCCAGACGCATGGTGTCGTCCAGGCCGGAGCGCACGAGGTCAATCTCGGCGGCGCCTCCTAGAAAGCTGGCTTTGAGCTTGTCATCGATCTGCGCGCCGGAAATCTCTTCGAGTAACGCTGCGTACTGGTGACTACGTAGCTCATCGTGGCGCCGCTGCATGCGACCAAAGCGGATATGCGAAAGATTGCGGATCCATTCGAAGTAGGACACCGTAACACCACCCGCATTGGCGTAGATGTCGGGGATGATCACCACGCCGCGCTTATGCAGAATGTCATCGGCTTCAGCCGTCACCGGACCATTGGCCGCCTCGCAAATTAAACGGGCTTTGACATTCGCCGCATTGTCCTTGGCAATTTGCCCTTCCAACGCGGCGGGAATCAGGATGTCACAGTCCAATTCCAATGCCTTCTCGCCGTCGTCATTGAAGACTGCGTCCGGATATCCCTTGATGGTCTTGTTCTCGACAATGTAACGGTAGACGTTCTCGACGTTGAGACCGGCGTCATCGTAGAGCACACCATCGCGTTCGATGATCGCGATGATCTTGGCCCCGTCTTCTTCACTGAGGAACTTGGCGGCGTGATAGCCGACGTTGCCCAGACCCTGGACGATGATGCGCTTGGCGCCGAGATTGCCCGCTAAACCCGCGCGCTCGACATCGTCGGCATGGCGAAAGAACTCCTGCAGCGCGTATTGGACACCGCGCCCCGTCGCTTCGGTGCGGCCCTGTATGCCACCATGCTGCACCGGCTTGCCCGTTACGCAGCCCTGATAGTTGATGTCCTCTGGATTGAGGTGCTTGTAGGTGTCCGCAATCCAGGCCATCTCGCGTTGGCCGGTGCCAACATCGGGTGCCGGAACGTTGGTGGCCGGACTCAGGAAACGCTTGCGTATCTCCGGATACGACACCAGGGCGTGGAGAATGTCTGGTGCCCCTTTCGAGTAGCCGATGAGTACCAGACGCGGGTGTACTCCATACGGCTCCATCCGTATGAGCGCGTCGGGGGGATGACCCCCTCCTGGGTAGAGGTGCTATCCTGGGCCTCGTCGGTACGCTAGCGAGGGAATTCAAGTGCGCTTGGTAGGCCTAGTCGCGATAACGCTGTTCGCGCTGCTTCAAGGCTGCGCAAGCTCCCAGCCCAGTCTGCCCGCCATCACCGCTACACCCACCGGCACGCACCTGGCGGGCAAGATCGTCTGGCACGATCTGATTACGCATACGCCGGAGGCGTCGAAGCGTTTCTACAGCGAGTTGTTCGGGTGGGAGTTCGAGGATCTGGGTCTGGACTTTGGTTTCGGCCGAACTGTCAACTATTCCTTAATACGCCATCAGGGCGAGCTGATCGGCGGCATGGTCGATGCCAACCACCTCGGTCGGCCAAATCCGGAACAGTTGTCGCAGTGGGTCATAGCGATGTCCGTGATGGATGTGGAGATTGCCGTTGCCGCGGTACGCGCCGGCGGCGGTAAGGTACTTACGCCACCCACGGACGTGGCCGAGCGCGGCAGGATTGCATTGGTCGAGGACAACCAGGGCGCCACCTTGGTCTTGCTGCAGACGCGGGACGGGGATCCGGCCGATCGTGACCCGCCGGTCGGTGGGTTTCTCTGGGACGAGATATGGCCCGACGACCTCGAGCGTGCCGTTGTCTTCTACACGCAGCTCACTGAACTCAATCCAAGCATTCACGCTACGCCGAGCGGAAGCGAGTATCGCTACATGGCAAGCGCGAGTACGCCGCGTTTTGGACTATTGCAGCGACCTATCGATGGCCTGTCGCCGACCTGGGTGAGCTATGTGCGTGTCGAAGAGCCAGCGCTGATCACTGCCCGCGTGCCCGAGCTGGGTGGGCGCGTGCTGGTACCGGTGCAGGAGGGGGATATGGGCGAACACGTGGCGTTGATCTCCGATCCCTCCGGCGCTGGCATTGCGATCCAGACCTGGTCGGGGCCGCGCGCCACCGCATTGATGCAACATTAGGAACACGTGCTTATGACTAGAACAGTGTTTTGGCGACTCGCGCGACTGGCGGTATTGGCGATGTTAGCCGCCAACCTCAGCGCTTGTGACAATACACAGGTGTACGGCAGCATCGGGGTGTCCAGCTATGGGAAACTGGGAGGTAGCGGCCGGGTAAGCGGGAGCATCTCAGTCGGTGGACGAATTCGCTGACCGAAGCAAGAGCGCCAGCCCGCGATCTTGCGCTTAGTTGAGTCTGAGTTCGCGTCCCTGGTTCCAAGGCGTGTGCTTGAGGACAAGCGCGATGCTACAACGTCCAAAAAAGGTCACCATGACTGTGCCCACCAACAGGGCTATGTAGACAAACAGTCGGCCTTCCGGCCACAACCCGAGCAGAGTCAAGCCAAGATAGACGACTCGGATTTGGACCGGAAACGAGACGAGGCTTTTTTCTTGCGCGAGAAAGAATAGCGTGTGGGCGACGGAGATGCCGATCACAAGGTAGTAGCCGGGGACCCAACCCGCGACCGCCGCGATCATGAATGCCAGCGTCGTGGCCCAAAACCACCAACGTATATCGGTCACGTTAATCTTCAGTTCCATGCCTGCCCCCGCAAAGCGTCACCAACGCACCTGCCTGTTTCTAGACGACTACAGCCTTGGTACAGGCTGTGCTTGCGGCACGTCCAGAATGACTGATAAAAACTCGGAGTCAGAGCACAATCGTTGTGCCCATATCTGATCCTGTGCTCTGACTCCCCAGCCCATAGTGCTCCGGCGATGTCCGCTAGTTCTTGCCTGGCGGAACTACCGTGATGTTCCAGGTATTGTCAAATACGTCACCGCTTTCTTTGATTTCAGAGTGCAGGACAACCTCGTGCTCGCCAGGTGTCAGTGGATTGATCACCACGACAAGGGCCTGATAGAAGTCAATTTCATAGATGCCAAACAGGATTGCGTTAGGTTCAAGGTCGGTTGGCCCAACATAGTATTCCGCATTCGGCACTGCGATGGCCTGTCCGTCCAAATAGACATCGCCGAAGATTTGGTCCCGATCACCCCACCACTCGTCGGGGAAAGTCGGGTCGCCGGGAAAACCGAGCCATGTCGCGATGGGCAACACGAGCGCAGTACCCGGCTCCACCTCGACGTCAAATGGTGACTCGCCCAGGATGGGTAGGAAAGCGACATTCTTTACCCGAGCGGCCGGATCGGCTCCGTCTTCCAACCATCTAATGTAGGTCTCCATCCATCCATCGAGTGATTTGCCGAAGGCATGGGAGTTGGGCTGCGTGACGCCGGGATCCAGGTTACCCATATTCCTTAGGGCATCGCCTGCCAGCGCATTTACTGAGAACAATACTAGGCATAATGTGACCAGACTTAACCATCGTCTTTTCATAGCGCCCCCCTTTGGAAAAGAAAATGAAGCAAAACGCCTGCGCCCAGCTTTCGTGCTGACGCATGGAAAGTGTAGATCGCTGATTCATAGACCGGCCCAGGCGATCGACTGCGGCACCCGGTATCTGCGGCGGGGCGGTGGCCTCAAGCGCCGCTGACGACTCTAGGACAGACGCGGGCTACAGGGCCTTTGGCTTGGCTGGTGCAGCCCGTACGCATTCGACTGTTGCGCTGCGCGAGCGATGGCGTGCTCCAGTTCAAACGCGGTATGTCTGTCCCCACGGCGCCGCCCATATCGGCATGGCATTCGCCGCATTGACTGCGATCGCCCAGCTGCGGAGCAATCTGGGGGCGACCGTCAATGCATCGGCAGATCCGAATGATGGCGACGAAAGAATCAGATTTTTTCTAAGCGTGAGTTGCACTAGCCTTTTGGTTCATCGAGGCAACTAGGCTTGCGCAAAGGAGTTTGGTATGCAGATTCGTCTTATCGACGACCACATGGCCAAGTCACAGGAGTTTGCTGACGCAGTAGTGGATTTTGGTTCGACCATTCTCGGACGCTTTGCCCGCCACGTAGCGACAATAGAGGTGAATCCATACAGCGACAATGTCAGCGCGCGGAGCAGATGGCGTTGTCAGTTACGTATGCGGTTACGGTCACGTGGTGAGCTTGTCGTCAACGCGGCAGACCGTGAACTGGACGGCGCGATAGTGCGCGCATTTGGACGGGCGCGACGCCTTATCGGGCGCGTGGTTCGCGTTCGCAGCATCAAAGAGTGGCCGCTTACCACCAAGAAGGGCACTCGCATACTGCGACTAATCAATACAAGTGACGTCGCCCCACCCGCGGGCAGCATAGTTTACTGAACGCGGCCTTGCCGATGCTGCGCACGAGGCCGGGATGAGCAACAGTTGCTCGCGCCGGTCTCGAACCCGTTGCCTAACTAATCACCGCGACCCGGTTTGTACAACCATATTGATATTGCGACGCTCCGTGTCGGCAGACATGGCTTCCTCAACCAGCAACAATGAGGCGAGGACCATACCGCCAAGCGCGGCACTCCGCCAAAGGATACGGCGAGCGCGCAAACCTAACGCATTCAATCCGTTGGCGACGGCGGCCGAAGACGCCATGGCTGCTCGCTGCGGCTGCACCGACAGCGACGGCTCGTCCTCGGGGCGGTAGGCGCAGTAGACGAAGCGCATCTCGGGTCTAAATTTCTCTGCGACCAGACGAACGGAATGTTTCGGGTGATCCGCCCGACAACCGAGAATGGCATCTATAACTGGCGCCGCGGCGTCAACTGCGAACATGTCCTTACCCCACTGCTGCCACTGGGTGTAACGTGGCCTGACGTGTTCGGCATGCTCGATACGCAGAACCCAATCGCTGAGCGAACTACGGTTTACCAGTTGCTCGATTTCTTGCAGGCGTGGCAAAGGCGGCAAGGGGGTGAAGTGCTGGGTCAAATGTTGGGTTTGTGGCATGAGCCCATCTTCACCTTTCCGCGCCATGAAGCGAGGGATTATTTCCGACTCTTCTACTATGTTTTCAGACAATAGCTGAGCATTATGCTCAGGTAAAGCGTGGAGAGAAAGAAATGCCATTGATTTTTGAAACAGTGGAGTCAGCCAGCATAGACGGACGTCTATCAGGCTCACGTGCGGCTCAGGGGGGTACCTAGGCGGGCAGCGCCGTGATGGCGCGCCGCAGCGCGGTGGAGCGTTGATCGATGACGTTTCGCTCTGGCAACTGCTCGAGCAGACCCAGTGTCTCGAGCCGGTCACGCACTTGGCCGCGCGCCCCGACGAGGTAGACGGCACGGCCGGCGCGCAGCATGTCGAGAATAGCTTCCTCAAGGGCAAGCGATGCGGAGACCCCCAAATGACGGACGTCGGTGAGGTCGACGATCAGTGACTCGCAGCCCTCGATCGCCGAGATGGTCCGACTAATCGCGCGCGACGCCCCGAAGATCATGGTGCCATGCAGATACAACAACAGCACCCTGCCCTCTGCGTAGCTGAGTAACTCGCGTTCCTCCTGAGACAGGTCCACCCGGGGGTCCTGCGCATCGGTGATGGTCTTCACGTCGTCGGCCTGCAGTTCGGACAGTCGCGTAATCGTGATCACGTTGGCAACGAACAGACCGATACCCACCGCCGTGATCAGATCAACCAAAACAGTCAGGGCGACGACACCGTAGGTGATGAACGCCCCCTTGCCAGAGAGTCGGTGGGCCCGCTTGAGAAAACCCCAGTCGATGATGTCTATGCCGACCTTCAACGCGATGCCCGCAAGTACAGCGAGAGGAATCGTGGCCGTGAGGCCCGCTGCCCACAGCACGACAATGACCAGGATGGCCACACGAGTTAGTCCAGACAGTGCTGTGCGCGCGCCCGCCTGGATATTGACGACGGTACCCATCGTTGCGCCCGCACCGGGTAGCCCACCAAATAGGCCGGACATCATGTTGCCAATGCCCTGACCAATGAGTTCCTTGTCGGAGTTGTGCTGCGAGCGAGTGAGGCTATCGGCAATCACGGATGTAAGTAGGGCGTCGATACAACCAAGCAAACCAAGCACGATCGCGTCCACGAACATGACCTGCCATTGTTCAATGCTGAGCATTGGGATGCGCAGCTCGGGCAAGCCAGTCGGAATTTCGCCGATGCGGCGCACATCGACGGAATTGAGGACAGTAACCGAAACCAGCGTGCCAATGAGTAGGGCGAGCAGCTGCGGCGGCACAAAGCGCTTGAATCGCCTAGGGGTGAAAAACAAGATGGCAACGGTGAGCACGGCCAGTGCCATTTCGAATGGACGCACGCCAGCGAACAGCTCGGGTAGCTTGCCCAGGGTGCCAAGTACGCCCCCCGGGGGCGTGGCCTGACCGAGGAAAGGGCCAATTTGTAGAATAATCAGAATGATGCCGATGCCGGACATGAATCCCGACACGACGCTATAGGGCATCAAAGTGACATACTTGCCCAGTCGCATCACACCGAAAAGAATCTGGAGGAAGCCAGCCATCACCACGACGGTGAACGCCATCGCCATTCCATGGTCCGGGTTGTCGGCGATGAGCTTGGTAACGACGGCGGTGAAGATGACCGTCATCGGCCCGGTTGGCTCGGAAATCAGCGTCGGTGAGCCACCGAATAAGGCAGCGAACAGACCCACGAGAATGGCCCCGTAAAGGCCGGCCTCCGCACCCGCGCCAGAGGCGACGCCGAACGCCAACGCCATGGGCAATGCGATGACGGCGGCGGTCACGCCGCCGAAGATGTCCCCGCGCAAGTTCCCCAGGTGGATTTCGTTAAGAATCCCCAATCCGTTATTCCTAATTCTTCTGGCATCGACGACTCAGCAGGAGTCTTCGCTGAACCCGGCACTGCGCTGGCCTACACCATGACGCTCTGACGATGGATTATGCCAGCGGGTGAACGCACACAGCCACTGAAACTGGCAATGCCAACCATAGGCCAGCATCGATAACCTACGTAAACACTAAACATTGCACAATAAGATAGGCAAAGATTGGGACTTGCGAGGAAGTTAGGTACTATCCTTACCCCGTTGCCCGTTGTCGCTGACTCAATATGGTTGCTCTTGCTCCCAACCTATGGGTCACCGGGGTAACTATAGGTCACCACCAATACAAGAGATAGGAACGTTCAATTGGTCAATGCCCGATGTGAGTGCGATGGTTGCGCAATGGGCTTGGGCATCATTGCGCTGAGCGATGATTTTGAGCGATGGGTTCAACAGTTTTCCCGGCGCGTGAAACTTTGGTGTATCGCAGGACGTTGCGGAGGCGCTGACACCAGATGGCACGCATGCCACCGGATGCAAACGTAAAGAGGAGAGTAACATGTCTGTGAAAAGCTATGCCGCCGGCGTGAAGGAATACCGTGAAATGTACTGGACGCCGGACTACGTGCCGCTGGACACCGACCTGCTGGCTTGTTTCAAGGTCACCGGTCAACCGGGCGTCCCACGCGAAGAAGTTGCCGCCGCCGTAGCTGCCGAATCATCGACTGGAACCTGGAGTACGGTGTGGTCAGAGCTGTTGACCGACCTGGAATATTATAAGGGTCGCGCCTATCGCATCGAGGACGTGCCCGGCGACTCCGAGTCCTTCTACGCCTTTGTTGCCTATCCGATCGACCTGTTCGAGGAAGGCTCGGTGGTTAACGTGCTGACGTCACTGGTCGGCAACGTATTTGGCTTCAAGGCTCTCAAGCACCTGCGCCTGGAAGACATCCGCTTCCCCATCGCCTACATCAAGACCTGCATGGGCCCGCCCAGCGGTATTCAGGTCGAGCGCGACAAGATGAACAAGTATGGCCGACCGCTGTTGGGCTGTACCATCAAGCCAAAGCTCGGTCTCTCAGCCAAGAACTACGGCCGCGCTGTCTATGAGTGTCTGCGTGGGGGTCTGGACTTCACCAAGGACGACGAGAACGTCAACTCGCAGCCGTTCATGCGCTGGCAGAACCGTTTCGAGTTCGTCGCCGAAGCCGTGCTGAAAGCCCAGGAAGAGACCGGTGAGCGCAAGGGTCACTACCTGAATGTCACCGCACCCGACGCCGAGCAGATGATTGAGCGCGCCGAGTTCGCCAAGGAATTGGGCATGCCGATCATCATGCACGACTTCCTGACCGGTGGCTTCACCGCCAACACGAGTCTGGCCAAGTGGTGTCGCAAGAACGGCCTGCTGCTGCACATCCACCGCGCCATGCACGCGGTCATCGACCGTCATCCCAAGCACGGAATTCACTTCCGCGTCCTGGCCAAGTGTCTGCGTCTGTCGGGCGGTGACCATCTGCACACCGGCACTGTCGTGGGCAAGCTCGAAGGCGACCGCGCCTCGACCCTGGGCTTCGTCGATCAGCTGCGTGAATCCTTCATCCCCGAAGACCGCTCCCGCGGCGTGTTTTTCGATCAGGATTGGGGCTCCATGCCCGGCGTGTTTGCCGTCGCCTCTGGTGGTATCCACGTCTGGCACATGCCGGCGCTGGTCACCATTTTCGGTGACGATTCCGTGTTGCAGTTCGGTGGTGGTACGCAGGGCCATCCCTGGGGCAACGCCGCAGGCGCTGCAGCCAACCGTGTTGCGCTGGAAGCCAGCGTCAAGGCGCGCAACCAGGGCCGCGAGATCGAGAAGGAAGCGCGTGACATTCTCACCGAAGCGGCCAAGAACAGCCCCGAACTGGCAGTCGCAATGGAAACGTGGAAGGAAATCAAGTTCGAGTTCGAGACCGTGGACAAGCTGGACGTTGGCTAAGGCGACGCGAGCACAGGCTTGAATCCGAGACTGAATAGATACGAGGAAATAGACAATGGCAAACTTTCAAAACGTTGGCGACTTCCAGACGGCACAGACGCTCGAGACCTTCGGTTTCTTGCCTAAGATGTCGCAGGACGAGATCCACGAGCAAATCACCTACATCATCGCCCAAGGCTGGACGCCCGCCATCGAGCACGAGCATCCCAGCCGCGCCTTCAACCACTATTGGACCATGTGGAAGCTGCCTTTCTTCGGCGAGCAGAATCTGGCCCGTGTCGTCGAGGAGATGGAGGCGTGCCATCGCGCTTACCCCGATCACCACATCCGACTGCTCGGCTACGACAACTACACCCAAAGCCAGGGTGCCGCCTTCGTCGTCTACGAGGGCCGCGGCTAAGTGAGGGGAACGCGGTTGCCCCGCTAACGGGGCGACCGCACGAGTTCGAGTTGCAATCATCGACGCGACGGGGTCAACGATGGCACAAACTGCAAATACCCAAAGCGGCAGCGCTCGCGCAGCATCGCTGGCAAGGCGCCACGCCACGAGCAGCACCGGCAAGGCCGGCCTGAGCAACTCCGCGCCGGCCGCGCGTACGGCTTCCAGCAACGCTTCTCGGCGCAGTGCGGCGGCTGGAGCAACAACTTCGAGCGCCGTTGGCCGCGCCGCATCCAAAGCGAGACGCCAGGCGATGTCTTCAGGCGGCAAGGCTGGTCTGAACAGCTCCCCACCGGCTGGGCGTGCGACCTCGAGCAGCACCGCGCCGCGCAGCCGCGTGGGCGCTGATGCGAAGTCATCGAACGCCGTCGGCCGCACCGCATCAAAGGCACGGCGCCAAGCCATGTCCTCGCGCGGCAAGGCGGGGCTGAGCACAACGGAGCGCGTGCGTACCGCGGCCGAGCAAAGTGAACAGGCCACCACCGCGCCTCAGCCGGAAACTGAGCAGAAAGCCGGTTGCAGCTGCGGCTGCAAGAACAAAGAAGCTACGGGCGATGTGACGAGCACGTCTCCCGCTACGACGAGCACCCCGCGTACTCGGCCGATGCCGCGCAACACCGCGGCCCTGAGTAACAGTGGCCGCGCGCTGTCGCGTGCGCGCCGCCAAGCCTTATCGAGCCGGGGCAAGGCTGGTTTGAGCGCCAACGGTATGAGCGCGGCGCAAACCGCGCGCGCTGCCAACCCGAACCTTTCGGGCCGCGAGTTGGCCCAGACCTTGCGCGCGCAGCGCAGCCGCAACGGTAAAGCCGGCCAGAAGAAGACCGCGCCAGCCGGCCGTGTGCGCCCCGCCAAGCCGACAGCCGGCGCGGAAGACGCGCCATGGAAGGTGGGCGTCAGCGAGACAGGTCACGGCCAGCGTGTCACCGGCACTATGGTGGGTCGCAGCACGAGGATGACGGGAGATGAACCCAGCACCTGTCGCGCCATCACGGGCACCGAGTATCTGGGCGCCGATATCTTTCGCAGTTTCTGCCAGACGGAGCCGAGCAAAGCGCCACGTCGGGTTGGTGTCAGCCCAACCGGCCGCGGCAATCGTGTGACCGGCAACGAAGTGGGTCGCAGCAAGAAGGTCACGGGTGACGAACCGGGGACCTGCAAGCGCGTAACGGGCACCGAGTACGTCGGCGCCAGCCAGCAGGAGGCCTTCTGTGCCAGCAAACCCGAGCCGACGCCGGCGAAAGTGAGTCGGTCCGAAACCCGCAAGGGCAAGGCGATCACCGGCACCAATGTCGGCCGTTCATCCAAGGTGACGGGCGACGAGCCCGGCGCCGACCGCGAGCTCACGGGCACGCAATATATGACACGCGGCAACGGCACGGCGCCCGTGAAGGTGGGCGCCAGCAGCACGCTGCGCGGTGGCACCGTGACCGGCACCATCGTCGGACGCAGCGCGCGGGTGACCGGTGATGAACCCGGCAGCTGTCGCAGCGTGACCGGCGACGACTATATCGGCCAGGAACAGTATCAGGGTTTCTGCTCCACGACGCCGCAACCGCAGGACGCCAAGGTTGGCATCTCACAGACGCTCCAAGGCAAGACCGTGACCGGCACCATGACCGGTCGCTCCAGCCGCGTGACCGGCGATGAGCCCGGCACGTGCAAGGCGGTCACCGGCACACCCTATGCCGGCGCCGAACAGTACCAGACTGAGTGCACGCCGGAGGACACAGTACTCGCCGCGGCACGCACGCGGCGCCAGCGCGCGACTCCCGGCTCTGTCATGACCGGCCAGCAACCCGGCATCAACGGCAAGCTGACGGGCTCAGAGAAGGGCGCCTGCGAGCCCGTGACCGGCACGCCGTACGTCGGCGCCGATCAGTTTGCGGCTGCCTGCCCCGCGACCCCTGCCGAGCCGGGTAGCAGCGACTTCCCCCAGTCGCTCGACGGCACGCCATGGGGACAGTTCAGCGTCACACCACCGGCCCACGCCGCCCAGGAAGGCGCCGGCCAGAGTGCCGTCACCGGTAGCCGCTATGAGGAGGGCAACATCACTGGCCCTTTCGGCATGGGCACGGGCAAAGTCACCGGCACTGAAGAGTTTCGTTTCGGTCGCGGTGGTGCTGCGGCGCCGGCGACGCCAGCACCGGCTGAACTCGTCGACGGCCGGGTGAAATCGCGCATTACCGGTGAGGGCATGGATGCTGGTCCGAAAATCACGGGCGATGACTGGGATCGGGGTGATCGCGTCACCGGGACTGAGGGTACCTCGGCAATGCGTCGCAACCCGACCCGCCGCGGTGGCGCCATGAGCACCATGGCGGCAATGCAGGCCGCCGCCAAGCGCAACGAAGAGTTGCCCGAACCCGTGAGCAAGGTCACGGGTGGCAGTGGCAACACGGAAAGGGGTGCGCTCATCACCTATTCCGGTGGTGCGCGAGGCTAGCTAGCGGGCCATGATGAGCACTCGCCGCCATTCCTCGCGCGCATCCTGCTGGTCGCAGGTGGGCACGGCCCAGGCTCGTCCTGGCGTCACGCCCACCCGCCGCCCGCTGGCGCGCGCGAGCCTGCGTGGACAGCATCCGCTGACCCGCGCCGAGGACAATGCACGCCTGTTCGACTACGAGCAGCGCGTCAAGACGGCGTTTGATGGCATCGTGCCCGCACTAAAGCGGCTTTCGGCGCTACAGCACGAAGAGAACTTCGAAGCACGCGCCCAGGCCCTTGCCCGCGAACAGCTCGGCTTCGAGCTGCCGGAAGCCGTGCTCGCCGACGCCTGGGTCGAACAACTGGATATGCGCGAGTTGTTCGCCTGGTGCGTGTTCGAAACCTATCACCGCTTTTGCGATGAGTTCTTCACCGCGGACCCGCTTGGCGCAACCAGAGACGATGAGTTCGTGTCGTTCCTCCAGGCGTGTGGTTTTCACACCTTGGATGTATCGCCGTGCGCCGATGGCCGGCTCGCACATGTGATTCGCTACGTGTTGCGCCTGCCCTACCGTGCGGTGCGACGCAAGTCTTACGCCGGGGCAATGTTCGACATCGAAGACAGTGTCCAGAAGTGGGTCGAAACGGAGATGCTGCGTTTCCGCGAGGGCCGGCCCAATACCGCTGACGCGCCAACGCGCTACCTCAAGACCGTGGTGTATCACTACAGCTCAGTGGACCCCGCGCACGAGGGTTGCGCCGCACACGGCTCCGATGCCGGCCGCGCCGCCCAGGGGGGGCTGGATAGACTGCTTGCCTTTCAGCAGGCGATTCAGAACAGCTTCTGCTGCGGCGCTTCGATAGATCTGCTGCTGATCGGTTTGGACACCGACACCGATGCGATCCGCGTGCACGTACCCGACGGCGATGGTGTCATCGATCTGGATCGCTATGTCGACGCGCGCGAGGTGTACGCGGCAACGGCGTCGTACAGCGCCACTGATGCCGAACGCTATATCAGCGAGTGCGCACAGGCCGCGGCTGCAGGCGCCGCCAGCAGCATGGTGGAACTGGTAAGCAGGCTGATTAGCAACAATATCTCGCAGATCGATTACGTGCGCAGCTATCACGGCGAGCACTATGAAGATATCGGCCATGCCGAGCGCTTCATTGGTGCGGGTATCGGCTTCGAGGAAGTGCAACTGCGCAACCTGACCTATTTCGCCTATCTGGAAACGGTCGAGGAGGCCGCGGCGGACCTCGACGTGGGGGTGAAGATCTTCTCCAAGCTGAATGTCAGCCATGGTCTGCCCATCCCAGTGGTGGTGCGCTACGACTACCACGGCCAGGTGCCGGGGGCCCGCGAGAGAGCGATCGAACATTGCCACCGTGTCGCAAATGCGCTGGGCTCGCGCTATGCGAATCTCGCCGAGCGCGGTTTGTTGCATACCCTGCTCGCCGTACGCGACTGCAATGCGGGTGGGCGCATCGAGATTCTGGGTTCGTCTTTGAACGCGCACGCAACGCTGGAGGCGCACTGATGAAGATCTGCCAAGTCGAACGACCCTTGGTTGCAACCAACCGCATTCCGGGTCTGGAACATCGGCACCTGCAGGTCGTACGCGACGGCTCCTCATTGGCGGTAGCGGTGGATGCGGTCGGCTGCATCCCCGGCGACTGGGTGATTTGTGTCGGCAGTTCGGCCGCGCGTGAGGCCGCCGGCAGCAAGGAGTATCCGAGCGATCTCACCATCGTGGGCATCATCGACCACTGGCCGCCGCAAGAGGAACAGGCCTGATGGAGATCCTCCAGGTCGAAGCGCCGCTGGTGTGCACCCGCCGGGTAAAGGGCTTGCAGCACATCAGCTTGCGGATTTTGCGGGATGCCACAGGCAAACGCGTCGTGGCCGTGGACCCAGTCGGTGCACGCCGAGGCAACTGGGTATTCACGTCCAGCGGTTCGGCAGCACGCTATGCCGCGGGTGACTATGGGGTCCTTACCGATCTGACCATTTGCGGAATTATCGACTTTTGGGACGAGGGCGAAGCACCGGCAACGGTGGACCAGAAACAGCAGTAGGTAAGAGGACGGCGCCAAGCTGGCAATGCCAACGGAGCAGCACAGCAACGGCAACGTGATGGGTTAAACGTTCAACGACAGGAGACAGAGAAATGGCTGAGGAGCATTACGGAATTGCGCTGGGAATGATCGAAACGCGCGGCTTGGTGCCGGCGATCGAAGCAGCGGATGCCATGACCAAGGCAGCGGAAGTGCGCCTAATCGGACGCGAGTTTGTCGGCGGTGGCTACGTCACCGTGCTGGTCCGCGGTGAAACCGGCGCAGTCAACGCCGCCGTGCGCGCTGGCGCTGATGCCTGCGAGCGTGTTGGTGACGGTCTGGTGGCGGCGCACATCATTGCGCGTCCGCATCGTGAAGTGGAGCCGGTGCTGCCGCCTGGCACCGCGAAGGCCTAAGAGCGGAGTCACTCCGCGCTGAGAAGTGAAGTAAGGTAAACAGGAGAGAAGACCATGGCTAGTGAAACGATGGGCATTGCCCTTGGAATGATCGAGACGCGCGGGCTGGTGCCAGCCATCGAAGCCGCGGACGCAATGACCAAAGCCGCGGAAGTGCGCCTGATTGGCCGCGAGTTCGTCGGCGGCGGTTATGTCACCGTGCTGGTGCGCGGTGAGACCGGCGCAGTCAACGCGGCTGTTCGTGCCGGCGCAGATGCGTGCGAGCGCGTGGGCGACGGTCTGGTGGCAGCACACATTATCGCGCGCCCGCACCGTGAGGTTGAGCCGATCCTGGGCGAAGGAAGCGGCCCGGCGCGTAGCTGATGATGGTCTGTTCCTGAACGTGTAACCCAAAGCCGCTACCACAGGGGAAATGATGCCTAGTCATCCTCGGATTGATCCGAGAATCCTCGGCTATCTTGGTCGGGCGTTGAGTCTCGAACTCTCCGCCGTGCAGCAGTACATGGCCCACGCCAGCCTCGCCGACAGTTGGGGGATGGCGGACGTCAGTAAGGCGCTGCGCCAAGAAGTGGTAGAGGAATCGAGGCACGCCGAGCGCATCGTCGATCAGATGACCGCGCTCGGCGTCGCCCCGAATGCCTCGCAGCTGCGCCCGGTGAGCGCCGGCACAGCATTGCACGAGCTGCTGTTGCACGATCACAAGATGGAACAGGACATCATCACGCTCTATCAGGACGCTGTGGCGTACTGTTCACGAGTCGGTACCAGCGAACTGCACGAGTTCTTCGCGAAACTGCTGGACGAGGAACTGCACCATGCCCAGGAGCTGGCCGCATGGCTGCGCCGTCTGAACAGCAGCGCTCCCGCCGCCAGGTGAGCACGGGAGCAACGTCATCAAACAGCAATGGACCATACGTCAGCGCCCGGCACGGATGGACCGTCGCTACGAGTTCGACGACTATGAGGCAACCCGTTCGTTTCTTGAGCGCGCGGCCGAGTTGTCGGAACGCGAAGGTTACTATCCGGACATGAGCTTCGGGCGCACCTACGTGAACGTCAGCCTGCAGCCGGCAGACGAAGACCAAGGGATTACCCCGGAGCTGGAGCGTTTTGCCAAGTTGTTGGACGACCTGCTCGGCAGCTAGACGCTCGACAAATCAGACCGAGTTGCTCCCATTGATTCGGTCGTACGTCGCCAGACTCCCCGCGCATACCGCATCCGCGTTGACGGCTTAGTCCGGGGATGTCACATTGGCGCTACCGATCAAACGAGTCAGCACTTGATCAATCCGCTCGTTCGCCCTTGGCGGCCAGCGATGGCCCGACTGAGCGTGGACGAGCGACAAGACAGAACTGCCGCGTTTGGACAGGTGCAACACCCGCAAAAGGGAACGTCATGGCCATCATTGCGCTAGTCGGCAATAAAGGGGGAGCAGGGAAAACAACGCTGGCGGTCAATCTAGCCTTTGCCCTAGCGCGTAGCGCTTCGACCGCGTTGCTTGATGCCGATCCGCAGGGCTCGGCGTTGCAATGGCAGACCCTGGCTACGCGCGAGGACGGACCCGACGCCTATGATGCCAGCGTGGACCTGGAAGGTCTCGTCGCGCAACTGGCGCCACATTATTCGCACCTCATCATCGACTGTCCGCCATCGGTGCACGCGCCACAGACCCACGCTGCGCTGCGGGTGTGCAATCTGGCACTGGTCCCGGTGCAACCATCGCCGGTCGATCTGTGGGCGACGGTGCACATCGCCAACGCGGTGGAAGCAGCCCGCGGTCATAATCCGACGCTCACGGCCCTGCTCGTCATAAATCAGCTCGAGTCGCGCACAACATTATCGCGCTTAATGCCGATCGCGCTGGCCGAACTTGAGTTGCCGGTGGCGAAGACGGCCTTGCGTCGGCGCGCGATTTACCGCGCCAGCGCCGTGGAGGGCAAGAGCGTACTGGACATGGGCAAACGTGGCACTGACGCCGCCGATGAGCTTAACCAACTTATCAACGAGGTACTTTCGCAATGAGCCAAAGTGACAAGACCCAGCAGAAACTGATCGATTCCATCCGCAAAACCAAGACCGGCGCGGCGAAGGCGCCTGCGCCTCAAGCGTCAACCAAGCCGACGCAACCGGCCAAGTCAGCGCCGGCCACCAAGGCGGCAGCGCCAGCAAAACGGGCACCAGAGCGGGCAACGCCGGCATCGCCCAGCGCGGATCCGTACCGGTTGGGCCGCCGTGTCTGGCCCGATTGAGCAGGCCAACGGGCGCAGCCCAGTCCGAGTCCGGCCCGACCGTCGCTAGCTCAAGATCAGGCCCCACGCGGGGACGGGATGGCTTCTGCGTGCCTGGACAACCTCAACGGCGGACGATATAAGAAAGTCCGCCATGACCTTATCCTCCGACAAGAACAATCCTCCAACGACGGGCATGCCGGATTATCTAATCCGTCATGCCACGCTGCGCCAATTGCAGGTCTTTGAAGCCATCGTGCGCTTGGGTAGTTTCACGCGCGCCGCCGAAGAACTGTTCCTCACGCAGCCCACCGTGTCACTGCAAGTGAAGAAGCTGTCCGACGCAATCGGGCTGAAGCTGCTGGAGCAAAGTGGACGCCAGACGCGGGCAACAGAGGCCGGGCGCGAAGTATACACAGCGTGCCGTCAGATCATGCGTTCGCTTGCCGACCTCGAGATGGGTATCGCCAATCTCAAGGGCCTCAAGCGCGGGCGCCTGCGATTGGCGGTAATCACGACTGCGAAGTATTTCGCCCCGGAGATTCTGGGTCACTTCTGTCGCAAGTATCCAGGCATCGACGTATCGCTGAAGGTCACCAACCGAGATCGCATTGTCGAGCGTATCATCGCCAACGAAGACGATTTCTATGTCGTGGGTAGCCTCCCTACCGATGAACTCGCGTTGGAGACCCACAGCTTCGCACCAAACCCGCTGGTCGTCATCGCCGCACGCGATCATCCGCTCGCCGGCAAACACAACATTACGCTGACCCGCATCGCCGAAGAACCCTTCATCCTGCGCGAACCCGGCTCGGGTACACGCGACGCCGTGGTTAACCTGCTCGGCGAGCGTGGTCTGCGCCCTACGGTGCGCATGGAGCTTGGCAGCAACGAGGCCATCAAACACGCGGTAGTGGGCGGGCTAGGCATTGCCATCGTGTCGATGCACACGCTGACCCTGGAAGGTATCCACGGTCCGGTGGCGGTACTTGATGTTGAAGGCTTTCCGATCATGCGCCAGTGGCATCTGGTCTACCCGCGCAACAAGGAACTCTCGCCTGTCAGCGCGGCGTTCCTCGACTTCGTGCTCGAAGGTGACAACACTCTGAATGCGATGATGCAGTCGCTGCTCGATGAGGCGTTCCCCGAGCGGAACTCGCCCGCAGGAAAGAGCGCACGACGCAAGAAGAGTTAGACCCCAGTCCTCAGCGGAAGAGTTCTTTGCGCGCCGCTGCCGTAATGGCGGATACCGCAGGGTGTTTGATACGACGTTCGGCGGAAATTGCGTAATAGCTTTCAGTCACTTCTTCGGCTCGACCGATTACCTTAACGCCGTATTTGGTGAGCACGTCGTCTTCCACAGCCGTTGGTGACGTAAAGATCCCAGCGGCACCCTCCCCGAACGCCTTCATCAAGGCACGATCCTCGAATTCGGCGACGATCGCGGGGCGAACACTCTGAGCTTCGAGCCACAGCTCGAGCGCACGGCGCAAAGAACTTCCCACCGACGGCATTAGGAAAGGTGCCCCGTCGAGCGAACGCGGAAATCTCGCGGCGTATCGACGCGCTTGTGTCCGAGTGGCGAAGAAAGTGAGGCCTGATTCGCCCAACACATGGTTGTAGGCTCGGATGTTGAGAGCGGGATTCAAAGGGCTGTCCGCCAGCACCATGTCCAGCTTGTGCACGGACAAATCGGCGAGCAGATCGACCAACGGCGCTTCGTGGCATACCAAACGAACCGGTTCATCCATCGCCAGCACCGGGGCGAGAACGCGGTAGGCGAGCAGTTTCGGCACCACCATAGCGATCCCGACGTTGAAGGTGAGCATCGACCCTGGAGTTCGGCCAGCGAGCACGTCTTGCAACTCATTGCCGATTCGGAACATCTCATCAGCGTAGGAAAAGACCAGTCGGCCCGTATCACTGAGTACCAGGTTGCGGCCCACCTTCTTGAACAGCTTGGCCCCGATTTGCTCCTCCAGCTCACGCAGTTGACCACTGATCGTTTGCGGGGTGAGGTGAAGTTGCTCCGAGGCTCGGGCAATACTGCCGCTAGCGGCAACGACCCAGAAATAGCGCAGGTGTTTGAGGTTGAGCTGACTCATATTGGCGACAGCGCAGTGTCCACGAAACGTGATATTACGCCACCATGCCGCACTTCCCTAGATTATCTTGTGGAATATCGTGGCGCAAATATGCCCAAATGGCTGCCGACCTGCTGTGCCACAGTGCCCAGATTGCGCTAAGCCGCCGAGCGCACACCGCAAGCCCGGTTGGCCGGCACGGCGATATCCATCAGGCGCGGATTGTCGAGCTTGAGACCATTCATGAGATCGATGTAGGCCTGTTTGTCGGTGACCTGCAAGCGCGGATTGAACAGCCGCTCCTCGCGTATGGTGCTAACCGTCATCCCATTGTAGTCATGCGCCGGATACACCAACGTGTCGTCGGGCAGCGTCAGTAGTTTTCCAAACAGACTGTCGTACTGGGCAGCGGGATCACCGTTCTGAAAATCGGTTCGCCCCGTACCGCGAATGAGTAGCGTGTCGCCGGTGAACACCCGGTCGGCCAGGCTGAAGCTGTAAGAATCGTCGGTATGCCCTGGTGTATACAATACATCCAGACATATGCCGTCGACGCAAAGCTTGGCCCCTTCGCGAAAGCGTACGTTGACACATTCGGCTTTGGTCATCTGACCCATAGCTGTGAGGCAATTGGTGCGCTCGCGCAGGGCACTCAAGCCGGTCACATGGTCCGCATGGATGTGCGTATCCACTGCAAGCACCAATTTGAGGTCGAGCTCCTTGACTATGCGCACATAGTGATCAGTGTGCTCGCGCACGGGATCGATCAGCAATGCTTCGCCCCCGCGGCGCCGGGCGAGCAGATACGTGTATGTACTTGAGGTCTTGTCAAATAGCTGGCGAAAGATCATGGCGCTTGCCCTCCCAGTGTCGTTGAGCTGGATTCGCCCACAACGTGCCGCGAACCCAAGCCACCACGATTCCATGGCATGCGCGCCAGCAACGCTTCCAGACCACGCCAACGGCTCAGCCCAGCAACTATGAGCCCGGCGCCGACCAGTGCCGCCAGCGCGAAGAACAACTCATGCACAGTGAAGCCGAACAGTACTTTGAGCACCACCAATGCGCCGATGGTGATTTGAGCCTGGTGAGGCAAGGGTATGGGACTCGCGCAGCGATTCATCGGTAAGCCGTGTTTTTCCCACGCCTCTGTCCCGCCGTCGAGCAACATGACGTTGCTGTAGCCCGCCGCGATGAGCCGCTTGGCCGCCTCGCGCGCACGCGCCCCGCTTTCACACGTAATTACCGCCGTCTCCTCCTCGCCCACGCCGCAGCGCTCGGTGCGTCGCAACACCGCATCGCGGTCGAAGTCTGCCAGTGGAATCAGTACAGCACCGGGAATGTGACCCGCCCGGTACTCCGCTGCGGTGCGCACATCAATGAGCGCGACACAACGCTGGTCTTCTAGTAGCGCGTACAAAGCGGGCGCACCAATTGTCATCACAGGAATGCTCATCATTGTCTCCTATATGGCTCGGCGCACTGTGGCCAAACGTGTTGAGGGCACATACTGCACATCGGGACCAATGCCAACCAATCGAATCTCGCTCCGACGTGGATCCACTTTTAGGAATTACCGAACGCCAGCGGCTGCACCTTACCTTGACCTTCGCCACCGTGCGCAGCTTCGGCATGTAGGGCGTTAACCAGCCCAGGGTCGAGATGCAAACGCCACGCAAGCTCGGCCAGATAGCGCCGCTCCACCGCCGTATCCCGGTCAATGGCAAGCAGTGACGCCGCGTAGACTTCAGCCGCAAGCTCCGGCGAGTCGACCAGGGCCACGAGCGCATCGAGGTCCAGTGGTTTGCTGTATTCCTCGAGCAACAGCGCTTTGTGCTCGGCGTCGAGGTTCAGGCGATTAACCTGCCCAAAGATGCGACCGCCTTCCTCACTGTCGAGTTCCCCGTCGGCCTTAGCCGCGGCAATCATGGCCCGCATCAAGAGCAGACTCAGCGCCCCCTGTGCATCGACATCGCTCTGGGCTGGCAGGAATGCTGTGCCGTAGGGCGGCGTAGAGCCAGTCCGGTCAGGCTGTGGGGTGTGGTCACTTGATGCGGCAGTGCGTCCTTGGCGATAGTGCTGGTACGCCTTGTAGGCGATGCCGCCGACGAGCGCTAGCCCACCCACGGTGAGTGCCGAGCTCGCGAACTTGCGGCCCTTCTTGCTCGCGAGCAGGCCGGTCAGGGCGCCGCCGGCAAGTCCCCCCGCCAGACCGGTCCCCGCTAGCTTGCCCAACAACTGTCTGGTATCACCAAGCATCACGTGTACCTCCCGTGTTGTTCGATGTCGACGCGGCAAGCGCTGTTCGAAACGTGCCGCGCACTCCTAATGCTGTTTCCCGCCTGCCGCCAGAGCCTCGGGGAGACCTGACCTGCATCGTTCGATTACAGCCCCGCGGCGCCCTGGTCAACATGTGGAACTGAGTTCGACCGCCGCACGGTAGTGAGCAAGGTCAGTCGGCGCTTGAGAGTGCGTCCGGCACGAGCGGCGGCACGATCGATCGCTGTATACAAATCGGATTGAGTATCCTCGATGACTACATTGGCCAAGCCTTGGAGCTTGACCACGATTAAGCAGCGCTTGTCGTCGCCGCCGCGCGGACCGTTGACGTCTGACAACCGCACGTCGATGCGGCGCACACGGTCAGCGCCACGCGTCAGCGTGAAACCAAGTCGATTTTGAACATAGGCTCGAAGTGCGGGGGTGAGCGAGAATCCGCGGGATTGAATTGCTATCAGCATCGCTAAACGCCCTCCTTCATCTGTGATGTCTCGACCTCAATCTAGCACGGGGTTACCACGGGTCGGTTCGGAATTGAGTTGCTAAGGGTTCGGAAAAACCGATGCACCGACTGGTATGGGGCTACACTGGCGCGCCTAGTCGCGCTGACTGTTACAGCGCCGAAGGGCGGCGCTATAATGCGCTCGATTCCCCCTCCTCGGGCACACGGCGCAGGTGCGATGAGCCAGCCAAAATCCAGTATACAAATCGAGTACTGCACCAAATGTGGCTTTCTGCTGCGTGCCGCCTGGATTGCCCAGGAGCTGCTGCGAGCCTTCGAGGACGAGCTCCGCGAGGTCTCCCTCAAGCCGGGTGGCGGCGGTAATTTCACCGTCCGCCTCGATGATGAGGTGCTATTCTCGCGCCGCGAGCGAGGCCGGTTTCCTGAGGCGAAGGAACTAAAGTTTCTCGTCAGAGACGCGATCGGGTCGCCACGGCGTTTCGGTCATACGGAGAAGCAGAGCGCACCGCGCTAGACGCACGGCCGTGCTCCCACCTAGAGTAGGGGCTTTGCGCGGTGGACCTTGTTTCGGGTTCTGTGCGGCCAAGGGCGAGCGGCTGCGTTCCCCCAAGCCACGGCGGGGTCGGTGAATGACCTGGGGAGCCACTCTGATGACAGCCCGTATTGGCTTTCGCGGCCCCCACACCGACGCTGGCATAGACAATTCTCTATGTACTGCAAAGAGATTCTTTATTGGAACCAACAAGTTGAGCCCCCTATGCTGGAATGGACCAGACAGGGGCGACGGACCTGGCTCCGCCGCCGCGCTGGCGTACGCCCCTCGGCTGCTCAAATGCGCCTAACCTTGTCACAGTACCGGAGCTTATCCACACCGGTGAAACGCCGCGATGATAAAGCTTAGAACCTACGTCTACATCGACTCGCTCCAACCGCAACTGGCGGAATACATGGCGACGGTGTCCCAGGGCTTCCCCCCCGTCCCCGGGGAGGCGTGCCTGTGGGTGGAGGTCTCGCCAGGCATGGCGGTTCACCGGCTCACCGACATTGCGCTCAAGGCCACTCGGGTCCGCCTCACGCAGCAGGTCGTCGAGCGAGAGTACGGCGCGATGGTGGTGCATCATCGGGATCAGAGTGACGTTCGGGAGGCGGGTCGGGCCATACTCTCGCGACTGGGCGCAAGCGTCAGTGACCGGCAGCGCTGTAAGGTGGCCTGGCAGGAGGTGATACGGGGTATGACTCCCGACCACACCGTGCTGCTCAACCGGCAGAACCGCGGCGGTTCGATGATTCTTCCCGAACAGAGCATGTTCATTCTGGAAACCGAACCCGCGGGCTACATCATTTATGCCGCCAACCAGGCCGAGAAGGCAGCGAATATTACTCTGGTCGACGCGCGCGCCGTCGGTGCCTTTGGACGGCTGACGCTCTCGGGCCGCGAGGCGGATGTCGACGAGGCGGCCGCGGCGGCCATTGCTGCCATCGAGAATCCATCTGGGACCTGAGTATGCATCGGCAAGAACTGCTCGGACTGCTCGCTCGGCATGAAACACGCTTCATGGAGGAGGCGGCGTTCTTGGCGCGAGCGCTCGAGTTCGTCGAGGCCAATCCTGACTGCTTTCATCGTGATCTGTGGCCGGCCCACGTGACGGGCTCCACCTGGGTCGTCAGCCCCGACCGCTATCAGGTGTTAATGCTCCATCACCGTAAACACGACCAATGGTTTCAACCGGGCGGCCACGCCGATGCCGATGCCGACATCCTGCGTGTAGCGCTGCGCGAAACCGCTGAGGAGACCGGGGTTGACCCGGCCAACGTGCGCCTGCTGAGCAACGAGCTCTTCGACGTGGACGTCCACGCCATTCCCCCGATCGGGTCCGATCCGCGACACGAGCACATTGACATTCGGTTTCTCGTGGAAATCGACGATACGTTGGCCATACCGGGGAACGACGAGTCGCACGAGATCCTGTGGGTGCCCCTGACTCAGGTATCCCGCTTCAACAATAA
>Ga0209536_100000889_pt1 | contig 49486 bp, 28 predicted proteins | sample DeeMarSeWOR28_12_FD_187461 | JGI IMG/M metagenome (GOLD analysis project Ga0209536, IMG submission 187461) | Marine sediment microbial communities from White Oak River estuary, North Carolina - WOR-2-8_12 (SPAdes) (version 2) | ecosystem: Environmental > Aquatic > Marine > Intertidal zone >...
CGCATCCTCGGGATCGATGGTGAAGCAGATGCTCTTCCGCAGGTCCAGCCGGGACTCTATCTCTCGCTCCGGGATCTCCTCGGGAAGGGCCTCTGCCTCCTCGAGTACCTTTCCTGCAAAGGAGAGCGGCAGACCGAAACCCCGCGCGACCGCCGTGACCTCCACCCTGGCGTCTCCTGCAGGACCCAGCACTTCGAGAATCGTCCCTTCAGGGTTGAGGTGCTCATCGGTCCATTCATCCAGTTCTACTACCACCTTGTCTCCGTCGCCGGCCTTCGATGCGCTCTCGGCCGGTATGTAGACATCCCGGCGCATCCGCTCGTCGTCAGGGACGACCACATAGAAATGTCCTCGCCGCTCAAGCACCCCCGTCACCGTCCTCGTTCCCCGCCGGAGGACCTCGACGACCTCGCCCTCGCGCCGTTGTTCTTCAGCCCCCCTTCCCCTCAACGGCCGGGCAAAGGGAACGACGGCAACAGTATCCCGGTGAAGTGCAGTCCGCATAAACCGCGCAGGAATCATAATCTCCTCCTCCGTGCGATCGGACCGGACAATCCCGCCGCCCCGCCGCAGAGCGGACAGAGTCCCCACAACCCTCGCCGGGCCCGCCGCTTCCCCCGACCGCTTCGACTCCCTTCCCCCGTACCGAATCTGTCCGCGAGAATCCGCAGAAAGTACTCCCCCTGCCAGAAGCTCCTCGATGAGGTCGCGCAACGCCCGATGTTCATCCTTCCTGCGAATCTTGAGCCTCCGGGAGAGGTCCTTCAGCGTGGTGCTCTTCCCGGGACGCTGGGCAAGAGAGCTCAGCACCCGTTTCTTCAGCTCTGCATGTGATTTCAAGGGATGCTCCTGTTAGAAAGAGAAGCGGTAGAACAAGCGGGCAGAGTTCACCCGCTTCAGATCACTCTTCTGGCTCCCGGGTGTCATCTCCACCCTCCGCTCCAGCTCTATCATGAGGTTGCGCAACGAAGGATCCTGGAAAATCGCATCGAAAGAGTACAACAGACTGAAATTGGCGTTGCTCAGAGGGTCATCCAGGATCTGCCCCCCGTAGCGCCAGAAGCCGTTCCAGGCAACACCGCTCAGACGGATGTCCGCCGACTCGGTGATGCTTCCCCGTGCGGCATATTTGAATTCCACCGAGTTGATGAAGCCTGTCTGGTTCCGGAGGAACTCCGACAGAGTCCCCGTGAGCATCGATGTCGCGCCGGTCAGAATGGAAAGCCCGACGGTCTTCTGAACCTCGGAGGGAACGTCACTCCGTTCCGCTGCGGTAAGAGGAAACGACCCGTAGACGATGAACTGGATGGCATCCGATTGTATATCGTTCGATTTTGGGCCGCTGTATGTGAGATAGTCAATCTCATCGATGGTCATGGAATACTCCACTTTCGGCTCCATGCGCGTCCCGGTAATCGTGAATGTGACGATCACGTCCTCTGTCCGTTCGGCCACGGAATCACGAACCACCCGCGTTCCCCGGTACCGCGCCGCAATGTCCAATGCCGGATTCATCAGATCCCCGCGGAACATGATCTTCCCTTCTGCATCGAAACGCTTCAGGAAGTTGTAGTAGGCCCGATCCACGGTCAGATCACCAAACCACTTTCGACCATCTTCGGTTATGGAGAACTTTCCGTTGAGCGTTGCGACGAGCTCCTCACCCGAGATGGGGTTGAACACCATCCTGATCTCCGTCGATCCTCCTGAGGTTTCGATGTTCAGATCGTACCGGAGCCCGTCCATGAACGAGGTCCTGGTTCCGTCATCTGTCGCGTCGCGCGGCCTCGCCGCAGCCCCGCCAAAATACCTCGCCGCAGCCGATTCCTCCTCCGAACCCTCGGCGGTCACGGTATCGTCCACCATCGTCACCGGAATGGAGAACGCAAGTCGCTCGAGAGAAGGAGCCTGCGTGGGCGGAAAGACCAGACTGGAATTCCGGATGAGAAGATTTCCCCGCACGAGTGACTGAGCAACCGATCCGGTGAAGTGGAGACCGGGTTCCGCGATCTCGACAAAGAGATTGCCTGACACCGAAAGCTCCGATGTCCTGGTCGTCTGTTTTACCACCAGGAGATCACCGGTCCCCCACAGATCGAACTCTCCCGGCCTGAGGTCCTTCATGGAGAAATCGCCGGTGAAACGCATCTGCCCCAATCGGCGTCCCCGTTCATCTCCCCGGACGTTGCCGACCGTTGCTTCTACCACCCTGATCCTGTCACCCTCCGTCCGGAAATCACCCGCAAAGCTGTAGTAGATGTTGTTTGGAACAAAGAGAAACAGGCAGTCACGAACCTGTATCTTTCCATCCGCCGCCGGCTTCCTCAGGGTCCCGCCGAGAGTCACATCACAGTCCAGCGTCCCCACAACGTCGTTGAACGTCGCCAGGAGCGGGTCGAGGGTGCTCATGTGGAAGTCCGCCGCCTTGATCCTCATTTGAAGCGGTCGGTCGGGGAGGCGGTCCTGAACATCGATGAGAGCAAGGTCTACCGGAAGTGTTCCCTCAATACTGAGCCTCACGATCCCCTCGGCCGAGTCCGCCGGATCAGCAAGCAGGACACCCAGGTCGATCAGAGCGTCCTGGTACGATATCCTTCCTTCCAGTCTGCCGGCGGGGATTCCCCGGAACGCCAGATCGTCCGCCCAGAAGGATGCATCAAAAACCGGATGATCCAACGTTCCCGAAGCAGCCACCGAGACAGAACCGGAGCCGGAAAACGCTTCACGAACGGGTCTCCACTCCTCACGTGAGAGGAGGTACTCAAGATCGTTCAGATCCAGTCGTTCCATCTCGAGCTTCCCTTCAAGGACCCCGCCTTCGGCCACGCTGAAGTCAAAGCGCACAACCTGCATGTCGCGACGGAGCACAACGTCCTCAACGCGCGCTCCGGTTGGCAGGAACGAGATCAATACACCAGGATCGGCTGCCCAGCCATACTCCCTGTACGCCAGTGCCAGTCTGCTCAGACCAAGACCGAGAGAGTCCTCAGTTAACTGAGCAGCCCCCTCGACCCCGAACTGCAGATCCCCGTCAAACACCCCGGCAGCCGAGTACGTTGCCTCACCCCCTGCATAGCTGACAGATCCCGAGAGGCTGTCAAACGCCGTGCGATTGATCAGGATGCTCCCGGCACGGAACGTCAGGTCCGCCGCCATCTTCTCCAGAGGGCTCTCAGAGCGCAGGTTTTTCACATCAAAACGCGATTGACCGTCGAGAATGAGAATGCCAGAATCAGCGCTTCCGTAGAAGAACTCTTCCACGTGGAGATCTCCCCCGAGCGCGAGACCGGTATGGTCACCCTTTATCCAGCCGTTCAACATGGCGGCTCCATCGAAGGATCGCGTTCCCGCCACCGCTGCAACAACCTCAAGATCCTTCACCGCCATCTCATATGCAGCATCGAGAGGAGCGTCGTACTCCTCAAGACGACGTAGTTTCGCCTCCAGCATCTCCCGATCGCCCAGCGGACCGGCGGATGCGGCAAAAGCCGCATACCTCTCGGAGACTGCACGTCCCAGGTGTGCCGCTTCGAACTCCACGATGTCACGCATTTGCTCCAGGTCATAGGTGCCCCGCAGAGAGATGTCCGCCACGGTGGATTCAATTTCCAGCATCCTCTCCTGCGGGTCCCTGTGATCGAGTAAGAGATGGATCTTCCCCGAATCGAGTGCGTACGTCCCATAGCGCGAGGAGGAGAGGTCGAAGAACGCATCGAGCGTAAGACTGTCCCCCGTCAAGCCTGTTCCCCTGACCTGCATGGCCATCGTGAGGTCGCTGTCGTAGCGCGGATCGTGGAACAGGTGAGCGAGGTTCAGCGATGCAACGTTGCCATCGACGACAAACCGCGGTGCCCGTGACCGGCCGGTGTTGAATTCCGCCGTGAGGAGGGATTCCATATCACCCAGATTGAAGCGGACGACTCCGCTCACGCCCTGGTCCACCGCCCGCGCCACTATCCGCGAGTTGTCGATCGGAAGACCTCTGAATTCCGAGCTATCAATCTGGATCTGGACCATGGAATGGAGACCCTCAAGGCCGGTTCCTTCTCCCTCAATATGGATGTCAGCATTGAGCCTGCTCACGAACGCGTCGTTCTCGAGCAGGATGGCCAGATCAAGGTCATGGACGACGACATCTCCATTATACCTCAGCCCGCCGGGGCCGCCGATGGCCAGCGCAAAGCCAGGAGATGCGACCCTGCCGGCTTCAGTTCGCAGGTCCAGCGACGTCACGAAATCCACCGGCGACCCTGCGTACTCCAGGTTCACCAGCACGGATCCCAGCGAGTGCAGATCGGGCAGCCCGAACTCCGGTAGGAGTCTCAGCACGTCACCCGGGTAGATGAAGCTGTTCGAAATCCTCACAGCCATGAACAGGTCGCCCGGCTCGTGGAGGCTGACGAAGTTCCCGGCGAGATGGAGATCGGACATTCTCAAGCGAATATCCAGCGTATCGATGTCCAGCATCCCGAACGTGCCGCCTGCCTTCAGGGTGAGAGACACGGGGCCGTGCAGGAACGAGACCTCAGGAAGGAACATCTTGAACTCATCCAGGTCCAGCTCATACGCCCTGAGGAGCAATGCGACCGGCTTCTCCTCCAGCTCCTCCAGGCTTAGCCCTCCCAGGAGGTTCGTCTCCCCCAGTGAGCAGCTGAGTGATAGGTGTGAGCGGTTCGTCCGGATAACCATCTCCCGGACAACGGCCTCTTCGGGCGAGACCCGAATATCGGCCGAGAGATGTTCGAGTCGGAAGTCGGGAGTCGAAGAAACGAAGGAGAGGTCCTGGATGAGGAGCTGCTTCTCCTCACTGCCGATGCTCCCTCCGAGGGTGAGATTAACATCGGAGAGGGTAATCTGGTGATACTCCACAAGTGCCGTGTCCGGCGTCCCGTGGCGGGGAGAGAAAAGGGCCGCGGAGTCCACAAGTGCGATGGTGCCGTTGAACACCTGAAGACTGGTGACATTGATGAACCAATCGAACCGACCATTGGTGCTCGCTGTATCCGGGGGACCGGGCCTGATCATCCGCTCAAAAATCCAGCGCCCCTGCCTGTCGCGGTCCAGAAGCACCACGGGATTGATCAGGGAGAGAGAACGGATGGAGAGGGTTCTCCCGGGAATCTGGATGAGGTTATACTGGAGATCGACTCGGCTTGCCGAGAGGAAGAGCTTCCCGTCGACATGGACGGTTATTCCTTCAATGGAAAAACCGGTAACGAGGTTTCCGGTGAGGGGGCCGAGATAGACACTTGCATGCAGGAGGGTGTTCAGCCGCGAGAGAGCCTCCGCCCGCAGCCGGTCCCGGAAGAACTGGGTCTGGGTCAAACCTGCTATCAGCCCGAGCAGGAGTACCAGCAGAAGAGACGCGTAGATGATCGTCTTGAGTAGCTTCTTCATCGTCCCTATGATCGGTATACGCGGCAGAACAGGAGACTGAGGAGCCGGTCATCATGTTCGACGGCCAGAACCATACGCTCTCAGTACCCGCTGGAGCATCAGCGTCGTGGAGCGGCCTTCCGTGAGCCGAATGCGGCGAACTCGCCCTCCATGTCGCTCCACAACATCACTGCCCACAATCTCATCCAGCTTCCAGTCCGCCCCCTTCACCAGTACGTCGGGAAGGAGCGAGGATATGATCCGATGCGGCGTATCATCAGAGAAGAAGCAGACGTAGTCCACACTCGCGAGCGAAGCAAGCACCGCGGCCCGGTCCGATCCGGTGTTGATTGGCCGTCCCTTCCCCTTTATCCTCCTGACGGATCCGTCAGTGTTAAGCCCCACAACCAGGACGTCGCCAAGGGCCTTTGCCTTCGCGAGGTACTCAACGTGGCCACGGTGCAGGAGATCGAAAGTACCGTTCGTGAACACGACGGTTTTCCCTTTCCTTTTCAGCTCCTTTCGGAGGGCCCGCAACCTTCGCAGGCCAACAATCCGTCCCATCGCTAGTCTTCCTGCGAGTTGGTCGAGTGCGCGAGCGTGGCATCAAGAAGTGCTTGGGTATCAATGGGGACAATGCCGACGGATCCCACAACGACTCCACCGGCACAGTTGGCGAGAACGCAGGCTTCCCGGACAGGCGCACCTGCTGCGAGCGCCATGGTGAGTGTGGAAATCACCGTGTCACCTGCGCCGGAAACATCCAGAACGCTGTTTGCCACAGTTCCCCAGTGTATCGTGCCACCGCCCGCCTCAAACAGTGACATGCCTTTGTCACCCCGCGTCAGGAGCACATTCTCCGCAGAGAGCATCTCCAGAAGCCGTTTCCCCGCCCGCTCGATATCGTGTCTGGTTTTCAGCCGCCCGCCCAGCACCTCTTCAACCTCCCTCCGGTTGGGCTTGAAAACCGTCACCTCCTTGTATTCCAGGAAGTTCTCGAATTTTGGGTCGACGGTGACGATCTTGCCGTACTTCCTCGCCACCGAGACGACCTCCTGAATAACCGGAGGTGACAGAACCCCCTTGTTGTAATCTTCGATCAGTACCGCGTCAATCGAGTGTATGTTGTACTTGATCGTATCGATCAGCCTGTGGATCAGGTGTTCGGGACAGGTGGCCTTCGTTTCCGTGTCAATCCGAACGACGTGCTGGCTGTGCGCGATGACGCGTGTCTTTATCGTCGTCTGCCGCCCGGGATCCCGGACCACACCCCCGGTATCCAGTCCAGCATTCCTCATCATCCCGACAAACTGCTCCCCGGCGTGGTCGTCCCCAATGAGGCCGACGAGCACCGGCTCGCCCCCCAGGGACGCAATGTTGTGGGCAACGTTGGCCGCACCTCCAAACCGGGTCGATTCGGACTCGACCTCTACAACCGGCACAGGGGCCTCCGGTGAGACCCGCTGAACCGAGCCCCAGTAGTAGCGGTCCAGCATCAGATCACCCAGAACGGCAACGCGCTTTCCCCTGAAACGTTCAAGCAGATCGGAGAGGTGTTGTCGCGAGAAGTTCATAGCATCGGTCTGTGAGAAAAGGGATCCACAGAAACAATATATTTACTAAGTCATTGACATGCAAGAAGTTGTAGCCACGCGCCTTCCCTTCCCGCGCAAGGCTACTCACTCAACCAGGTGAGAGATCTTCTTCAGAATCCTGTCAACGGTGATCCCCACTCCCGCCTGCTCGCTGGCCACCGTCAGGTCAGCATCCTCATACAGCGCGTGGCGCTCCCGATACAGCTCCTCGATCCGGCCCCGAAGCTGCGCACCGCGGAGGAACCGCCCCTCTTCATCGGTCAGCAGCGGACGATGAATTTGTCGACTCAGGCGCTCGAACAGCTGCTCAGGCGTCAACGCAAGGTAGATCAGAAGACCGCTCTGCCGCACGAGGCGATGGCTCTCCGGATCTACCAGAGCTCCTCCCCCCAGAGAGACAACAATACGCGGGCGCGTAGAGATGCGGCGTATCCACTCTTTCTCCTTCCGGCGGAAATACTCCTCCCCCTTCTGCCGAAATACTCGCGCAATGGACCCCCCCTCCTCATTCTCGATCTCGCGGTCAAGATCGACGAAGTCATAACCCAGGCAGTTTGCCAGTATCGGGCCAATGGTGCTCTTACCGCTTCCCATGAACCCCGTAAGGTAGATACGGTTGCGCTTCGATGTCTCTGAGTGCATCAGTCATCCCCCAGATCGTTCAGGCACGATTGAAAACAGCCCCCGTCATAGACGATAGTCCCCCCGCACATCAGGTTCCACGCAACCGGATGAATCGGGTTGTTCCCGGTCCGGAACAATGGGACTCTACACAACCCAGGGCCCACTGCGTGATCCGGGAAAGGAGGGCACGCGTGCCACATGGGACGCAGAGATCAAAAAAGAATCCCGGAGGGACAAACACGGTGAGAGAGGCGGGACAGGGGCAATCACGGTCTGCGCCGGTCTAGATGGTGAAGGCCGCTCCAATCTGGAAGACAACCCCATCTGTATGAATCTTTGATTCAAACGGCTCACTGCTCACGTTGAGCACTGTCCCGCCGTAGTCGATCCGGGAGACCGGGAAGACGTTCGAGGAGGAGAATTGGAGGTCACGAAATTTCATCTCCCCGGTGATGGAGAACCACTCATTGAACCCGAAGACGAGGCCCGCCACCACATGGATGCCGAAGCCTGGCTCCGAATCCACCGCCGGCGCCTCAACCCCCGCCAGCATGTAGGTACGGTGCCCGATGTACATCCCGGCACCGCCCCCAATGAAGACCTGAAACGTTCGGGTCGAAAAAGGAATGATGAAGTATCCGGTCAGTTCCAGCGGGACAACCCTGTATCCGTCCTGAACCTGTACCCCCTGGCGGAAGGCCACTCCGACGCTCCGGTCGACCGATGCCTGGAGGTATTCCACCGAAGCCCCGATAGCGACCAGCGATTGTGCAATGCGGTATTTGAACTCAACGCCGTACCCGAAGGTGCCCTCGACGAGAAAGGACTGCGAGCGGGCAAAAGGATCGCTGGCGTTCGGGTTGGGAAAGATCTCGGAGGTGGTAGTGTAGCTGCCGTTGAGGATGATGCTGAGGCCGCCGTCCTGGCAGATCACCTGTTCGCCGGGGACAACGAGGAGTATAGCCAGCAGGGTCGCGACCGCCGTCCGGCACACCATGACACCCTCCTCTTCACGATCTCACCGGAAGTAGAGGTCCCGATGATCTTCAATATCCGCAACATTCTTCAATTGGTCAAGCCATTCCGCCAGGATCCGGTTTCGTTTTTCCTGCAACATGCGGGATCTCAGACCTTCCTTCTGGGATGCGTACACCGAAGAATCCGGATCGGAGCGGGAGAGCAGCTGAATCAGATAGGCTCCACGCGTGCTGCGCACCGGCGGGGAAACCGCCCCGACATCTAGGCCTGCGACAGCACCTAGGAAACTCTGGTCGCGTCCGACGCCGGGAACAGCAGAGCTCAGCGTGAACTCACCCGTATCTTCAACCTTCAGTTCGGGCTTCAACTCCTGTGCGGCTGTGAGGCCATCGTCGGGGCGGAGCTGGCTTCTGATCTCTGCCGCTATCTCCATCGTGCGATCGATTTTCGCTTCACGGAGGGCTAGTGGCCTGATCGATTCCTCTACCTCAGCAAATGGTCGTACACCGGCTTCCCTTGCCTCGGCAATCGAAAGAACTGCATATCCGTTTGCCACGGTGTACGGTTCGCTCACCGATCCGACCGAGTTCTTGAACGCCCACATCGTGATGCTCTCGTTCAGCCCGATTCCAGGAATGACACCTCCCTCTTCCTGTATGGTCGTCTCCCGGAGGTCAAATCCCATCTGCGCCGCCTCGGAAGCAAGGTCTGTTTGCTGCGCGTTGTACGAGAAGTCGCGCGCACGATCGAAGAGATCATTCTCTGTTTGCGGACTTACCTCGATCTTCATGCCGATGTGAGCGATCTTCAGCTCCCTGGCGTCACGATCCGTGACCTCTATGATGTGGAGGCCGAACGGTGAGCGCACCGGCCCCACGACCTCGCCGACACGCGCACTGAAAGCGGCGTTCTCAAAGGCAGGGGTCATCTTTCCCCTCCCGAACCAGCCGAGATCCCCTCCGAGGCGGGCGCTTCCGGGATCTTTTGAATACGTCGTCGCAAGAGATGCGAAGTTCGCTCCATCACGGAGGATCTGAGCGACGCTGTCCGCCAGAGCCTTCACGCTGGTCGTGTCCTCTCCACCTCCCAACGTGAAGAGAATGTGTCGAGCCCGAACGAATTCATGCTCGGATCGACGCTCATCGAGCACCTTGAGGAGATGGAGGCCATCGGCGTCCTCCACAGGACCAACAATGTCACCCCGACGAGCGGCAAATGCTGCATTCTCGAGCACAGGATCCATTTCGCCGTGACGGAAGAATGCTCCGCTGTCCGGAGCGTCAGAGTACGTATAGGAAAGGTCAACGAAATCAAGTCCGCTGCGGGCTTTTTCGGCCACCTCTTCGATCTCCTTCCAGCGAGCGGCTGAGTCAGAGGCTGAAGGTTTTTCGGGGAGCAAGACGTAGTTCAGGGATCTCGTCGCCTCATACCGATACCGATCCAGATTCTCCTCGTAGTAGTCTCGAAGGTCTTCTTCGGTGAGTTCGACATCCTCATCCTTGACAAGCGTGTTCACGTCAAACACGCAGTAGGACGCCGTCATCTTCCGGTTCTGCTCGACGAAGCGTTGACGGACTTCCCCTTCCGTAACACGAATCGAGGCCATCATCAGGCTTTGGAGTTTCTCCTGCTGCCGGCGGGAGCGAAGGTTCCGCTCGTACTCCACCAGCCAGTTCGTGCCGTAATTCGGGTCAACCCCCTGCGGATCCCGGATGAACTGGTTGGGATTGCTGAGGAACTGGTCATAGAGATCACGCCGGAACTGGCCCGTGGAATCGACGAAATTGCGCCGGAGATCCTCCGGCGGATCATTCCCCCGAACCCAATCGATCAGTTCCTGGTCTGTTACCTCGATGTCGAAGCGGCCGATTTCCTCTTCCAGAAGATACTGGGTGACGAGACTCTGCCAGACCTGCTCCCGAACCTGTTTCAACTGGTTCTCGTCCGGCTCGACACCCGTCTGCGCTTTCTGGACCTCTGTCATGCTCCGGACCAATTCGGTGAACTCACGGTAACTGATCTTCTTTCCGTTGACCGTCCCGATGACGTCTCCGCCACCGCCCCGTATTCCCAGATAGTCCATCCCCCACTCGAAGACGATCGTGATGACGAACGCAACGAGAAGCCCGATGAGGATGACGGGCATATTGTCGCGCATGCGAGTCATAATTGCCATACGACCAGACTACCTCCTGACGCTGAATTCATCTGTGAGAGGATAAAAATATACGCTAATGGGCCCGGAAAAGCAATGGATTTGTGTTTGACTTTGACTGAGTGTTGGGTTATATTTCTGAGCTTTAGTAACTAAGTAAATCCCAACCTCCCAAGCAGTGAATTCCCCGTATGAGAAAGCACAGAGCTAAAATCATCCTCATCGTGGGGGCCGTTCTCCTCTCGCTCTACCTTCTCTATCCGACATACCAGGACTACGAGTATCAGCAAACCCTCAATCAGTTGAGTGAGGAGGACAGCCTGGCATTCATTGAAGAGCATGAGGCGAGCATCCGCGACGCCCGGGCCAGGCGAATCAAGCTGGGTCTCGACCTTCAGGGCGGTATGCGCGTCGTGCTGGAGGTCAACGTTCTCAAGCTGATAGAGGACCTGGCCAAGAACAAGGATGCTACCTTTGACGAGATTCTCACTGCCGTCAAGGGGGAAGCCCAACGATCCGAGGAGTCGCCCGTCCTCATTCTGCGCAGGAGTTTCGAAGAGCATCAGATCCGTATGAGCAGGTACTACGGAAGCCTCCGAGACGATAACGACAGAATCTTTGCGTTCCTGGAGGATGAATCCCAAAAGGCGATCGACCGGGGCATGGAGATCGTCAGGAACCGCGTCGACCAGTACGGCGTCTCAGAGCCGAGCATCCAGAAGCTGGGGGCAAATCGGATCATTGTGGAACTCCCCGGCGTTACCAAGGAGGCCGAGGTCCGCCGGCTCCTCCAAGGAACCGCGCGCCTCGAATTCAAACTCTTGAAGGAGCCAGAGCTTGTCTACCGTGTCATGGATGCAATAGACAAAGCGGTTGTCGAACTGACCACGGATTCGACCGACACATCTCTCGTGGCTTCTCTGCCTGATGACACGACAGCGATCGATACGCCGGAAGGCGAATTGACTCCAGAAGAGTTCGCAAAGAAACATCCCTTCTTCTCCGTGGCGCTCATCAATCCGGACCAGTTCCCCGGCGACGCGGTGGTCGCCGAAGAGAACAAAGATAAGATCCGGCGCATGCTCGAACGGGAAGAGGTGCAACGCGTCACCCCGAACGACTTCCAGTTCGTCTGGAGCGCAAAGCCCAAGGTCTTTGACGATACCCGCTACTTCATGCTCTACGCCGTCAAGCGGACACCGGAGCTCACCGGCGGGGTAATCGTCAATGCGCGCGCACAGATCGATCCGAGCTTCAACCAGCCCATCGTTACGATGGAGATGAACAGCGAGGGAGCCCGGGAATGGGCCCGCATAACCGGCGCAAACGTCAACAAGCGCATTGCCATTGTCCTAGACAACGCGGTCTTCTCCGATCCCGTTGTCCGGAACAAGATCATCGGCGGGAACTCCCAGATTGAAGGACTGGACGATCTTGATGAGGCACGGCTTCTGGAGATCGTCCTCAAAGCCGGTGCGCTCCCCGCCCCGGTCGAAATCATCGAGCAGCGGTCGGTCGGTCCGTCCCTCGGCGAAGACTCCATCCGAAGCGGCCTCTTCTCCGCCGGGCTCGCAACGCTTCTCACCATTCTCTTTATGGTATTCTACTACCGCGCCGGGGGGATGGTCGCAGACCTCGCACTCGTCTTCTGCCTGCTGTTCCTGCTCGCTGTCCTGGCAGCATTCCAGGGTACGCTCACACTGCCGGGCATCGCGGGCATCATTCTGACCCTCGCCATTGCCGTTGACGCCAACGTTCTCATCTATGAACGCGTTCGCGAGGAAATCGCCACCGGAAAGACATTGCGGGCGGCGATCGATGCAGGATACGACAAGGCATTTTCAGCCATCTTCGACACGAACCTCACCACGTTCATCACGGGGGTGATCCTCTATCAGTTCGGCACCGGACCCGTCCAGGGGTTTGCCCTGACGCTCATGATCGGCATCGCATCCAGTATGTTCAGCGCCGTCTTCATCACGCGCGTCATCTTCAACATACTGGCAGACAAGTACACGACCGGCATCCAGTTCGGCTAGGCTCAGGAGAGAGTTTCTATGCGCATTCTGGGAAAGACAACGATCAACTTCATGGCCACGCGCCGGAGCTGGTACATCGTTTCGGCCGTTGTCATTCTGGCGGGGCTCGTGTCGCTGTTCATGAAGGGAGTCAACTACGGGATCGACTTCCTCGGCGGCACCGAGCTCGTTGTGCGGTTCGATCAGGCCGTGGACATCGGCAAGGTTCGATCAGCTATGACCGGTGTCGGCTTCGAGAGTGCGGAGATCAAGACCTTCGGGAGCGACAGGGACATTCTCATCCGGACCCCCTCAATTGAGACAGAAGAGGGCGTCGCCGTGGGAGATATCCTGCAACAGGGTTTGCGGGATTCTTTCTCCGGGAACCAGTTTACTGTCCAGAAGGAGGACAAAATCGGGCCGAAGATCGGGGCGGAACTGAGACGCGATGCGATCTACGCCGTCGCGGCTTCCCTGATCGCCATCTGGCTCTATATCGGTTTCCGCTTCAGGTTCGTCTACGGTATCGGTGCCGTGGCTGCCCTGTTTCACGATGTGCTCATCACGCTCGGCATTATCTCCATCTTTGATGGCGTGGCCGGCCTGAACCTCGAGATCAGCCAGAACATGATTGCCGCGTTTCTCACCCTGGTCGGGCTCTCCGTGAACGACTCCGTCGTTATCTTCGACCGCATCCGCGAAAATCAGAAAATCTTCAAAACCATGAACCTGGCCGACCTGATGAACAAGAGCATCAATGAAATGCTGAGCCGGACGATCATCACCTCGGGAACAATATTCATCGTGCTCATGGTGCTCATGATCTTTGGTGGAGAAGTCAACAGGGGCTTTGCCTTCACTCTTCTGATCGGCATCATCACCGGAACCTACTCCTCGGTGTACACTGCCAGTGCTGTTGCACTCGACTGGACGCTTCGGGGAAAGGCACAGGGTAGGATGGTCAAGTAATCTCGGCGCCCGGGAGGACCGTACCATGAACGTAACCATTACCCAGCAGGAAGATGTCACCATCGTGGCTCTCGAGGGAAACCTCATGGGAGGTCCCGACGCAACATCGCTCAACTCGCGAATCCACGAACTGATCGAGCAGGGAAACAACCGTATCGTCATCGACCTCTCCGGTGTGGAGTTCATGAACAGTTCGGGACTTGGACTCCTTCTCGGCACCACAAGCGCCGTGAGAAATGCTGGCGGCGTCCTCACCATCGCAAATGCCTCCGCCAAGGTCGAGACCATCATCAAGATCGCAAAGCTTGGTGCAATCCTCCGGACACACCCATCGCTTGACGATGCGATCGCACATGTGAAAAAGTAATTGCTTCTCTTCCACAATTCTCTGACCTTCTGACGTATGCGGGGTCAGAGTTTTTTTTGTCGCCAGGGAATGCCATGCCAGTTGATGTCATCGTCGGAGCCCAGTGGGGCGACGAAGGAAAAGGAAAGGTGGTGGACCTCCTTTCCGAACACGCGGACATCGTCGCCCGCTACCAGGGAGGCGCCAATGCCGGCCACACGGTGTGTATCGGTGAGAAACAGTTTGTTCTCCATCTCATTCCCTCAGGCATCTTTCACGAACACATTACCTGTGTGATCGGCAACGGTGTCGTCGTCGATCCCACCGCGCTCATGGATGAGATTGCACAGCTCGCTGAAGCCGGCGTGAACATTACCGGTCGCCTTCTCATCAGCCACAACGCCCACCTCATCATGCCGTATCACAAGCAGCTCGACGCCATCCGGGAGCAGACCCCCAACCGTATCGGCACCACCGGGCGCGGCATCGGACCTTCCTACATTGACAAATTCATGCGCATCGGTATCCGCATCGTCGACCTCCTCGACCGGGACGTGCTCGCCCGAAAGATCAAAGTCAACATCGCCGAGAAAAACCAGCTGCTCACAAAGGTGTACGGAAAGACGCAGATCGATGTTGACCAGATCATCAACGAGTATCAGGAGTTCGACCAGAGAATCGACGAGTACGTCACCGACACCGCCCTGTTTCTTCACGGCGCCCTGAAGGAGAACAAACGCATCATTGCAGAAGGCGCACAGGGCGCGCTGCTGGATGTCGATCATGGCACGTACCCCTTCGTGACATCCTCCAATCCCACATCCGGGGGAGCGTGCACAGGCCTCGGCATTCCGCCGACTGCGGTCCGTTCCGTTGCAGGCATCACCAAAGCGTACTGCACGCGTGTCGGGAACGGCCCCTTCCCCACGGAGCTGCACGACGCAACCGGCGAGAAGATACGGACCGTAGGCAATGAGTTTGGGGCCACCACGGGTCGCCCCCGGCGATGCGGATGGTTCGATGCATTCGCCCTGCGGTACTCCGCCATGGTCAACGGAATCGAGAACATCGCGGTCACCAAACTCGATGTGCTCGACGCGTTCGAGGAAATCAACGTCTGTACGGGATACGAATTCGCTGGCCGTCGGCTGAAGACCTTTCCCACTGACCTTGCATTGCTCGATCGCATCACGCCGGTCTACGAGCGGTTCGAGGGCTGGAACACCCCGCTCTCATCCATGACATCCCTTGATCAGCTGCCGAGCAGCGCACGCACCTACCTCGAAGCACTCGCGGAGTTGACAGGCACGCGCCTCTGGCTCATTTCCGTGGGCCCGCGTCGCAGCCAGACCATCGTCGTGGAGTAAGCGAGACAATGCAGGGACAGCTGTTATGATCGGAACAACGAGACGTATTCCGATTGGCATGACGGGGAGATTCAAGATCCTCCTCCTGGTTCTTGCCTCGTTGTTCGTCTTTGTTCTCCTCTTCTATTCGCAACGCATCACCGACCAGCTCCTGCAGCGCGAGCGTCAGGTCGTGGGTCTCTACGCACGGTCCATTGAGTACATCAACAACAATCCGGCCGACGCAGGAGATTTCAGTTTTGTCTTCGAAGTCATTCGCACAATCGATTTTCCCATCGTCCAGACAGACGCAAACAACACGCCGATCTACTGGAAGAACATCGACATCGATACCGCCGCTCTGGGCCCGGCAGAGGAGGAGCGCCGCTTCACGGAACTTCTGGAGTGGATGGATTCCCAGAACCAACCCATCGTGATCACCGCGAACGACACGCTTGTTCTGAACTACGTTCACTACGGCGAGTCCGCGCTCATCCAGCAGTTGCGATGGCTTCCCCTTATCGAGCTTTCCATCGCCGCTGTCTTCCTCCTGATCGCGTACGTCGGCTTCAGCTACATCAGGCGGAGCGAGCAGAGCAACATCTGGGTTGGGATGGCAAAGGAAACCGCCCATCAGCTGGGCACTCCACTCTCCAGTCTCATGGGATGGCTGGAACGCCTCAAGGCCCACACGCAGGAATCCCCTCTCCTCCTCGAGACAGCGGAGGAGATGGAACAGGACATAGAGAGGCTGAACAAGGTTGCGGCGCGGTTTTCCAAAATCGGATCCAAGCCCGACTTGAAACCCGAGAATGTGACTGAAGTCATTGAGAGCGTCATGTCGTACGTCGGGCGCCGCCTCCCGAAGTCGGGGAGAAAGCTGGACCTGGTCATCCAGACACCGGGCGATTTCAACGCACTGGTCAACCGGGAGCTGTTCGAGTGGGTGATCGAGAATCTCACCAAGAACGCACTGGATGCGATGGACAAAACCGAAGGAAAGATCACCTATTCCATTGTGCAGGTCGGAAGACGAACCACCATAGACGTGGCGGACACGGGACGCGGCATCGATCCGAAGTTCCACAAGGAGATCTTCCGGCCGGGCTACAGCACGAAGAAGCGGGGATGGGGCCTGGGACTCAGCCTCTCAAAGCGCATCATCGAAGACTACCACAGGGGGAAGCTCTACGTCAAGCAGAGTGCACCCGGACAGGGCACAACGTTTCGCATACGACTCTTAGAGTGATCAGGTCTACCCCCCCAGAGCCGTACCTACAGGGCATTGAGTTCCCGCCGGGCAATGCGGAAAACCCTGTCAAACATCTGTTCGGTCAGCTTGCCCGTGAATGTGTTTTGCTGGCTGGGGTGAAAAGACGAGAGAAAGAGCAATCCGTTGAGCCCGTAAACTCCCCCGTGCACAAAAGGAGGCCGCCGCCGATACTGGATCTTCCCCATCTGCCGGTAGGCTCCCAGTGCAGCATCAAAACCGACCCTCCCCAAACCGACCACAACCCGGATGCGGCGCAGCAGGGCGACCTCTTCCAGCAGGTAGGCTCTGCATTGGAGGATTTCCTGCCTCAGGGGTTTGTTCCCCGGAGGAGCACAGCGAAGGGTAGCTGTAACGTAGCAATCTTCCAGGCACAGGCCGTCTTCACGGCCGGTTGAGTGTGGCTGGTTGGCAAAGCCCGACGTGTGTAACGCGCGGAAGAGCCAGTTTCCGCTCTCATCCCCGGTAAACATCCTCCCTGTCCTGTTTCCACCGTGGGCAGCAGGGGCAAGTCCCACGAGGAGCAGCCTTGCCCGGGGGTCTCCAAAACCGGGTATCGGCCGACCCCAGTAGATCTCATCTGCGTAGCGCCGGACCTTCTCGCGAGCGACCTTTTCACGCCACTCCACCAGGCGAGGACAGAGACGGCACGCGAGAAGCCGCCTGTTGACCTCCCTCAGCGTCCTCACCCGCATTTTGGCGTCATCGCTTCCACTTGATCGTGCACCCAATGGAGTGCGTCTCCAACCGTGGGACATCCCTCCCCCCCAGTATCGCCTCCACAGCATCAAGAAGGTATTGCTCTCTTACAGCAGAGGCGTCCTGATAGTTGTCATCCATCTTCCCGTGATAGCGGAGGAGCTGCTCTCTCTCCCCCGGCAATGCTGAAAACACGAAGAACTCGGGCGTGTGTGTTGCTCCAAAGGCCTCTGCCGTCGATTGATCCTCGTCGCGCAGGTACGGAAAATTGAACCCCCTCGCCTCTGCCCGTTTCACCATCTCATCGAAGTTGTCTTCCGGATGATGGAGAGTCTCATTGGCATTGATGGCGATGAGCCGAACACCCTTTTTTGCGTAGTCTCGCTGCAGCGCAATCATCCTCTCTTCATACGCCTGGACATACGGACAATGATTGCATGAGAAGACTATGACGAGCACCTTTGCCTCCGCAAAGTCCTTGGAAGAGTAGCTCTTCCCGGAGACATCGGGGAGGTCCCCAAACTGTGGAAGGGGAGCGCCAATGGCAAGACCTTGGTGATTCATCGTTTTCCATCCATGATTGTTCTGAGATGAGTCAATCAAGTGCCCCCGGATCGGGGACCGGCCCGAGCACATCCTCGATGGTGAGGTTCTCCACCGGCCCCATGTCCAGCGCCTTCACCCCGTCCTCTATCACCGCCCTGTCACCAACAAGGACGATCAGAAGATGCTCCGGATCAATGTACTTGTGAGCAGCGCGGCGCACGTCGTCTGCCGTTACCGAAAAGATGCTCACGCCGTATGTATTGAAGAAGTCATCCGGCAACCCGTACACGAAAAGGTCATCGAGCTGCTCCGCGATGTCGGTTACCGTCTGGAATGCAGCGGGATACCGAAGGGCCACGTAGTTCTTCGCTCGCGCAAGCTCGTCCTCCGGCACCGGCTCCCGAATGGCGTTCAGCTCGTTGAGAAATTCCACCAGGGCACTGTCGGTTACCTCCGACTGAACCGACGCCGCGGCAAGGAATGGGCCCGGCTGCGGCCGGAAGTCAAAGCGGGAGCCGGCTCCGTAGCTGTACCCGTGCTCCTCTCTCAGGTTGCTGTTCAGTCGCGAGGCAAAGGAACCCCCAAGAACGGTGTTCAGTACAGTGAGAGAGTAGTAGTCATCGGTACGACGCGCCGCACCAATCTGTCCAAGCAGGATCCTCGTCTGTGCCGAGCCCGGTCTGTCCACCAGGAGAATCTTGCGCTCCTTCAACTGGTCGGCGGATGGCAGCGAGCAATCGGGGATCGGCCTGCTCCGCCACCCCCCGAAGAGCGTCTCGAGCATCGGCAGAAGAGACGAAGCCGTGATGTCCCCCACGATCATCAGGCCTGCATTGTTGGGGCGATAGAAACTGTCATGAAACTTCCGCAGGTCAGCGGTTGTCGTAGCCATGATGCTCCGCTCGTCCCCAATGCTCGTACGACCGTACGGGTGATCCTCCCCGTAGAGCTGCCGGTAAAAGAGAACCGATGCGACTGACCGGGGATCATCCCGCCACTGGATGAGCGTCGTGAGCCGTTGCCTCTTCTCTCTTTGAAGTTCAGATGCGGGAAACAGCGGCCGCAGCACCACGTCAGCCATCAGCACAAGCGCCGAGTCCAGGCGGGCCACTGGTGTAAACAGCGATACGGCCGAGGTATGGTTTCCGGCAGCAGCAGAGAGGCTTGCCCCGAGGTATTCGATCGCATCCGACAGTTCCAGCGCGTCCCTGAGTCCTGCCCCGCCGCTCAGGAGTGAAGCCGTCATGCTGGCAACCCCGGCCTTGTCCTCCGGGTCCATCACCGACCCGGCCCGGACGACCAGCGTTACATGGATCAGAGGAACGTTATGTTTTTCCATCAACACCACGTCCATGCCATTGGAGAGTCTCAGGTGCTGGATGGGAGGAAGGGCCAGCGGGGCGGGAGGACCCGGTTCGGGAGGAGCACTCCTGTCCGGGTGTTGCGCCAGACCCTGGGCAGAGACAACAAGGAAGAGGCACATCAGGCCGATCTTCATCGTGCCGTCACCTCCCTCCCGTCTCCGGAGGCCAGATCCTTCCGCCCCTCCGGAACGACGCTCAATACCAGGCGCCCACTGTCGAGGAGGTACCGCCGGACCGCCATGCGCACATCCGCAGGTCCGATACCCTTGTACCGGGCGAGGTCTTCTTCAAAGTAGTCCGGGTCGCCCGTATTGTAGTAGTACATGTTCATGAGGTCAGCCTTGCCATAGAACCCCCCGATCTGTTCCATCCGGGCCAGGAAGTCTGCTTCGTATTGATGAACCGCACGATCCACCTCGCGCTGCGCGGGAGGGAGATCCCCCAGCAGTTCGATCTCCTCCTGGACAATCCGCTCAATCTCCTCAAGGCCGTGCCCGGCACGGGCAGTCACAACTATCCAGAACGAAGATCCAAGACGTGAGGAAGCCTGAAACGCGCTGACGTCCTGGGCAATCTGCATATCGTATATCAATCTCCTGTACAAACGCGAGTTGCGGCCATCGGAGAGCACGCTTGCCAGGATGTCCATCTCCGCATCCCCGTCTGCGAAGAGAGCTGGAGAATGCCACACCATGTAGAGACGGGGAAGCTGGACATCATCTTGCAAGACAAGCCGTTGTTCGCCGACCAGAGTGGCGGCCGGCACACTGATGGGAGCCACGGGAGCACCAGCGGGGACATCGCCGAACCATTTCCTGACGAGGCTTCTTGCTTCGCCCGGGTCGAAATCCCCGGCGATACAGAGACTGGCGTTGTCTGGTCCGTAGTATGCCTTGAAGAATTCCACAATGTCTTCATAACTGGCCGCCGTCAAATCATCCATATACCCGATGGTCGGCCAGTGGTACGGATGGTTAGCAGGATAGAGGTGTTCCGAGATCACCATGTGGTCCATCCCGTAGGGCTGGTTCTCGTAGGATTGCCGGCGCTCATTCTTCACCACATCTCTCTGGCCGTCGACTATTTCCTGGGACAGCACGGGGAGGAGATACCCCATCCTGTCCGATTCCAGGAACAGCGCCAGCTCCAAGGCGTTGCTCGGAATATCCTGCCAGTATCGGGTGTGGTCTGCAGTTGTCCCTCCGTTGTTGTCACCACCCGCCGCCTCCAGCCACTGGTCGAACTTCCCCTCCGGAACATGTGCCGATCCTTCAAACATAATGTGTTCGAAGAGATGGGCGAGCCCCGTCCGCCCGCTCTGTTCCCGGGCAGACCCAACGTGGTAGAGCATGTTTACACTGATCATGGGCGTCGTGTGATCCTCGTGGAGGATCACTCTCAGCCCGTTTTCCAGCGTAAAGCTTTCGTGGGGGACGGTGAGCCGCTCCTCCTGAGCGATCACCACCGATGTGAGGACGACGATGAGAACAGCCAGATGCTTCATTCTCCCTCCAGGTGGAAGCACATTCCGCGCCCGGAGACTCTCTCGGTCGCAGCCTGCCATTTCATCTTGTGCGGAATTTCCCGTACCTTGAACTCGAGTCGTCACCTTTAGGAGACACAGTCAGTGAACGATACACCGGTTACGGCAATTGAAGCCATCCAGGCAATGCTTGCTCCAGCTGTCGGCATATCGGCCGTAGGGCTTCTCCTTCTCGCTCTGATGAACAGATACTCAACGCTCATCAATCGTATTCGGCTTCTGAACGAGGAAAAGCGAAGACTGATGAAGATGATCGCGGAACAGGATGAGTTAAACTACACCGACCAGACACGGTACATGAGCGTCGTGAACCAGGGGAAGGAACTTCTCCTGCGCAGCACCTCTCTGCGCAATGCCATTCTCTCCATGCAATCCGCCATCGGATTGTTCGTCCTCACGTCGGCCCTCATCGGTGTGAACATGTTCGTCACGACCGGGGCGCTCCGGGACGCTCCTCTCATCACCTTCATTATCGGCATGATTGCGGTCTTCGTGGGCATCCTCTACTCGGCAACAGATGTCATACGTTCCCTCCGTATCGTCCTCCTCGAGGTCAAGGCAGACGAGTAGCGCTCAACCGTAGAAGGCCATCCCGGTCACGTTCCGGTAGCCGTGCACCAGGAGGTCTTCACTCGTCGCCGTGTGCTGACCCGAATCGTCCCCCTCTTCCATCTTCCATTGGAACAACGCAGAGAGCGTCGGCTTCAGCATGCCTACCAGCTGGGCAAACATGCCGCTTGACTCGTATGCCTCGGCATCTCGTTCACTTTTCCACACCGTGAAGGAGATGAACTCGTTCGGGTTGCGCACACTCTGTGCCAGCTGCACATAGCAGCACCCGGGGACCTCCCGGAGGGCCGGCAGCACGTCATTGTAGTAGACGCCCTTGAAGTCATCAATGCGCCCGGGCTGTGCAACCATGGAGACAATCCTGAAGAAAGGACAGACCGCGTGAATCGGCTTCGGAACCGCTTTCCGGCTTTTCGAAGCGTCATCGTACGATTTCACCACCGGGTCTTCGGTCACAGGGCCGTACTCGAGTCGAAGATCTTCGGAGAGCTGCAGTTTCCATTCGTCCCGCTCGAGAAAGAATGGCCGGGACTTCCCCAGGAGCTTCTCATACAGCCCGCTCTGTTCGTACTGGTCGACATACTTCTGGGACGCCCAGAGCGTAAGGGAGACCATCTCCTCCAGGCTGCGCACACTCTGCCACAGACCTGCATAGAGACAACCCTTAGCCCCCTGCAGAGCTGGAATGATTTCCTCCGCATAGACCTTCCCGAATTCCTGACTCTTGGCTGGATCGACCTTTGCCTGAACAAGACGTAGGAACATGGCATGCCCTCCCGAAAAACCTGATACATCAGATCAATGCATCTGCGGATCGTAGTTCTCAACAATCCACAAGTCTCGCCGTTCCTCCTGAAGTGTGTAGAGAAAGAGCGAGCCGTCGCCTGAAACCGTCAACATCTTCCCGTCGACCTTTTCAAACGGGAGCGCCAGGTATGGGCGCACCCTGCCGGAGCGAACGCTGACGGTGTAGACTTCCGGGACTCCTGACTTGAGTGCGAAGAGAACATCGGCACTGCTGGACCACCCAATCGGAACGAAATCCCAGGCCGCCGTCAGCTGCTTCACCACATGTCCTTCGGAGATGAGCCAGATGCCCGTACGCGGGTCGTTCCAGCCGTAGAACAGCCGGGCAGCAGCTGTCTCGCCGTCGGGCCCCCAGACAGCCGCATCCATGAAATCAAGTGAGCTGTCCTCGAGCAGAGGTTGTGACTCTCCCGAGGAGGTATTCAGCAGGTAGAGGAGTCTGCTCTCCGGACCGGCGTAGATCACGCCGGCTCCCGGCGCCCAGACAAGCCCCCGTGCATCGGGGTGCACCGCGGTTGCATCGAAGCGCCTCAGAGCCTCACCGCCCGCACCAACCTTCCATACCTGCGCGCGACCGCCCTCGGTGGAGAGAAAGGCTATCTCCCTGCCGTCGGGTGACCAGACGGGGGAAAAATTCACAGAGCCCAGCGACGTCAGTTTCCGCGGTGATCGGCCAACGATACCCTCATCTTTCCACTCCAGCTGCATGGTGTAGATATTAAACCCTTCGGCGTCCATCATAGCGAAGACGAGAGCATCTCCCGTCGGAGCGAGCGTCGCTCGACTTCTCCGGGCGGTTCCGCGCGTCAGCTCATGATGCGACACCCGGGAACCGTCTTTCTTGAGCAGCCAGAGGTTCGCGGATGTGTTCCCCTTGAGGGAGAGCATCTTCCCATCTCTGGTGAGATCGAAGGATTGGATGTTGCGGAAGTTCACCGCCGTGGGAAAGGGATCCCCGGCCGGGTTCTTGTCAGCTCCGAGAGGAAGCTTCATGAGCTCATCGGCACGCGTGGAGAGGTCCTCCCTGATGAAGTAGAGCGCATCCCCATCCGGGGACCACCGTGGGGAGAGCAACAGGGTATTCCGGGAAAACGTCTCGTGATAGAGAGCCTCCAGATCGCCCTCCCGCACAGCCATCTTCCAGATAGAACTGTACCTATCCCCCCTGGAGTGAATGAGCAGAACCTCCCCATCGGGTGACCAGTCAATGGAGAGCACCTCGCCCAGCTTGCCAGTCAGATCACGCGACACCGTATCGCCGCTGACGACGCTCGCAAAGAGTATCCGCTTCGCTCCGGCCGACATGGCAATCTGCCTGCCGTCGGGCGACCAGGCGAGGATGCGCATCGGAAACGGCAGGAGACGTCTGGGACTCCCGCCCAGCCGGGGAACGAGGAAGACACCCGTTGTCGAATCGTCTATGACCGCTCCAATCGCGATCAAAGAACCATCGGGTGACCAGGACGGCTGCCCGAGGAGCCGCGCACTGAGAAGATCTATTGTCGACCCGCCTGCCAGATCCTGAACGGTGAGCTTGGGATGGGAGCCCGACGTTCCGGACACGTACACCGCGTAGCTGCCGTCCGGCGAGAAATCATACTGCTCTACATCGCCTACAAATGTCACCTTCTTCAGTGCCGCCACATTGGGCGGCGGAGGGGTGGCGGGCCGGAGAAGGAGAAAGAGGACGAATGCCAGAAGAACCGCGATGGCTCCCGGAGCCCATATCCAGGCCTTGGGCCTTCCACTCCGCGCCACCATCGTGACGGTTGACTCTTCTCCAGGCGCCAACTCGAGGTCCGAGCAAGAGGCGATCATCTCCGCCATCTCCCTGGGACGATGACGCTTCTCCTTTTCGAGCGCCTTCATGATGAGCCGCTCAAGGCCCTGAGGAACATCCTTCCTGTGATGGGTGATCGGTTCAGGCTTTTCGCTCAGGATCGCGTACATCAGTGCGGAGTCGTAGTCTCCTTTGAACGGAGATGCACAGGTAAGCAACTCGTACATCACAACGCCCATCGACCAGATGTCCGAACGCGGGTCGACACCCTCACCCTTTATCTGCTCTGGTGACATGTATCTGGTCGTCCCGACGGTCATCGATTCCTTCGTCAGGTTGGCGGCTCCCCGGAGCTTGGCAATACCGAAGTCGAGGATCTTGGCCTCACCTTCCTTGGTGATGAGAATGTTCTCAGGCTTGATGTCCCGGTGCACAATCCCCTTCTCGTGGGCTTTGCCGAGGCCGGTGCACACCTGCTTTGCGATTCTCACAACTTCATCAACCGGCATCTGGCCTGCGGAGATCTTCGTGCGGAGCGTTTCCCCTTCCACGTACTCCATTGCTATGTACTTCTGCCCATCTGCCTCACCGATCTCATAGATCGTAACGATGGACGGGTGATTGAGTGCGGCCGCTGCCTGGGCCTCCCGCTGGAAACGTTCCATCGTCTCGTCGTCCGCGCTCACCTTTGGCGAGAGAAACTTCAGAGCGACGTTCCGCTTCAACTTTGTGTCTTCCGCAAGGTACACCGTCCCCATACCCCCGGAGCCGAGCTCCCGTATGAGATTGTAGTGCCGAATGGATGCGCCTATCATGAGAGTGTCTTACCCTGCACCAGTGTGAGACTTAGCGGGGATCCGGTGCTCCCCATCCCCCACCCCCCGTTCCTCCCGCAGCCAGTGCTGTTCGATCTCCTCCAGCGTCTTTCCCTTCGTCTCCGGAACGACCTTCCAGAAGAAGAGCGTCGAAGCAACGCAGATGGCTGCAAAGGTGAAGAACCCCGTATGCAGTCCGAACGCCGCTACGTACCAGGGGAAGAGAAACGCACTCAGGGCGTTCGTGCTCCAGTTTGTGAATGTGGATATCGAGGCACCCCGTCCGCGGACACGGGTAGGGAATATCTCCGGTGTCAACACCCAGATCACGGCGCAGATGGAGACAGCGACGCACGCCATGTATACGCCGAGGAGGATGACGATCCAGAGCGCAGGGACGCCGAACAGCAGCAACAGAGCGGTTGCACCCATTGCCAGAGCAACCATTGCCATGCCGCCGATGAGAAGCGGTCTCCGCCCCCAAGTATCGATTTTCCAGATCGCGATGACGGTAAAGACAAAGTTTATCAGACCCAGACCCACCTGATACTGCAATGCACTGCCGAGCTCCAGCCCCGCCTGCCTCAGGATCGTGGGCCCGTAGTAGACGACAATATTTACCCCTGTGAGCTGTCCGAAGAACGAGAGGCCCACCCCCACGATCAGTGCCCACCGAAGCCCGGGCTTGAACAGCTCAGCGAACGTACCCTCCTCGCGCGCAATAGCGGTCCGAATCTCCCCCAGCTCTCGTCGCGCCACATCGCCTCCGCTCACCCTTGCGAGGATGCCAAAGGCTTCCTCCTCCTTACCATCCTCCACAAGCCAGCGCGGGCTCTCGGGCACAAAGAAGAGAAGAACAAAGAAGAGGGCCGAGGGGAGCATTTCGGCTCCGAACATGCCTCTCCAGACCTCCGCAACGAGCACCCAGTGGAGGATACCTGATCCCCCGAACGCACCCCTGTTGCTTTCGGCAAACCCCAGGAGATACCAGTTGCAGAGGTACGCAACAAGGATACCGATCACAATGGAGAGCTGATAGAGCGCCACCAGCCTTCCGCGGAGACGCGGGGGAGCGAATTCTGAAATATACATAGGAGCCAAGACGGAGGCCATCCCCACGCCGATTCCACCGATGATTCGCGCGGGGATGAGCACGCCGAAGCTCTCCGGGACGGTTGAAAGAAGCGCCGAAACAAAGAAGAGAAATGCAGCCGCTCTCAGCACCGGCTTCCGTCCAAAACGGTCACCAAGCGTGCCGGCCACGGCAGCCCCAAGGATACAGCCCACAAGTGCCGCGCTGCCAAACCAGCCCACCTCCACTTTGCTCAGGTCGAACTGCGACTCCACGAAGCCGAATGTCCCGGAGATGACCGCAGTGTCAAACCCGAACAGGAGTCCCCCCAGGGAGGCAACAAAACAGATACCGGCAAGGTATCCCATCTGAGGCGCCCCTGTTAGAGCGGCCGCGCTTTTCACTTGAAATCCTTGATGAGAACCACGTCAGTGGAGGTCGTCCCTTTGGAGCAAACAACTGTCTCCCCGTCCGGTGCAAGTGCAAAAGCAAAGATCCTCCCGGAGGAAAAGTCCGTTCGTTGCGTCGGCGGACCACCGGAGACCGGTTTGCTCCAGATGTTGCCTCCGGTCTCGACGTCGACGTAGAGCAGCGAACTTCCGTCACGATCCCAGACGATGCGATTCGGTTGCGCCGGCATATCCAGAATGGCGACCGGTTCGCCTCCCTCAATCGGTATGATGGCCGTCTTGGCAGGAGCACCCTGTTCATAGCGGTACCGGCAAGCAATGGATTTCCCGTCCGGTGAGATTTCGGGAAACCTGGATGGTTTCTCCACGAGAAGCGTTGGCTCCCCACCCTGGATCGAGACCTTCCAGACACTTGCCGTCCCGGACCCCCAGCCGAAGTAGACAACCTCTTTGCCGTCAGGTGTGACCCGAGGGTAGTAGTCCTCATTCTCGGTGAGCCGCTCCAGGCCGGTTCCGTCGATCCCGATCTTCCAGAGGTGCGGAACACCGCTCCTCTGCGATACAAACAGGATTGACCGCCCGTCTGGTGTCACGCACGGATTGTAGTCACCTCCCGGATGCGTCGTGATCTGTCTTCTCTTCCCCCCGTCAGGATCCATGATCCATACATCAAGATTCCCGCTTTCAGATGAGGTGAAGACAACCCGGCCGTCGGGTGCCACCGAGATTCCCCACTGTCCCTCATGACCCCCTCTCCCCCTGGTGAGCTGTTCTGCCCGATCCGTTTCCCCCCGGGGAATGACCCAGATGTTGGAAGGTGCGTCGGTGATACTGGTGACAAGCGTGGCACCGTCCCCCGTCAGACCCAGGCTCAGGCTGCCATAGTCGTTTAGGTCATTCGTTATCCTCTCTGCGTTACCGTCCGGATAGGAAATATGCCAGAGCTGAGAGATCGTTCCACTCTCAACCGCAGAAAACACCACGCCGCTCCCATCGGGCATCCAGGCGACCCTGTGCACCTCCTCCCACGCGGGTTGGCCAAGCCACTCTTGCGTTCCATCATCAACCGATACGAGGAGAACACCCATCTGAAACTTTTCCCTCGCTGTCCCGGCTCCACAGGCAATCAACTCCCCATCAGGTGACCAGGAGGGACCCACTCCACCACTGATGAAGAAGTCATACGGGCCGAGACGGCTCGTGAGCTTGAACTCGTCGCTACCGTCAGTCGCTGCTATGATGAGCGCCTCTTCACCTTCACCGGGAAGAGCACGCACAAATGCCATCCTACTTCCATCAGGCGACAGAGCAACGGGTCCGACGATATCCGACATAATCTTCCGCGGGGTTCCCCCGAGAACCGGAACGTGGTAGAGGCCGCCGAGCCGATTATCCGACCTGTCCCAGCGCGTGTAGTAGACAAAGTTCCCATCATGGGAGAATGTTGCTCCGCCGAGAGTACCAGCAAAACGCTCCACAATCTGCACATCACTGCCTGTAGCCACCTGTCGCACCCAGAGGCTGATCTTCCCCCCGGACTCGACGCTGTGGACCACATACTTCCCGTCAGGCGAGATGGTCGCATGCGCTGCGCTCCCGACATTGGTCAGGCGAGACATCGTCATCTGTTGAAACGGTCTGGGTGCTTCGCCGGGAGCCAGGAGTATCTGCCAGACGGCGAACACAACCACGATGAGAAGGATCGCACCGAGGACGATCTGACGGGGCTTGAGCAACGGCTTGCCGGACGGCTCAGCACGAGACGGTGGAGCTTCAGGAGGAGGGAGACCCGGCCTCACACCTCCGGTGATCCTCGAGACGCGGCCCGTCTGCTTCTTCACCCTGCGTAGATCGATCAGCAGATCTTCGGCAGACTGGTACCTGTCGGCCGGATCCTTCTCCAGCACCCGGTTCACGATATGCTGGATCTCTGCCGGCGCATCGGGAATCGCATTGGTGATCGGTTCAGGCTCTTCATTCAGAATCGAGTACATCATGGCGGCATCGTGCTCACCCCTGAACGGCATCTTCCCGGTGAGCATCTCGTAAAATACGACGCCGAAGGAGAAGAGATCTGATCGGGCATCCACGGCCTCGCCCTGGATCTGTTCCGGTGCCATGTAGGCAAGCGTACCAATGGTACTCGAGGCCTTTGTCAACTTCATCGACCCCCTCAGCTTGGCCAGTCCGAAGTCCATGACTTTTACCTGGTTCCGCGTATTGATCATGATGTTCTCGGACTTGATATCGCGGTGCACAATCCCCTTGCTGTGCGCCTCCTGCAGGGCCGCCACAATTTGAGCAGCGAAGTCCACGGCCTCCTGCGTCTTCCACCCGCCACCCTCCACGGTCTCCTTCAACGTCACACCATCGACAAACTCCATCTCGATGAACTGCTGCCCTTCATGCTCTTCAACACCATAAATGGTGCAGACGTTGGGATGGTTCAGCGTGGCGGCGGCTTTCGCTTCCTGCAGGAAGCGCGCATGTTCTTCCTCCGTTGCCGTGAGGTGATGCGGCAAGAACTTGAGCGCAACAGTACGGTCCAGCTTCGTGTCCTCGGCCTTGTACACCACTCCCATCCCCCCTTCGCCGATCTTCCCGACCACCCGGTAGTGAAGTATCTGTCTGCCAATCATCTCAGTCATCGTTCTTCCCCGTTGCTCATTGCCTGGACCTACTCCTCCGCGCCAGCACCTTAAACCGCGCATTCTCCCTCAGCTCGTCCCACGCAGGATCGATGCGCAGCAGAGCAGGGGAGAGTTGGGAAGGTACCGAGAGGAGCATCTCCAGGCGCTCGAGTGCTGCTTCGTGATTGCCGATCATGGTATGAATGCGTGCAAGACCCTCAACCAGGTACGCTCCCCGGTACGCCTCCCTGGACATCGGCAGCAATGCGACAGCCCGTTCACCGTAGCGAATCGCCTCCTCCTTCTGTCCGAGGCCGGCGTGCGCGATGCCGAGCGAGACCAGCATGCGCGGGTCGTCGGGATGACGTGCCAGGTCGGCTTCCAGCGAGATTCTCGCCGAGTCATAGTAGAGGCGTTCCATCCGGCCATTTCCCATCTTCCCATACACCATCGCCCGGACGAGATGGGAAGGCGTGTAGTAGAACTGGCTCTCGGAGGTTGGGTGCGAGGCCTTCTCGAGCGACTGCAGAGCATTTTCATACCTTCGCTCGTACATGTCGAACGTCGCGAGAGAAAACGCAAACCTCACCTCGCTCACTGCCGACGTGCCGACAACGATCCCCCTGGCGGCAGCCACGTCACCGTCTCTGCGCAACACAGCTTCCGCTTTATAGCCGTACGATAGACCCCAATCAGGACTGAGAATGATTGCCCTGTCAAAGTATCGTACCGCGTCGTCAAAGTGGCGCATCAGGAAATGCGTTTCGCCGGTATTGAACAGAAGCGTGGGATCGCGTGGATCGATGTCGCACGCCTTCTCGAAGCTTTCGAGGGCCTCCTGGAACTTCCCCTGCCGCCTCCGTACGGCGGCTATCCCGTAGATGACCTGAGCGCTCTGCGGTCGGCGGCGGAGAGCCTCGTCAAACTGCTCCAGTGCGGGCTCGTACTCGAGCAGCCCGTGGTAGTAGTACCAGCCCATTGCCTCGTAGCCGTCCGGGTGGGCCGGGTCCAGCTCAATCGCTCTCTGCGCTGCGCGGCGGGCCAACTCCAGCCGCTCCTCCGTCCGATCATAGTGGAACCAATACATATCAGAATGGAGCCTGGCCGCTCTGGCGTAGGCCTGGGCGAACGTCGGGTCCAGTCCGATAGCCCTGGCATAGAGATCCTGCGCGATCGCCCAGTCTTCTCTTGCGTACCCCCGATCGGAGTATGTGTTTGCGCGAAGGTAGAGATCGTACGCCTCAGGATTCCGCTTCCTCACGTCCTCCAGCTCTTGCTGCTCGGAGGCAAGGAGCGTCACATCCAGCGCCCGTGCTACCTTCGAGGCGATCTCCGACTGAAGTTCAAAGACCCCGGAAAGGACAGCCTCATACGGTTGAGCCCAGACCTGCGTCGCATCCTCCACTTTGATGAGCTGCGGGTTGACACGCACGCGCCTCTCACCATCAGGCGATCTCTCCCAGCGCACAGTCCCCTCCAGAACGTATGTCACTCCCAGCTCTTCGCCTATATCCTTCAATGACTTGGAGGTGTTCTTGTACTGAATCGCGCTGGACCGCCCGATGACCCCCAGGCCAGAGAGACCCGCCAACCGGCTCGTGATCTCTTCGGTAATTCCATCGGCAAAGTAGTCCATTTCAGAATCACCCAGGTTCTGAAAGGGGAGTACGACGAGCATCTTCCGTTCCGGCGCACCTGTTGACGGGCCACCCGCCGAGGGCCCGAACAAGAGCATCCACCCAACAACCGCTACCACAACCATGAGCGCAGCACCGATCAGGATGTTCCGCCTCAGATCCGCACGTGAGCCGGGGTGGCGTCCTGCTTCACCTCTGCCGGCCGCAGGGGACTCCTGTGAGACACGGGATGCACCGACTCGAGACACCCTGCCAGTGTCTTTCTTGAGTCTCCGCAGATCGATCGCCATATCGCCTGCCGACTGATACCGCTCGGAGGGATCCTTCTCAAGTGCCCTGCTGAGAATATGCATAAGCTCAGGGGATGCATCCGGTAGATGGTTCTGGAGCGGCTCGGGTTCTTCGTTCAGAATGGAGTACATCATGGCAGCGTCGTGTTCACCGCGGAACGGCATTCTTCCAGTAAGCATCTCATAGAGCACGACGCCAAACGAAAAGACATCCGACCGTGCATCGACCTGTTCGCCCTGGATCTGTTCCGGGGCCATGTACCCCAGCGTCCCGATCGTGCTCGAGCTCTTCGTCAGCCGCATCGAACCCCGCAATTTCGCCAGCCCGAAGTCCATGACCTTCACCTGGCCCCGGGTATTGATCATGATGTTTTCTGACTTGATGTCCCGGTGCACGATCCCCCTGCCGTGCGCTTCCTGCAGGGCTTCGGCAATCTGGACTGCAAAATCCACCGCCTCCCGCACCCCGATCCCGGAACCCGAAGCCCGTGCCCTCAGCGTCGTCCCCTCGACATACTCCATGACGATGAAATGCCGGCCTTCTTGCTCTTTGATATCATGGATCGTACAGACGTTCGGATGGTTCAGCGTCGCAGCGGCCTTCGCCTCCTGAACGAATCGCGCCTGGTCTTCTTCCGTTGCCGTGAGCTTCTCGGGAAGGAACTTGAGCGCGACGACTCGATCCAGATTGGTGTCTTCTGCCTTGTAGACGACACCCATCCCGCCCTCACCGAGCTTCCGGAGGATTCTATACTGTCCTATTGTGGCGCCGACCATGGTGGACTCGTTCTGTATGAGACCCTCCTCCATACGATAGGAGGGTCCATGCATACTCTCAGTAGTTCTTCAGGATATACAGGTCCCCGACCTTCCGGGCGAGGCTGAAGTAGACCTTCTTCCCGTCGCAGGCCCAGCGCGGGTAGTCAACGATGAGGTTGGCTTCCTCATAGCGCGTGATCTGGCGCTCCTTTTTGGTGCGTACCGAGACCAGGAAGAGATTCTTATGATCACGAACAAAGAGAATCTGCTCCGGATCCGTAGGGGACCAGTGGGGATGAGAGTTCTCCCTATCCCCCGTAACCAGGGGGACAGGAGTTCCTCCGGCTGAGGGAACAACCATGATATGTCTGACATCTCCGGACTGCACCTGGTAGGCGATCTGTCGGCCGTCGGGGGACCATGTGGCAAAGCTCTTTCCGCCCTCGCCAAAGGTAATCTGGATCGAGTCTCCACTGTCGAAAGAGTAGACCCAGATGTTCGATCCGTCTCCGTCAGGCTTTCCAAAGGCAATGCGTGAGCCATCGGGCGACCATGCTGGTTGTGCTCCAACGGAAACGATCTTCTCGGCACTGATGTCACCATACTTCTGAATGACGATGCTCCCCTCGTTTGTGGTGTACACCATGCGTGAGCCGTCGGGTGACCATCTTGCAAAGGGTTCGCGTGTCTCGCCGGAGCTGACCTGGGAAAGGACTCTGCCCTCCATGTCCACGGCCCAGAGTGCAAGCTTGCCAGCGCGGTCAGATTCAATGAGCAGTGTCTTCCCATCCGGGGATGGATCCGGTTGATCCTCATACCCCGTCTCCGAGGTCACCTGCCGCAACGTTCCCGATGGCAGCGTGAGCTCCCAGATGTCCGGGGTATTCCGAAGCGTGGCAAATGCAATCGTCCCTCCTCCGGGAGCCACGCTGATGTTGACATCGTTCCCTTCACCAATGGTGACGCGTGAGGGAGACACCTCCTCACCTCCCGGGGAGAAAGGGACTGACCAGATATTCAGAACACCTGCCTTGAACGACGAGAAGAGAATTTCCGTCCCATCGGTGCTCCATTCCGGCCCCACAAACCAGTCATCCTCCCGCGCAATATTGATGGGTTCCCCCCCTCCGGCGGGAACGACACGGAGAAAATCCGGCCCGCGGTTGTCGCCAGCCGCATAGACGATCCAGTCCCCTTCAGGAGACCAGTGTGGATGGTACTCTTCCAGCTCGTCACTTGTCAACCGTTTGGGCAAGCCTCCCTCCAGAGATATCGTCCAGAGATCCCAGCTCCCCTCCCGGTTCGACTGAAAGACGATCTCCTTCCCATCAGGGGACCATGCGGGGTAGTATCCATTCTCCACAAGCTTGACAGGTGTTCCGCCAAGAGCAGGCACCAGGAAAATGTCGCCCCCCTTTCCGTTCATGTACCACCCTAGTCGCGACATCCCGAGTATGATCGAAAGCCTCCCATCATGGTCACGTGCCGAAACAAATGCCAGCCTGGCTCCGTCGGGCGACCAGGCTGGCTGCGCTTCATCTGCTCGGCTGTCCGCCACCCATATCTCCTGACCTCCACGCACAGGCTGAACGACGATATCCAGATTCCCTCTTTCGTCTGTTGTGTAGGCAATGAACTTCCCGTCCGGCGACCACGACGGCTCATCCTCCAGTCCGGGTTTCGACGTAAGCTTGCTCAGCATTGCCGGCCGTCGTGGCTCCAGCGGAGGCTCCCTATCCATCAACAGGAACCACAGGACAGCAACCAGCGCCACACATCCGACCAGGATCGCTGCCAAGAGAACCGGTGAAAGCCTTATCTCACGACGACCCTTCCGCTCCGCCATCCGCGGCGGACGAGCGGCAATCTTTTCACCTGAGTCTCGATGATAGTGCTTCAGATCAACCAGAACCTCACGCATCGACTGGTATCGCTCATCCCGTTCCTTCTCAAGGGACTTCATGACAATGCGGTTCAGCTCCGGGTCAATATTTGCAGCCACATCAGCCAGCGGCAGAGGTCGGACATTCACGACCTCGTACATCAGCGCGGACTCATGATCTCCCCGAAACGGAAGCTTGCCGGCAAAGAGCTCATAGAGCACCACACCGAACGAGAAGATATCTGTTCGTGCATCGACCTCCATGCCTTGGATCTGCTCCGGGGACATGTAGGCTGCCGTGCCGACAGTACTTCCCGGCTTCGTCACACGCGTCCCGCCCCTGAGCCGTGCAAGCCCGAAGTCCATTACCTTCACACGACCGTCGTTCGTGACCATGATGTTCTCGGTCTTGATGTCACGATGTATAATATCACTGTCGTGCGCCTTCTGGATTGCATCTGCTGACTGGATGGCAATCTGCACTGCCTCTTTCCGGCTCAAGGAGCCTGCTTCAACCTTCGTTCTCAGGGTGACCCCATCCACGTACTCCATTACGAGAAAGGTTTCTCCCTCCGCCTCGGCGATCTCATGGATGGTTGCAACATTCGGGTGGTTCAAGGCCGAGGCCGCCCTGGCTTCCTGGAGAAAACGTACCCGTTCGGCCTCTGAGTCCGCAAGGCGGGCCGGAAGGAATTTGAGCGCGACGGTCCGATCAAGCGTGATATCTTTCGCCTTGTAGACAACACCCATCCCCCCTTCCCCCAGCTTCTCCAGAATGGTGTAGTGGGATACTGTCTTACCGATCATATTCTTCTACCTTCTTTCGCATCTCGCCAACGCTGGCTCTGAGATTCGCAACGAGGTTCTTGAATCGCTCATCCTCTCTCAGCCTTTCGAACGAAGGATCTCGCACGAGGTAGGCGTACCACCGGTACCCCAGCCGGATCGCCATCTCGAGCCATCGGTACGCCTCCTGCCTCTCTCCGCGTACGAGGCTCACCCTGGCAAGTGCATAGGGAAAAAAGGAGTGTTCGCTTCCCTGCTCCATCTGAATCTGCACCATTTGGTTTATGGTCTCGCAGAGTGCCCGGGCGCTGTCTTCACGCCCGAGGCGATGGTAGCAGACGGCCAGCCGGTCGGAAACCCTCCTGTCAATGGCTGCCGCTCTTTCAAAATAGCGCGCAGCTTCATCAAAATTGTGGGCAAAAAACTGGGCCTCGCCAGCGACGTTTAAGGCCGTGATGCCATCCGGCGCAATCTCCAGCAGCTTCTTGCTCTCGGCAATTGCCTCTCGATGCATTCCTCGAACCATGAGGATGTTGATCTTGCCCCAGTAGGCATACTCGAAATCGGGTTGCATATCCAGAGCCTTGTCCATATACTCCCGGGCCCTGGCCGTGTCCCCCAGCGTGTTCAGTACGGTCCCGATACCGAAGTAGTGCTGGGCATCTGCCGGGTTCAATACGGTGCTCCGCTTCATCCACTGGTACCCCTTCTCGAGGTCCCCCAGCATCCAGTATACCCACCCGGTGTTGGCAACGGCATCCTGGTAGCTGGGATTGAGGGCCACCGCCTTCTGGTTGGCTTCCAGCGCCTGGTGCAGCCAGCCTTTGTATTCATAGGCCAGACCGAGTGCCTTGTAGGCCTCCGCTGAATTTGGATCAATCTCCAGGGCTCTCTCGCTCATGGCAATCGAAGAATCCAGCCACTCCAGGGGCTGCCCGAATCTCCACTGCCGCTGTGCATAGGCATCCCCCAGCCCAGCATAGGCCAGTGAGTAGTCCGGATCCAGCTCCAGTGCTTTCCTGAAGTACTCAATGGCATTCTCGTTGTCCCGTTCGCGGTACTGCCGGTAGTTCTCCCTCCCTTTGAGGTAGTAGTCATAGGCCGTGAGATTGTTGGTCGGCTCCCGTTCTATGCGGGCCCTCTCGGCCGGAGAGAGCGTAGCCTGGAGGGCGGCCGCAATCTGCTGGGCCACATCGCTCTGGACCTCAAAGATATCTTTCAGGTCTCTGTCGTAGGTTTCAGCCCAGAGATGCTCATCGGTTTCTGCATCGACAAGCTGGCTTGTAATGCGGACCCGGCCGCCTGATCTCCGGATACTTCCCTCCAGAATCGTGGCAACACCAAGCTCCCTGCCGATCTCTCTGAGGCCTTTGCCGGTCCCCTTGTAACGCATGCTGGAGGTTCTGGAGATAACACGCAAATCGCCGATCTTGGAGAGCTGCGTAATGATATCTTCGGTCATCCCGTCACTGAAGTACTCGCTCTCCTCGTCCTTGTTCAGATTCTCAAACGGAAGAACGGCAACCGACTTCCGGTCAGGGGAAACCGCTTCGGAGGGGGTGAACAGATAGAGCACTCCCAGAATGACGATGGTGAGGGCAGCCAGGCCTGCAAGCAGGACGGGCAGGCGCCTGCGGCCTCCGGCAAGAACCGGGTGCTTCGCCGTCGTCCTCTCCAACGCGGGTGATCGGAGTGCTTTCAGATCTCCGATAGCTTGACCCATGCTCTGGTAACGCTGGTCCGGGTCCTTCTGAAGGCACCTCATGACAACGGCAGCCAGATCTGCCGGAACCTCAGCCCGCAGTTCTGTCAGTGTCTCAGGATCCTCGTTCAGAATCGCATAGACCACCGCCTGGTCGTAGTCACTCTGGAACGGTCTCCTCCCGGAGAGCATCTCGTAGAGAAGCACTCCAAACGACCAGATATCGGATCGATGATCCACCTCTTCACCGCGCGCCTGCTCTGGAGACATGTACGCGGCTGTGCCGATGGTCGTCCCTTCCTTTGTGACCTGGGCCGCGCCTCTCACCTTCGCCAGCCCAAAATCCATGATCTTGGGCTGGCCGCTCTCGGAGATCATGATGTTCGAGCTCTTGATGTCACGATGCACGATTCCCTTTCGGTGCGCCGCGCTGAGTCCCTCGGCTATCGCAAGTGCCAGCTCGATGGCCCTGTCAACAGGGAGAGGATCCGAGCCGGTGTGCCTGCCTAGCTCCTCCCCCTCGATATACTCCATGACGATGAACGTCTCGTCGTCGAGCTCCTCGATCCCATATATCGTTGCTATGTTCGGATGATTCAGCGAAGCAGCCGCCTTTGCCTCCCGCTTGAACCGCTCTCGCTCCTCGCTGTTCGCCGCTATCCGGCGGGGGAGGGTCTTGATGGCAACGGTGCGCTCGAGGCTTATGTCCACAGCCTTGTACACAACCCCCATCCCCCCCTCGCCGAGCTTCTTGAGGACTCGGTAATGAGAAATGGTCTCTCCAATCATCGCTACGACCTCAGTTGGTTGCCCGCGCTGCATGCGGTCCTGCTCCTGACCGACGGGTCCATGGAGCCTTCCGCCTACTGGACGGTCGCTTGCCAGATATCAGACTCGACATCCGCCCTCGAATAGTAGAGTTCCCGGTTGTCCGCGGAAATGGTGTAGCCCTCCCATCCGTCCCAGTTCTCATCGGAGAAATTCAGACGCCGCGTCCGGCCGGTCGCCCGGTCCACAAGATGGAGCTGTCTGTCATCGAAGAATATCAGTCTTCTGCTGTCACTGAGCCACAATGGCTGTCCCCCACGGTCAAGGAGGACGCTGTACTCCTGACGCTCCATGGAGTAGAGTACAATACCGGGAATCGGAGAATCGTCACTCCGTGCCCTGTGACCTGCAAGCCACCTCCCATCCGGAGAGACCGAGCTCAACGTGAAGCGCGCCCCGGATTCAGATATCATAGGAAGTGACTCGTACTTCCTCTCCTCAAACGGAACACTCAGATCAGTGAGGACTACATTGCTATCAGCCATGAAGAGCATCCGGGACCCGTCGGGCATGACGCGGGGCCACCAGGTCGCATTCCCTGTCGTGGCGGTGAGCTGTTCCAGCCCGCTCCCATCCGGTCGGATCCACCACACCTCATAACGATCGGGCCGGTTCGCGTAGAAGACGATGCGCTCTCCATCGGGGGTCCACGACGGGCCCCTGTCCTTGTGGATATCGTTGGTGAGCCGCCGCAGTTCCGTGCCGTCAGGTCTCACCATATAGAGGTCCTCCTGTGTACGCCCCTCGCGGAACACAACCCATTCGCCGTCGGGTGAGGGGGCGGGGGATAGTGCGAACTTCGACCCACCCGTCACCGGCGAAGGGGAACCTACAAATACCTCCCGCGCAGGGTCAAACTCCGCCCTGTAGATATTCAATCGCGTATTGTCAGAGGCAAAGAGTATCCGTTTCGCGCTCGATGCCACACGGGGCAGAGCGGCAAAAGCCGATGGAGCGGTGACAGCCTCCGGCTCACCTTGGACCTCACCCGAGGCCTGGTCAATACGGACCCGCCAGAGATTCATGCTCCCACCCCGATCGCTGGCGAAGAAGAGATGCCGTCCATCGTCGGACCAGACCGGACACCAGTCCACATGAACATCGTTGGTGACGCGTACACTGTTCTTGCCATCTGCCGCAATCGTCCAGATATCCCTCTGACCTGTTCCTTCGGGCAGTCCCCAGAAGGCAATCCGATCTCCGCTTGGGGACCAGTGTGGCTGCACAGCATCTCCATCAAAGATCTTCTCCTTCTCGCCGCTCGCGACATCGATGACCCAGAGCTGGCTGACGGTTCCACGCGAGTATGGCCCGACGATCGACTCTGTCCCGACCACTATCCGCTTTCCGTCAGGAGACCACGAAGGGTTGAACCCGAAATCGGTCAACCGTCTCACCGATTCACCCGTTGCTCCCATGATGAAGATGCCTCCGCCCCCCCGGTCCGAATGGAAGGCAATCTGGGTTCCGTCCGGCGAGAACGCAGGCTGGAAGTTGTCCGCACCCGATCCTTCCGTTATGTTTATGGCATTCCCGCCGCCCGTACGCTGCCAGTAGATATCTGACTTTCCGGTCTCTGATTGCTTCGTGAAGACGATGAAGCTACCGTCTGGCGAAATATCAGGAAGCCATTCCGAGCCCGGCATGTCCGTCAACCGGGTGAACGAGAGTTTCAGCTGCGGCTCGGGGGTGGGGCGAAGCAGGAGATGGTACGCAAGAAGACCGATGAGGGCACCGGCAACGAGCAGCAATGCAGCCCAGAGTCCTCGGCCCATGCGGCTGGCTCTGGGCTGGGGCGCCGTTGGAGCGGCCTTCTCTCTTTGCGCGTATGCGGCCTCAGGCTCGGCGACTTCCGACCCTGGCCGATCTGCAGCTAGGACCTCTGCCGGACTTGGCGGCACCACCTGCCCGCGACGTATTCTTGATACCCTGGTCGAGTGCTTCCTCACTCTCCGGAGATCCACCACAAGATCTGTCGCCGACTGGTAACGGTCTTCGGGCTCCTTTTCGAGAGCCTTCGCAATGATGTGTCGTAGCTCGGGGGATACCTCGGGGACGTACTTCTGAATCGGTTCGGGATCCTCATTTACAATTGAGTAAACGGTCGCCGCCTCATGCTCCCCCCGGAAGGGCATCCTCCCGGTCAGCATTTCATAGAGGACGACCCCAAAGGAGAAGATATCGGAACGCGCATCGGCCTGCTCACCCTGGATCTGCTCCGGAGACATGTAGGAGAGCGTGCCGATGGTACTCGAGGTCTTGGTGAGCCGGAGAGAACCCTTCAGCTTCGCCAGCCCGAAATCCATCACCTTCGCCTGGTTTCGGGCGTTGATCATAATGTTCTCGGACTTGATATCACGGTGGACAATTCCCTTGGCGTGCGCTTCCTGAAGCGCCTCGGCGACCTGAATGCCGAGAGAGAGGGCGAGGTCCCTCTTCAAGCCATGGGTCTCCACGGCAATCTTGTCCCGCAGCGTCACGCCGTCGACGTACTCCATAACGATGAAGAGCCTGCCGTCGGCATCGTCAATGGCATGGATCGTGCAAATGTTGGGGTGGTTCAACGTCGCCGCAACCTGCGCCTCCTGGCTGAATCGGGCCCGGTCTTCGTCGGTGACGGCGGAGTGTTCTGGAAGGAACTTCAGCGCCACGTCTCTCTTCAGCCTGGTATCCTCCGCCTTGTAGACGATACCCATCCCGCCGCGGCCTATCTCCTCGGTGATACAGTAGTGTGAAATTGTCTTCTCGATCATGGATCCCGTGCTGGACATTACATGAAGTTATCTATGAGGATCAGCTTTGATTGCGTCCGGTTCTTCACAAAGAGAGTTTGACTCCCGTCGGGGCTGAAATGGTTAAACGATACCGCTTCCGGGTTCTTCCACAGGTAGGGTGTGACACTTCCAGTCTCCGGTGACACCTGCACCATACCCTCCTGCGTGAAGACAACGAGCATCGCCAGGTCTGGCTCCCAGAGATGTTCAAGCCTCAGACCTCCCTGGTGGAACTGCTTGAACGAGCCGCCGCGTGCCCGGATGAACCAGATGCTACTGCCGCTCCGCCAGTCGAGCAGCACCTCACCATCTCCGGAGGGCGAGAAGAACACGAGTGTCGAATCCTCAGAAATCTTCTCTCTCGGTGAGCGGTCCAACCGCACTCTCCACGAGGAGCCGGCGTGTGAGAGATTGACTGCCTTCCCTTCGTCCAGCCAGCCGTTGACATGTCCCGGACCGAGGTTTTGAATGTTGCTCGGATTGTGCACATCCACGACTGCTGCCTTCCAGACCGTATCGCGGTAATGGTATGCAATCCTTTCTCCGTCTGGCGACCAGGCAGGAAACTCAATAAAGTTCTTGGAGCGGAGAATTTGCTGCCGGTTCCTTCCATCACGGTCGATCAGGTATATCGATGAAGCCGGCTTGATGGGGTCGGGGTCGTCCCCGACATAGGCAATGGTCATACCGTCCGGGGAGAACTGGGGGAACCGGACGGCCTGGTCTCCTGCGGTGATCTCCTTTGCGTTGAGCCCTTCCAGGTCTCCGATGGCAATGGAGCCGAGCTCCATCTGTTGCATGTAGAGGACCCGCCGGCCGTCTCGAGAGGCCCTCACTCCCAGATCGGGTCCCGGACCCTTTGTAATCTGGATGGGCTCACCGCCGTCCTCGCTGATCGCCCAGAGGTTTGAGGCGCCGCCCAGGTTTGTCGAGTAGATGATGTGGCCACCCGCGATCCAGCAGACTTCGTCGATGTTCTTCTTGTCTGATGTAAGCTGATGCTCATCCCCCGTTTCGACATCTCTGACGATAATCTCCTGATACGTCCCCTCCGGCCCCTTCCAGTTTCTCAGCCAGGCAAGAGCTTTGCCATCGGGGGACCACGTGAGACTAACCCTGGATCCGGCTCCTCCCATGCTATCCTGGAGCACCATTTGCCTGTCGCTCCCGTCAGAGTTCATGATCCAGAGGGATGCACCCGGCTCATCGGACTGGCCGAGATATGCGATCATCCTCCCGTCCGGGCTCCACTGTCCGCCCATTCCGGCATCAGAGACCATCTTCGGCACGCCGCCCAGGGTGGAAACCGTCCAGAGGCTCTGGCCGCCAAACCGGACCTGCCGCGAGTTCCCCCTGGAGTAGAGGATGGTGCTTCCGTCAGGGGAGATGTCCGTGGTATACTTAAAGAGCGAATCATTTGTGAGTTTTCTCGGTTCCCCACCTGCTGCGTTCATGTAGTAGATCTCTGTGACGTTGTTTTCGTCTGTCGCGGGGAAGGTGATCCAGTTGCCGTCACCGGAGATCGAGGGGTACCAGATCGTCCTGAAAGGAATGGCAAGAGGCCTGAACGTCATATTCTCCGAGATCTCCGGCGAGGGGCCTACGAGCTTCCAGACCCCCGCAGCGACAACCGCGGCCAGGAGGACTCCCCCTGCAACCTTCAGCCAGGGCGAAACCCCTTTTGCCTCCTCGTGCCCTGGGTGTGCTGGTGCAGGAGGCGAGACCTCCTTTGCCGAAGAGGCCCCTTCTGCACTCTGCACGAGTGGGATCTGCTTCCGTGAGACGCGGCCGGAATGTTTCTTCAGCCGGCGAAGCTCCCGCACCATCTCAGATGCGGATTGATACCGATCGGCCGGCTCCTTTTCCAGAGCATTGTTCAGGATATGAATGAGATCTCCGGGAAGATCCGGCTTGTACTTCTGAGGAGGTTCAGCCTCTTCATTCAGGATAGAATACATCATTGCGGCTTCATGTTCACCACGGAAGGGTGTCTGCCCGGTTGCCATCTCGTAGAGCACAACACCAAATGAGAAAATGTCTGATCGGGCATCGATCTCCTCACCCCGAAGCTGTTCAGGTGCCATGTAGGCAAGAGTTCCGATCGTGCTCGATGTGCGGGTCAGTTTGAGTGCCCCCTTCAGCTTGGCCAGGCCGAAATCCATTACCTTTGCCTGGTTCCGGCTGTTCACCATGATGTTCTCGGCCTTCACGTCCCTGTGCACAATCCCCCTGGCATGCGCCTCCTGCAGCGCATCACCGATCTGTATTGCGTAGTCGATCGCATCGCCAACGGGAAGTCCCGCGTCCCCAATCTTCTCCCGGAGCGTGACGCCATCGACGTACTCCATTTCGAGAAACTGCTGCCCTTCATGCTCTTCTATGCCGAAGATCGTGCAGACATTGGGATGATTGAGCGCGGCTATCGCCTGAGCTTCCTGCAGAAAGCGGGCGCGCTCTTCTTCCGTCGCAGCGACATGATGAGGCAGGAACTTCAGCGCGACTGCCCGCTTCAGCTTCACGTCCTCAGCCCTGTACACAATGCCCATCCCGCCTTCGCCGAGCTTCTCCAAAATTCTGTATTGACCGACGATGCTTCCAATCATCTCTGGCTCCTCACCGATCTTCATGCTCCTGGCAACGGAGGATTGTCAACGGTTCACCTCCCCGTGCGCTGCCGTCTGACGGACTTCTTCACCTTTCCCGCTTCCGGGCCAGCCAGAAACAGGGGAGGCGCCTCACCCTTCTTGTCCTGTCCCATGTAGAGGGTCATGTGCGGGAACGGGATCTCGACGTTCTTCTTGTCAAACTCTTTCTTCAACCGGCGGTTGAACTCTCTCGCGATGTTCCACTGCGATCCGGGCGCGGTCTTTGTTCTTCCCCGGACCACGAGGGCAGAATCGCCAAACTCGTTGAGTCCAAACACCTCGAGCGGCTCCAGAATATCCCGCGAAAATTTCGGATCCTTCCGCATCCCGTCATGGACCTGCTTCATAATCTCCATGACCTCATCGACATCCTCGCGGTAGGCTACCCCGATGTCAAAGACGTAACGCGAGTACTCCTTGGTCTTGTTTGTCACGACACCGATCGCCCCGTTTCTCACATAGTGGACGTTCCCCTCTAGATCCCGCAGAACCGTCATTCTCAGATTCACCTTTTCCACCAGACCGCCCTTGTCTCCGAGCTGCACGACATCTCCAACGCGGAGTTGATCCTCGACCAGGATGAAGAACCCGCTCACAACGTCCCTGACCAGATCCTGTGCACCAAACCCGACTGCCAGACCAACGACGCCGGCCGCTGCGAGAATCGGCCCGATATCAATTCCCAGCTTGTCCAGGATCATCATCAATACGACGGCAAGAATGACGAGATTGAGGGCGTGCCGGATGACCGACTGGACGGTTTCCGTCCGTTTCCTGAACTCAATCGCCTCCTGGCCGCGACTCACGGCACTAAAGGCCTTTCTCAGTGCGATGCGGATGAGCCGCAGTGCTACAAATGCCAGAACGAGAACGAGAAGAATCTGGGCCCCTGTTGTCAGAATCCACTGGCTGGCTGTTTCCCAGTACTGTGCAAGGTTCATCAAGCATCCTCCGGTTGATCACGAAAAGAGAGATGAAAACGTGGAACTGCTCTACTGCGATAGACGATAGACCTCCCCATCGACCGTTCCAGACAGACGAGTCGCTTAAACTCTCAGGCGCCTCAGGCGCACCTTTGCATCTTCCACCGACGGAATGGTGAGGTCAGCGTTCCCCCAGAACTCCAGGTATTTCTCATAGTGTTCGCGCGCACTTTCCAGATCACCTGCCTCCTCCTCGAGACGGGCAAGCGCATACCACGTCTCAATTGTCGAGACATGATATGTCCCGACGCTACTCCAGGGAACACTTACGAGAAGGTAGGGGGGAGCAACAACATCGCGAAGGGCTGCTATCGCTCCGGAGAGATCGCCCTTCGCCTTGAGAAGATCGGACAGCACGATCGCCTCGGTGATCCGTTCCCGGTACTCAGGCGGCATCGTTCCCGCCTCCTCCAGCTGTCGAAGTGCCAGATCGATTTCCCCCCTGGAGAGGAGTACTTCGGCACTCAGGAGCAACCGCCAGAATCTCGCCGCCGGGCTGACAACACTCTCCTCGAGCCCACTCATCCCGTCAAGCACCTCTTCCGCGTCGCCGGTCCGTTGAGCGACCAGGAGAAGATGTCCATACCAGTAGTGGGTCCACGCCGCATCAGGATCTGCCTCAGCAGCCCGGCCGGCTGCTGCCAATGCGGCCGGGATATCCCCGATATCTTCGTGGATCTGCGCGAGTGTCAGAAACGTGCCAGCAAGCATCATCCTGTACTCCTGCCCCTCGATGTGTCGGGGTGCCTCTTCCAGATCAACAAGCGCATCACGGAAGCGACCCTGACCCAGGCGGGCCAGCGCCCGACTCTTCAGCGCTTTCAACTTCATATACCCCTTGTTTTCACGCGCATATCTGGTGAGAATAACCTCAGCCCGTTCCCACTGGCCCGCCCGCATAAGGCATTCTGAAACGATATCGCCGGACTGAGAATCCCTCCCATGGAGCTGCTCCGCCATGGGAACCGCCATCTCCGCCTTGCCCTGTGCAACAAGGAGGAGGATCTCAACATAGAGGACCATCAGATCATCCGGGCTTTCTCTCTTCAACTGGTCCACAAGGCTCCTTGCACTGCCGAGGTCGTCAGCATGCAGATTGCACTGCTGTAGGTGGAAGGCAACGATCCTGAAGGTCGGGTCAAGCTCCAGCGCCCTCTCGAACCACAGGCGGGCCCTTCCGGGATCCCAGTACCTGCTGTTGTGCATCGCTATCTCACCCAGCATGTTGAATGCGTCCGGAATCTCCCCTGCGGTTTCCACAAGCGCAGTCAGCATGTCATATGCACGTCGTATTTCCTCCGGCTTCTCGAGCCCCAGGTACATCAATGACACATACACCGTCTGCCACCGATCAGGCAGGCGGCTCAGGTAAGGAAGACCTGCCTTGAGAACATCGATTCCACCGAGATCGTCGCCCATCCAGGAGTAGGCCCAGGCGAGCCGGTAGTATGCCAGCGCAAAGGAAGAATCCATCCGTACGGCGAGAGAAAACCGTTCGCTCGCCTCGGCGAAGCGGTGCTGGTGGAACGCCATCTCCCCCACGACGAACTGCCGGTAGGCATCAAGTGAGGATGTCAGTGACCGCGCGAGATCTCCGGGGCGGGCTGAGCCCTGGCCCATCCCGACCCCTAGTCTGCTGCGAACCTCTTCGGCAATCGCTTCGGCCAGAGAGAACATCTCCGCCTTCGAGCCGACATCACTCTTCAACGTCCCAAGCGCATTCCCTGATTCCACATCCACCAGCTCGGCGGTCAGAAGCAGCCTCTCGTCGGTCTGCAGCACCTGCCCCACCAGCATCACCTCTGCGCCCGCCAGATGTGCTGCTTCCGAGGCGATGGATGCGTCAAACCGGCCTCCTGAGGCTCCTTCCACTTTACGGATTGCATCAAGCACTTTTGCCATCGAGACAACCCGCAGTCCTCCCCATTCCGCCAGGTCTGTCGTAATGAGCCCCATCATCATCCTGCTCAGATGTTCTGAGTCTTCTGGATCACTCAGGTTCTCGAACCCCATCACGCCAACCGTTCGCTCGCCCGCGCCGGTGAGTTGTTGAGCGGGATTGCCATCGCTTAGAACACTCGAGAAGAGGAACCAACCGGCCGCGACAACGGCGACTGCAAGAGCTCCCTTGATCGCCACGCTCATCGGCTTCAGCGCAAGGACACCCGGAGCTTTCGCCCGTGTGGTCTCCGGTTGCATCCCCCCGCTTACCGGACGATCCGAACCCGACTCCTCCGGAGACCCGGCAAGTGCCTCCACCACTTCACCCATCGACTGGTACCGGTCGCCGGGGGCCTTCTGGAGTGCCTTCTCGGCTACTGCACGAAGACCGGCCGGAACATCCGGGCGGGCGACCTGCAGCGATTCCGGTTGCTCATTGAGGATGGAGTAGACCACTGCCTGTTCATAGTCACTCTTGAATGGCGGCTTCCCTGTGAGCATCTCGTAGAGCACGATGCCGAACGACCAGATATCCGAGCGATGGTCAACCTCATCTCCGCGTGCCTGCTCGGGAGACATGTAGGCCGCCGTCCCGACCGTCGTCCCCACCTTCGTCACCTGCGAACCACCCCTGAACTTTGCCAGCCCGAAGTCCATCACCTTCACTTCCCCATCGGTGGAGAGCATGATGTTGCCGCTCTTGATGTCCCGGTGAACGATCCCTCTGCGGTGTGCGGCATGCAGACCTCTGGCAATCTGGGAGGCGATGTCGGTCACCTCGGGAATCGAGAGGGGGCCACGTGATACCCTCTCCTTCAGCTCCTCGCCTTCAACATATTCCATGACGATGAACACATCCTCATCCACCTCTTCAATTGCATGGACCGTGGCAATGTTCCGGTGATTGAGCGCAGCAGCGGCTCTCGCCTCACGCTCGAAACGCTCCCGCTCCTCACTCCGGGCCGCAATCTGCCGGGGGAGCACCTTAATTGCGACCAGGCGGTCGAGGCGCATATCTTCCGCCTTGTAGACAACACCCATGCCTCCCCTCCCAATCTCCTCGAGGACGCGATAGTGCAATATGGTTTTCCCAATCATCGGCTGCTCTCTTTCCCGAGTCTCATTCTTCAACGATGCGGCAGTTGGCTCTCCCAGTTCACCACAAGGGTTACGGGGTTGATGGACCTCTCCGAGGCCGACATCGAGGCAAGGAATCGAGATCCGTCAGGGCTGATATCATACACGGCGAGTTGCACGCGTCCTTCAAGATCAAAGAGCGCCTGCCCCATCCCCACCTGCAGCGCGGAACCGTCGGTCTCGACATTCACCCCCATCAACTTGCCGTTTGCAGAGGTAAAGAAGATCTCCTTCCCATCCTTCCTCCACAACGGAACGTACCCACCCCCTCTTGAAATCTGCCACTTCCCCTCGCCATCCGGGAATGAGCGGACGTAGATTTCATCCCTCCCTGATTCATTCGACTGGTAGGCCACCCATCGGCCATCGGGCGAGAACACACCGAGCCATTCGCTGAACTCTCCCTCTACAAATCGGATCGGAGTCCCATCCCCGTCCATGTCCAGAATCCACAAATCCCATTTGCCCGTCGGTCCCTCCCTGACAGAGAGAGCGTAGAATCGCCCGTCCGGGGAGGAGCTCGTCACGTAGGCTTCACGGTCAAGGGAGACGAGGACTTTTTCATCCTCCCCGCCGGAGGACTGCTTTTCGAACACCTCTACCTGCCCGTTTCGATCTGTACTGAAGAAGATTCGATCTCCGTCTCGAGACCAGGACGGGACCACGTCCAATCCGGCGTCAAAGGTGAACCGCGTATTGACATCCCGATCGAGATCGTAGATCCACACATCATAGTTCCGTGACTCCGAGTCGTAGTCATCGTAGGCAATCCGCCTCCCGTCAGGCGACAGGAGCGCATAGTAGGTCGGCTCAAACTCAGCAATCGTCCCGATGAGATTCCCACCACGATCCAGCCATACCATGTGAGCGGCACCCGCTTCCCCCGACTGGTACACCAAGACATCGGAGGCGGAGACCGAGAAGATCCCCTTGCTCCGTGCCTGGCTGTACTGAACCTGTTCAGCAACGGGATAGGCATCACCGGTGAACTCAAAGCTCCCGACATCGAACGGCTGTGCCACGAGGGAGGACTCACGCACGTAGAGGAGAAACCCGCTGGCATAGGCGACATTGGATGCCGCGTGAAACAGGATCCTAGGCTCGGCCCCCTCCAGCGTGGCAATGTGGATAGCATCCTGGGTCCCCATGTCTCGCCTGCGTGTTTGCGAGACGAAGAGGAAGTGTTCACCGCCAGGCAGAAAATGAGGCCAGCGATGATTTTGTTCACCTCGGAGCGAGTCAAGCACTGTCACCCGTTCAGGAACACCACCTCCTGCTGGAACCCGATAGATACCGTCAGCATTCGTCGGCGCAAAGATGATAACGTTCTCCTCGTGCCACGCGCCGCCGCGGCCCGAGGCGGCATCACAGATGGTCAGCGGGGGACCACCGGCCGCATTGATGCGCCTCATTTTCCCCTCTGCGAAAAATCCTATCGACCTGCTGTCGGGGGACCAGAAGGGGTAGTACGCACCATCTGTTCCCGTGAGCGGGGTGGCAAGGAGATGCTCGAGCGTGCGCACCCAGAGACGCTGCATGCCGCTGGAATCCACCGCCACAAATGCCAGGGTCTTTCCATCTGGCGAAACAGCAATGTGCCCGCCCACCTCAGTATTGTAGTGAGATCCCTCAGGCGCAAGAAGAGCCGCCCGAACCGTCCTCTGCTCAGGAGACGGAGCACTGAGGTAAGCGACTCCCAGTGCAATCAGAGCGACCAACAGTATGGCAGAGAGCCCCATCCAGAAGTAGTTGGCGGACTTTGCTGGAGCTCTGATCGCCCTTGGCCCCTCTGCGCTCCCCGGCTGAGATTCAGCCGGCACCGGCGCGGACTTCGTCGCAGTGTGGACAGGTCGGTGGGCCTGGGAAATCCGGCTCACCCGCTGACGACCCGACTGACGCTTGAACCGGCGCAGTTCTTTCGATACCTCCTTTGCCGACTGATAGCGCTCATCCGGCTCCTTCGCCAGACATTCAAGCACGATGGCATCCAGCTCCGGATCAATATCATGGCGGAGTGTAGAGAGGGGGGGTGGATCGACATTGACGATCTCATAGATCATGGCCGTCTCATGCACACCCTTGAACGGGAGCTCGCCTCCGAGCATCTCATAGAGGAGGACGCCGAGCGAGAATATGTCCGTCCGGTGATCTACCTCCTGACCCTGCACCTGCTCGGGCGACATGTAGCCGGCCGTCCCTACCGTACTTCCCTCCTTTGTCAGCCGCGACACACCCGTGAGTTTGGCCAGTCCGAAGTCCATGATCTGCACGATACCGTCCTTGCGGACCATGATATTCTCGGGCTTTATGTCCCGATGGACGATTCCCTTCTCGTGCGCAGCCGCCAATCCATCGGCAATCTGCGTTCCGATCTCGACTGCCTGCTTCTGTGAGAGCCCCTTTTTCTTCTCCGCCAGCGTCTGCCCCTCGACATACTCCATAACGATGAAGAGCCGTTCTTCGTGCTCCTGGATATCATGGATGGTGCAGATGTTCGGATGGTTTATCGCTGATGCTGCTTTCGCTTCTTGGATGAAACGGGCCTTGTCCTGCTCGGAGGCAGCAAGGTGAGGCGGAAGGAACTTCAGAGCAACAGGGCGGTCGAGCTTCATGTCCTCGGCCTTGTACACAACGCCCATGCCCCCCTCGCCGAGTTTCTCAACGACCCGATAGGTGGAAATCGTCTTTCCGATCATGTGAGGACATCCTCTCTTCTTTCCTCCAGGGTGATCATCGGTGTTGACACTGCTACAGACCAATCCGCGCCATCAGTGTTTCAAAGCGGGGATCTGAGCGAAGCGATTGAAACGTCGGGTCGATCTTGAGGTAGATCACTCCCGATGATCGCTCATCCACAGCCCGGTTCAACCACTCGAAAGCCTCATCGCTCATCTCAAGACCGGTGTAGATCACTGCAAAAAGCATGGGAGAGACATGAGTCTCCAGCGATCTCTCTTCGATTCTCCGCAGAATCTCCCCGGCCTCTTCCTTCTCGCCAGCCTGAGCCAGGAAGTACGCCAGGTATGCCTGATATTCGATACCCCCGCCAGTGATTTCCACCGTTCGTCTCTCCTGTGCGACCGCCTCGTCGTGTTTTCCCTGAAGGAAGTAGATCAAGGCCCGGTTGAACATCGCTCGGGGAAACGTCGGGTCGAGCTCCAGGGCTTTCTCGGTCTGACGGAGACCCTCGTAGTAGTCGCCACGAAAGG